>Ga0209062_1000828_pt1 | contig 72186 bp, 64 predicted proteins | sample Coa_R2_2_FD_187158 | JGI IMG/M metagenome (GOLD analysis project Ga0209062, IMG submission 187158) | Surface soil microbial communities from Centralia Pennsylvania, which are recovering from an underground coalmine fire - Coalmine... | ecosystem: Environmental > Terrestrial > Soil > Unclassified... | reverse complement strand
CGTTGAACGAAAGCAACAGATTGACGCTGCCGTCGAAATCCCCGAGCCCGGCACGGTCCATGAACTGGCCCAGATGCACGCGCCGGGTTGCCGCGGGCGCCAGCACTTGAGTCGGAAGAGGCAGCGTGCGTGGCGCCTCCCCCTCCATCCAATTCAATCTTAGCGCCACCGGCAGCGCGCGGCCGGTGGCGTTGCGCAGGACCAAGTAAGGCCGGAAGGAGGCGTTCAGCGGAAAGCCCATGCCCGCCATCGGACAGCGCGTGCGCCTCGCGCCCCGAATTTTCCAACGCTTCGCCGCGTCTGCAGCGGCCGAAGAGGATCGTTCGCGATAGCGTCAGCCGCCGCGTGCGCGCCGTGCGCGGCCGCGCTTGCCTCCCGCACGCGCGGCAAAGCCGCCGCGATGGCGCCAGCTTCGGGCAACTCCGCCCGGCCGAACGGAATCCTACCTTTGGGGCCCCCCAGGGGTCGCCCCCGCGGGCCGCGTATTTCGCGGTGACCCGCCGCTGTTTGACAATCGAACTTATCCCGCCGCCCTAACCGCGTGCAGGTCCAGGAGGGGTTCGCCGTCTTGCGCGTGGCCGGCATCCCCTCCTGAGGGGTGGCCCCTCTTTAGGCTTCCCACGTTGGGAAGCTTAACAGCGCGAGCCTTTTGCGCGGGGCCGACCACCACCTGTAAGTTGCAGCGCCCCAATGCGTTAGGTCTCCCGTCTCGCCCGCCGCCGCAACCCCAGCGTTGACCTGTACTTTCGACCAGGAGACCATTTTTGAGCAGCGTATCAGCCCCGCTCGCCCCGGCTAACTGATTGACTTAACGGCGCTTTCGTCTCCAACTCTGCCGCGTAAGCTGCGCGGGGTGGTCTCACCGTCATCAGACGCGGCGACGGGCGCCGTCTCGGGCCGGCAAGAGCGACGCGGCGTTCGCGAGGCGGCTCGTTCCGCCGCTTGGGGTGCAGGAGCGGGCACCGGCGCGGGCTAGCGCAGCGCCTCGTCCACTTCCGCGAGCCAGTCGGGCCGCTTCAGCACTTCGCGGGGCTTGGGCCCGTCGGCGGGGCCGACGATGCCGTCGTTGTACATCAGGTCAATCAGGTGGGCGGCGCGGCCATAGCCGATGCGCAGCCGCCGCTGCAGCAGGGAAGTGCTGGCTTTGCCGTATTCGAGCACGACGCGCACCGCGTCCTCGAACATGGGATCGTCGCCGCCCGCCTCACCCGCGCCGCCCGCCTCGCCGCCGCTCGCGCCTTCGAGGCCGCTGGGCGCTTCTTCCTCGGCCGGCGGCCGCAAGAACGTCTCGTCGAACTCGGGCTGCGCCTGCTGCGCCCAGAACTCCACCACGCCGGTGATTTCGCGCTCGGTCACGTACGCGCCGTGCACGCGGTGGAGGCGCGAGGTGCCGGGCGGCAGAAAGAGCATGTCGCCCTTGCCGAGCAGCGATTCCGCGCCTTGCGCGTCGAGAATCGTGCGCGAGTCCACTTTCGTCGCCACGCGGAAGGAGATGCGCGCGGGGAAGTTGGCTTTGATCAGGCCGGTGATCACGTCCACCGAGGGCCGCTGCGTGGCCAAGATCAGGTGAATGCCGACCGCCCGCGCCATCTGCGCCAGGCGCGTGATGGACTCCTCGACGTTATTGGCATCCACGATCATCAGGTCGGCCAGCTCGTCGATCACGATCACGATATAGGGCAGCGGGCGATTGTCGGGATCGGCTTCGAGCTGGTCGAAGAGCCCCGGCGCCGCCTTCTCGAACAGTCGGTTGAACTGGGCGATGTTGCGCACGCCGTGCGCGGCGAGCAGCTTGAGGCGGCGCTCCATTTCGCGCGTGGCGTTGCGCAAGGCATTCGCCGCCAGCTTCGGCTCGGTGATGATCGGCGTGTAGAGATGGGGAATCCCGTCGTAGAGCCCCAGCTCGAGCCGCTTGGGATCCACCAAGATCAGCCGCACCTCGTCGGGCGTGGACTTATAGAGCAGCGAGACGATGATGCTGTTGAGCGCGACGCTCTTGCCCGAACCCGTCGAGCCGGCGATGAGCAGGTGGGGCATCGCCGCCAGATCGGCGGTGACGATGCGCCCGGCGATGTCCTTGCCCAGGGCGACGGTGAGCGGCGAAGCCGAGGCGTGGAATTCGCTCGATTCCACCACCTCGCGCAGGAAGATCGTCTCGCGGCGGCGATTGGGCACTTCGATGCCGACCGTGCTCTTGCCGGGAATGCGCTCAATGTAAATGGATTCGGCTTCGAGCGCCAGGCAGAGATCTTCGTTGAGCGCGGTGATGCGGCTGTACTTGATGCCCGCCTCCGGCTTGTATTCGTAGGTGGTGACGACCGGCCCGGGATTGATCTGCACCACCTGGCCGCGCACGTCGAACTCGCTGCATTTGCTGGTGAGCGCGGCGGCCAGCGCGCGCAGTTCGTTCTCGTCCACGCGCTCGCCGAGCGCCGCCTCTTGCAGCAGCGCTGGCGAGGGCAGGCGGTAGGCGCCCGCCGCCGAGCGGATCTTGGCCCGCGCCGCCGGCGCCGCGCGCGGCGTCACCGGCGCCACCACCGGATCGGAGTCCGGCGGCGGACCGGCGGCAACCGGCGCCAGCGCCGCCGCTTCCTGCGAGGCGTGCGCGGCGGCCAGGCGCGCCGCCACCGAAGCCGGCACGAGCGTCTCGCCGGCGCCCGCCTCGCCGGGTCGTCCGGGCGAGGGAATGAACTGCGAAACGATCTTCGCCGGCCGCCGCGCCGCGAGCGCGGCGGCGCGTTCGGCGCGGCGCGACTGAATGCGTTGCCGCCGAGTCTCGCGCCATGCCGTCCAAGCCCGGTACGGCGCCAGCAGCGGGCGCATCGCCGGCGCCAGCTTGGGACCGGCGTGCAGCGCCAGCCAGTCGGCGGTGGCGGCGAACGAGAACTTCGTGCACAGAAACACGCCGACGAGCAGCGCCGTCAGCGTGACGATGAACCCGCCGATGGGATTGAACCAGCCGACCAGGACGCTCGCGAATAGCGCGCCGGCCATGCCTTGCCAGGGCACCGCGGCGCGCCAGGCGAATTGCCACGGCGCCTGCGCCAGCACCGCCCCGAGCGCGATCATGGTCAGCAGCAAGCCCGCCGGCGGCGCCCACGCGAAGGCCGGCTTGGTTCCTCGCGCGGACGCGGGCCTTTCCACTAGCCACGTCCGCGCCCAGGCCCCCAGGCCTGCCACCAAGAGAAATGCCGCGATGCCGAAGCCCTGGAAGAGCAGGTCCGCGAGCCACGCGCCGACAGGTCCCACCCAATTCTCCGGGCGCTGCGCCCAACCGGCGGTGTCGAGCGAAGGGTCGGCGGGATGATAGGAAAGGAGGGCGAGCAGCAGCAGCGCCGCGGCCACGCCGAGTAACAGGCCGATCAGCTCGTTGAACCGTCGATTGGCCGTCGGACGAAGTGAGACCATGTGTGCCGACGGAGAGGCAACCAGAGCGTTCTTATTGTACCCCAGGGCGACTCACTCCGCGCCTTTACCGACACCTCGCCGGACTTGGCGTCCGGCCGCCGCCCGCCGGCCTTCCCGCCGCCCGCCACCGCCCGCCAGCCGCGCGTTCGCGCCGCGCCGCCGGCGATGGACCGCGTTCAATTCGCCGCCTGTGGATCGACGTCGATCGTCAGAGCCGCGGCCGGCAGGCGCTCGGCGGCATAGCGCCGGATCTCCCCCAGCAAGGCCGCCAGGCTGCGTCGCCGGGCGGACTTCAGCAAAAACTGCAGGCGGTGCTCGGCCTTCAGCCGCGGCACCGGCGCCGGCGCGGGCCCGAGGATGCGGATATCCGCGTGCGCGGCGCGCCGTTCTTCGAGGAAGCGGCCCAGATCGGCGCTCCAGCGCAGCGCTTGCTCGTAGTCCCGGTGGCGAATCCGCGCCAGCGCCAGCGCCGCGAACGGCGGGTAGTGCAGCAGGCGGCGATATCGCGCCTCCGGCTCGTAAAACAGCTCCGGCTCGCCGCGCAGCACCGCCTGCACCGCGTAATGCTCGGGGTGCATGAGCTGCAGCACGACTTCGCCGGGCGCCTCGCCCCGGCCCGCGCGCCCGGCGACCTGGGTGAGCAGCTGGTAGGTGCGTTCGGCGGCGCGAAACTCCGGCAGCGTCAGCCCCCAGTCCGCCTGCAGCACGCCCACCAGGGTCACGCCGGGCAGGTCATGCCCTTTCGCGATCATCTGCGTGCCGACCAGCAGATCGTACTTGCCTTCGCGGAAATCGCCCAGCACGCGCGCGAAATGCCGGCGCTCGCGCGCGGTGTCGCGGTCGAGGCGGGCGATGCGGGCGCGCGGAAAAAGTCCGGCCAACGCCTCTTCGATCTTTTCGCTGCCCGCGCCCAGAAAATACAGGTGCTCGCTGCCGCAGGCGGGGCAGTGCTTGGGCACCGGCAAGTTGAAGCCGCAGGCGTGGCAGAGCAGCCGGCCTTCGCGCTTGTGATAGACGAGTGACAGCGAACAGTGGCGGCACGTCACCGGCTGGCCGCAGGCGCGGCAGACGACCGCCGGCGCATAGCCGCGGCGGTTGATGAGCACGACCGCCTGCTCGCCGCGCGCCAGGCAAGCGCCGAGCGCGGCCACCAGCGGGCGCGAGAGCGCGTCGGCCGGCGCGCCGCGGCCGCGGCCCGGGCGCGGCGCGGCCGCCGCCTGGGCGCGGAACTCGGCGCACATATCCACCATGCGCACCGCCGGCAGCGGCCGGCTCTCCACCCGCGACCGCAGCCGCGCCAGCAGATATTTGCCGGCGCGGGCGTTCTCGTGGGATTCGAGCGACGGCGTGGCCGAGCCCAGCAGCACCGTTGCGCCGCTCAGGCGTCCGCGCATCACCGCGAGATCGCGCGCGTGGTAGCGCGGCGACTCCTGCTGTTTGTAGGCGGCGTCGTGTTCTTCGTCCACGATGATCAAGCCCAGGCGCGGCAGCGGCGCGAAGATCGCCGAGCGCGTCCCGATCACCACCGCCGCCTGGCCGCGGCGCGCGCGATGCCAATGCTGGGCGCGCTCGGCCGGCGTGAGGCCGGAGTGCAGGATCGAGACTTGTTCCGGGAAGGCATCCATGAAATCGGCGAAGAGGGCCGGCGTCAGGCCGATCTCCGGCACCAGCAGGAGCGCGGTTCGCTCCCGCGCCAAGGCGGCGGCGATCGCTTCCAAATACACCGCCGTCTTGCCGCTGCCGGTGACCCCGTGCAGCAAGATGGGCGCGGGCGCGCCCTCCGGGGGCAGATGCTCGAGAATCAGCGCGAGCGCGGCGCGTTGCTCGGCGTTGAGCGCGGTGATGCGCGGGCGCGGGTGCCAGAGCGGCGAGGCCGGCGGCGCCGGCCGGGTCCCGGCGGCGATGGCGCCGCGGCGGCGCAGCGCGGCGAGCGCCGCGCCGGCCACCTGCGCGCGCAGGGTGGCGGCATCCATCTCGCCGCCGGCGGCGCGCAGCAGCGCCAGCGCCGCCGCCTGCGCCGGCGCGCGTGCGGGAACCGTGGCGCCGGCGGCCAGGCGATAGGTGCGGATCACTGGCTCGGCCGCCGCCGCGGCCGCCGGCGCTTCCAGCCGCAGCCAGCCTTGCGCCAGCGCCTGGCGCACGGCGCGCGTCCCATGGCGCCGCAGAGCGCCCGCCAGGCTCAGCCCCCGTTGCGCCGCGCGCAGCAGCGGCGCGCCCTCCGCCGCCGGCGCGAACAGCGCGGTTTGCGCCGGCGCCCGCAGCCGCTCGTGGCCGGCGGCGGTGAGTGCGAGGCGCTGCTGGTCGCGGACGCCCGGCGCCGGCGGCAGCACGCAGCGCAGCACTTCGCCCAGCGGCGCCTGGTAATAGGCCGCCGTCCAGCGCGCCAGCGCCAGCAAAGGCGCGTCGAGGATCGGTTCGCTGTCGAGCGCCAGCTCGATCGGCCGCAGCTTGGCCTCGGCCACGCCCGGCGGCGCCTCGGCCGTCGCCTCCAGCACCACGCCGACCAGCCGGCGCCCGCTCCAGGGCACGAGCACGCGCATGCCCGGCGCCAGGGTCAGGCCGTCGGGCACGACATAGGTGAAGGCGCGATCGAGCGGCACCGGCAGCGCCACCGCGGCGTAGCCGGCGCTCGCGGCGCTGATGCGGGCGGAAGCCACGGTTCGAGTGTACCTGCGCGCACGGCGGCGGCAGGCGCGCCGCGCCCCGGCGCGCGCCCGCTCTGGCTCCGGCGTCGGCCGGGTATGAGATGATGGCGGGCGAAGCGGTCAGAAAACGGGGGATGCGATGAATAGGAAGACCTTCGTCCGCGCGGCGCTCGCGTTCATGCTGCTCGCGGCCTTCGCCTGGGCCGCCGATCTCAGCGGCACGTGGAACGGCAGCTCCAACAGCAATCAAAACGGACAGCGCGATTTCACGATGACCTTCAAGCAGGTCAACGGCGCGCTGGCCGGAACGCTTTCCGTTGCCGACGGCGGCGACATGCCGATGGAGTATTTGAAGTTCGACGGCAAGAACATCAGCTTCCAGGTCGAGACCGAAGGCGGCGTCTATACCATCAAGGGCACCGTCTCCGGCGATAAGATGAGCGGCACATTTTCCAGCGATCAAAACGACACGGGTACCTGGACCGCCGAACGCGCCAAAGCCGCTGCCGGCGGCGCCGCCGGAATCCGCTGACGGGTCGGCCGCGGCGCACCGGGCGCGCTTCGCGGCGAAAAGGACCGCGAGGAGTTGGATCGGAGACGCGCCTCCGTTCAGCGCCGCGGCCGGCCGTCCCGCCGCCGGCTCACGCGCCGGGCGGCGCTGATTTTCGCGGAATGTTCTAGGTCGTCGCCGCGGGCTGCTGCAGATAAGTGAGAATCTCGTGCAGCATCTCGTCGCGCGGGGCCGGCTTGCCCGTCCAGATCTCGAACTGGCGCGCGCCCTGGATGACGAACATTTCGAGCCCGGAAATCACGCGCGCTCCCCGCGCCCGCGCCATCCGCAGCAGGCTGGTCTCGATCGGGTTGTAAACGAAATCGAAGACGAGGGGCGCGTTGATCTCCTCCGCGTCCAGCGGGCTCGCTTGCGGCTTGGGGCTTTGCCCCACCGGGGTGGCGTTGATGATGAGATCGAAGCTGGTTTTCCTGAGTTCGCGGCGCCGCGCGACCTTGGCGCGCGCCTGCTTCGCCAGCCGGTGCGCCTTGGCCGCGGTGCGATTCAGGATCGTGACGCTGGCGCCGCGCTCGCGCAGCCCGAAGACCGCCGCGCGCGCCGCGCCGCCGGCCCCGATCACCAGCACGCGCGCTCCGGCGATGCGCATCTGCGCCTCGAGCGGTACGAGGATGCCGGCCAGATCGGTGTTGTAACCGTAAAGCTTGCCGCTGCTGCGGACGACGGTGTTGATGGCGCCGATCTTGCGCGCCATGGGATCGATTCCGTCGAGCTGCTTCAAGAACGCCGACTTGTGCGGATGGGTCACGCTGAATCCGTTGAGGTCGAGCGCATCGAGCTGCGACAGCACGTCGTTGGGGTTGCGCGTCGGCATCGGCACGTACACGGCATTGACGCTGGTCCGGCGAAATGCCGCGTTCAGCATCAGCGGCGACAGCGAATGGGCCAGCGGATAACCCAGCACTCCATACACCCGGGTCGCGCGGTTGATGGTCTCGACGCGATAGATGCGCCGCATGCTGGCGATATCGAGCTGTCCCGGCGCCGTGGCCAACCCCGGAGCCAAGCTGGCGAACGTAAAAGCCGAACCGAAATGCGGGGCCAAGATGCGGCTGGCCAGCCCGGCCTCGCCCATGCAAAAGGCGACGATCGGCAAATGCGCGCTGGTCTCGGCCAGAAACCGAAGTATGCGCCCGTTGTCCGCGAAGTTACGGGCACGCGCGGCGACTTTATACAGGTCCGCCGGAATCTTCGCGAACCGCGCCGCCAGCCCATGGAGATACCGCGGCCCCTCGAAGTCGTGCCAGGAGACCATGAGGTTGGCATGTAAGTGCAGCTTTTTCAATATATTGGCATTGACCCTTTCCGCACTCGGCAAGCTCAGATCCAGCCACTGGCAGCCCGCTTGCGCGGCCTTGCTTAAAATGGCGCATTCCGCCTCAGCGCTGCCGCGAAACTTGCCTCCGCTGCGGGTCGGACGGCAGGTGGCGATCAAAATTGCCGCCGGGTGGGAATCTGCAAAGTCACGGAGCCGGCCCAGCGCTTGCGCAGGCGTTTTCAGATGGTCTAAGCGCAACTCCAGCAACGAGTTGTCGCGCGCCGCCCGCTCTGCTTTGGCGAACAGGTCGGCGGGTTGCGTGGCTTCCAGCGCCACGCAAAGCCGCGGCAGCCGCTCGGGCGGAATGCGGTTGGGAACCGGATTGCTGCTTGCGGCTGGGATTAGAACCATCGGTGGAGCATAATACTCACGCCGCTTCGCGCTTGGCAATGAAAAGCGGAAGCCCGACCGGGGGTGATCAGACATGTCACTGTCATTAAAGGCTTTGTCGAAATCGGTGGCCGTTACCGCAGGACTTTGCGGGCTGGCATTGCTGGCGGCGGCGCAAGGGCCGGGTTGGCAGGTCGAGATTCAGCAGGAACCCTCCTTCAGCGCCTCGCAGATCGAATGCGCCGACATGTATTCGACTCAGGGCTATTCGCGAGTGTCTTGGGAGGTGGGGTCGGAAGACGAGCTGCAGATTCCCAATAAGACGCAAGGCGAGATCATTTACCTCAGGGGCGGGGAAGCCTTGCAGCCGGGAGAGAGCGTGCGGCTCATGCGCGTGGAATCCGCCGTGCCTCACACCGATCAATTCCCCGGCCAGACCGCCTACTTGAACGGCATGGGGCGGCTTTTCGCGATGGTCGGCCGCGCGCGGGTCTTGAGGATCAACGCCGCCGGAGTGGCGACCGCGCGCATCGAGCTGTCCTGCCGTGAATCCCAACGCGGCGATTTCGCGATCGCGTGGCAGCCGCGGGCCAGCCCCAAGCTGGAACCCTCCGAGACCATCGACCTCCTGCACCCTGTGGAAGGCCGGTTGCAGATGGTCGCCGCCGGCCGCGATCTGGGCAACGAGTTCGCCAAGGGCGACGAAATCTTCCTCACCGGCCGCGGCGTTGCGACGGCGGTGGGGCAGCGTTGGCTCATCTTCCGCCGGACGCACAGCCCCAGCATGGCCGTCTTCCGCCGTGCCGCCTACGGCGTTGAGGCCGAAGTCGCGGCGGCGGGCGAACCGGCGAAGATCGTCGGCGAGGCGGTGATCATCTCCACACGGCCGAATTCGAGCGCGGCGCTGATTACCTATTCGCGCGATGTGATTCTGCCCGGCGACGAAGCCATGCTCGAACGATAGGCGGCAACCCTCGGCCGGCCGGGCAATTCGCCAGCGGGCGCCGCGGGAGAATCCAGGTGTCGGGGGCGCGGGTTTAGGCGCCAGCCTTGAGCCCGGCGGGCGGCTGCGCGGCGGGTTGCGGCTGCCCGGCTTCGTTCGCCGCCGGGGCGGCGGCGATCTGCAGGCCGAAGAGTTCGGCGGCGCTGTCCAGGATCGCCAAGTCGCTGCGTTCTTCTGCCGCCGCGCGGATCGCGGTCAGCGGGCGATGCAGCCATTTGCGCATCAGCGCGCGCGTCAGCTCCTCGACCGCGGCGCGCTGCTCGGGCGGCAGCGCGGCCAGCAGCGAGCGCCAGCGCTCGAGTTCGCGCCGGCGCAGGTTCTCGCCGTGCGCCTCCAGCGCGCGCAGCGTGGGCAGGGCATCGCGCGCCTCCCAGCGCCGCCAGAAGCGATCCAGTTCGGCTTCGATCATCGCCTCCGCGCGCGCCGCCTCGCGCTCGCGGTCGGCGCGATGGCTGGCGACCACGCTTTCCAGGTCGTCAACGTTGTAGAGGAAAGCGTTCTCGAGCTCTTGCACGTCGGCGGCGATATCGCGGGGCACGGCGATGTCGAGCAGCAGGATCGGCCGCGACTTGCGGCGGGCGAGCAGGGCGGCGATATCCGCTTTCGCCAGCAGCGGCTCCGTGGCGCCGGTGCAACTGATGATGACGTCGGCGCGGTGCGCCTCGGCCCGCAGATGCTCCCAAGGGATGGCTTCGCCGCCGTATTTGGCGGCGAGCGCTTGGCCGCGCTCTTGCCCGCGATTGGCCACCAGCAATCGGCTCGCTCCCTGACGCACCAGATAGCCCGCCGCCTGCGTCCCCATCTCGCCCGCGCCGATCAATAAAACCGTCTTGCCGCCCAGGCCCCCGAAGATGCGCTTGGCCAATTCCACCGCGGCGTGGCTGATGGAGAGCGAATGTCGTCCCAGCCCGGTTTCCGCGCGCACGCGCTTGGCGGCGATAAAGGCGGCGTTCAGCAATGCGCGCAAGCCGCCGCCGGCGGCGCCGGCACTCGCCGCCGCTTGAAATGCGGCCTTGTATTGCCCGAGGATTTGCGGCTCGCCGACGACCAGCGAGTCGAGGCTCGCGGCGACGCGAAACACATGGCGCGCCGCCGCCGCGCCCGCATGCAGATAAAACCGCGGCGCCAATCCGGCCGGCTCTTGCCCGTACCAGCGGCGGATAAAGCTCCAGAGCGCGTCGCCGCTCGTGGTTATCGCCAAGTACTCGACCCGGTTGCAGGTGGAAAGGACCAGTCCCTCGGCCACGCCCGGCTCGGCCGCCAGCGCCGCCAGCGCTTCCGGCATGCGCGCATCCGGCACGGCGAACCGCTCGCGCAGCTCCAGCGGCGCGCTGTGATGGCTCAAGCCGAGCAGGTGGAAGTTCATCGCCCTAGGAAGTGATGCAGGCCCGTTTGATTGCCGCTCACCCAGCCGGCGGCGGCGACCAGAAAGCAAAGGATCGTGACGTAGGCCGCCTTGCGCCCGCGCCACCCGGCCGACCAGCGCGAAAAGAGCAAGATGAGATAGATGGCCCAGGTCAAAAGCGTGAGCAGCACCTTGGGATCAGTCAGGCTCAATCCGCCGAACCGCCTGTCGGCCCAGTAGAGTCCGATCAAGATGCCGATGGTGAGGAGCGGAAACCCGGCAAGCAGCGAACGATAGCCGATGGCATCGAGAGTTTGCAGCGAGGGGAGCCGCGGCCCGCCTTCCGGACGCAGCGGCAGGCGCTTGAGCCGGCGCTCGGCGACCAAGTACAGGACCTCGCCCGCGAAAGCCACCGTCAGCGCGGCATAGCCGACGGCGATCAGGATGGCATGGCCGTAGATCCACCCGTTGCCCGGAGCGCGTGAACTCGCGGCGGCCAACTGCGTGACGCCCGGGCTCCCGTAGATCGAAACCAGCGTCAGCACGAAGACCAGCGGAAACACCACCAGTGAAAGCGCGGCCGGCGAATAGAAGCGATAAACGACGAGGAAAAAGGCGACGATCACAAAGGCCAGCAGACTGCTGGCCTGGCTGTATTGCGCGGCCGGAAAGCGATGCAGGGCCACGCCGGTTTCCACGATGCTCACGAAGTGAAAGAAAAATCCCAACGCCACGGCGCCGCGCGCCACTCGGAATAACGATTCGCGACGCACGGCCAGGGTAATGAGCGCGGTCGCCAGGCCGAAGGTGTAAAGGCTGAGCGCCAGGCGCGCCCAAAAGAGGCTCAAGGTCAGCATCGAAGGCCGGCAAACCCGCCGTTTCCCCGATTATACGGGCCGTGCCGCGGCCAGGCCGGCCAACCCCCCAGGGCCCCAGGCTCGGCGGCGTGCCCGGCGCCGGGTCCTTGGGTCACAACGCGGGCGCGGGGCCGCCGGGGCCTGGCTCCGGCCGTGAGAGATCATCGGCGCGCCAGCGGATCCAGAGCACGCGCAGGCTCGCGACCACGGGAACGGATAGAAACACGCCCAGCACCCCGGCCAGCTCGGCGCCGGTGAGCACCGCGAAGATCACGAGGAAAGGATGCAGTTCCATATGCCGGCCCATCACGCGGGGCGCGATGGCGTAGTCCTGCACGCCGCGCCAGATCCCGAGAAAGATCAAGATGACCAGCCAATGTGGATACCCGAACACGAAGGAAACGCCCAGAATGACCACCGCCGCGATGATCGGCCCCAGGGTGGGGATGAACTCTAACAGGCCCGCCGAGAACCCCAGCACGAGGCCGTTGGGCACCCTGATCGAGGTCAGGAAGAGCACGTAAGCCGCCATCGCAATCAACATCAGCAGCAGTTGGGCGCGGATGAAATGAGCCCAAACGTCGTGCAAATCCGCCAGCAAAGCGTCGAGGAACTGCCGGCGGCGCCGGATCAACGCCAGATCGATGATGCCGCGGCCGAGTTCGCCGCCGCTAACCAAGAAAAAGACGCTGATGATCGGAATGATGGCGATCCACCAAAGATTCTGGGCGAAGGCGGCGGCGTAACTTTCCAGCTCTTGGATCAGGCGCGTGATGTCGTTGCGGTGTTCGGCGATGATGCGGGTGACTTCACGCTGCGTCTCGACGCTCCATCCGCGCGCGCTGCCGACTTGGGCGACCAATTTGCCGCTTGCCAGCTTTTCCGTGAGCCCCGGCAGATCCCGCCCCAGCTTGACGCTTTGCCGCAGCAAGCCGGGACCGACCGCGGTGAAGAAAAGGACCACCGCCAGCGTGAACAGCAGGTATAGCAGCGCGATGGACCAGCCGCGCGGCAGCCGCAAGGCCTTCTGGATCCAGCCCACGACTGGCTCGACCAAGTAGGCGAGCAAAAGCGCGAGCAGGAAGGCCACCAGCACATGGCGCGCCATGTAAAGGAAGATCAGGGCCAGGGCATAGACCAAGATCGTGGTCAGCACCCGAAAGGCGCGTGGTTCGAAAATCGCCAAAGACTTTCCGCCTACCCCGAAAATTCGGGTGCATCCCCCGCTTCGCTCGTTTTGAGTGTAGCAACCCTGGCGCGGCGGTCGCTGCCCTTCGCGGCAGCCCGCCGGTCAACCGCGCACCAGGGGAGCGCAGCTCGCGGCGCGCCATGGATCGGCGGCCGCGGGACGTAGCCGAAAGCACCAGTACCGGCGCGAGCGGCCGGTAGGCTCGTCGCTTGCGCGCCGGCGCGCAAGGAAAGAGAACCCCGGCACCACGCCAGCCGTCATCTGTGTTTTCAAGCAGCGCGCAGTCGCGCGCAACCTTACCGCGGAACCGGGCCGGTTCCGGTAATGGTGGCGACCTCTTGCAGCAGCGGCTGCGCCGCGGCGGGAGCACGAACTTCACCGCTCAAAATTTGCTGGTGGCGCGCGGCGCGGCCGTACATCGCGATATTGCCGGATTCGTCCGGCTGCACGATGGCGCCATTCAAGCTGACGCCGGCAAACGCGCCGCGGCTGCGGGCGTACGTGAGGATTTCGGCGTTGAGCGTGGCATCGGTGGCGGCGGCGGCATGGCGGCCCACCGGACCGGCCGCGGCCGAAGCGTCGGCGCCGATGCGCAGCTTATTGCTCAGCAGCCGCTCCACGCCGCGGCGATTGCGAAACACCATGACGACGTCACTGGCTTCGCCGCCGATCTGGAATCCCCAACTGCCGCCGCCGACGGTGATGAACGCCGGCGCCGACCAGCGATTGCCGTTGCGGCAAGTCACCAGCCCTTTGCCGTAGGAGCCGCCGATGCCCAGCGCGAATTTCTTTTCGCTCGGAATCACCGCGATGCACGCCGCTCCGCTCAGAATCGCATTCGGGATCGCCTGATCCGGCACGGACTGAATCTCGTGCAGCACTTGCGTCGCGCTCCGAATCCGCGCGAGATCGTCATCGCGGTTCGATTGGGCGGCGAACAGCGGAACCAGCAAGCCGAGCAGCAATCCGAGCACGTACAGACGGCGCATGGGGAACCCTTACCCCGATGTAGAGGCGGCGGCGCAGCCCCAAGTTGCCCAGGCAGTTCCGCGTCCTGGGGAGCACCTCCCCGAGCGGGGCCGCGCTGCCTCCGTTATCGGCCCTCGGTTCCTGTCCCGCGGACCAGGCGGAAAAAGCTGCAACCGTCGCGCTACTCGCAAACGTATAATCCCCAGAGAGGGTTGAACAGCGCGACGAGAGCGGCGGCGCGCCTCGGGGTTTCCCCATGAAAAAGTTCGGAATGCAAGCAGTGGCTCTTCTCTTGCTCGCCTGCGCAGCCGGATTGCCGGCTTGGGCAGTGCTGGGCCAACCCGTGCAATCCGTCGAGGCCGACCGCGCTCATCTGAAAGGCCAAATTCGTCTGATCCAGCGCCAAGGCTACTCCGTGCAGCGGATCGCGGCCGCCGATGGCGGCATCGTGCGCGAGTTCGTTTCGCCCGACGGCATCGTCTTCGGCGTGGCTTGGAGCGGACCCGCGGCGCCGGATTTGCACCAACTCTTGGGGGCCTACTTCAGCGCATTCCAGAAGGCCGCGCGCCAGACGCAAACCCTGCGCCGCCGCCGCGGTCCCTTGGCGGTCCAAGTGGATGGCTTGGTGGTGGAGGTCGGCGGCCACATGCGGGCTTACCACGGCCGGGCGTACGTTGAAAACCTGATCCCCTCGAACGTCAACCAGGCGGTCGTGCAATGAGGCGCAAGGTGCTGCTGGCCGCTGCGCTGGCTGCCACCGCCGCGGCATGGGCCGGGTGCGGCGGCGGCGGCAGCCCGCTGCCGATCAATCCGCCGCCGCCGGTCGTCAACAATACCGTTCCCGTGCAGGTGACGCTCGGCCCCACGGGCAATTACGTCAACGGGCTGTTTGTGACGGTTACGATCTGCGCGCCGGGCACGGCGCAATGCGATACCATCCCCAACGTCTTGGTGGACACGGGCTCGTTCGGACTGCGGATTTTGGCGTCGCAAACCACGCTGAACTACCCGCAGATCAACGACAGCAACGGCAATCCCCTCGGGAATTGCGGCACCTTCGCCGATTCCTTCGTTTGGGGCCCGGTGGCCGCCGCCGATGTGATTTTAGGCAATGAGAAGGCAAGCAGCGTGCCGATCCAATTGATCGGCCAGGGCGCGATCAACGGCAACGCCAATTTTCCGCCGCCGCCGGCGGCATGCACGAACTCCGGCTTGCCGCCCAACGATACCGTCCAGTCGCTGGGCGCCAACGGCATCCTCGGCATTGGGGTCTTTCGCCACGACTGCGGGGCCGGCTGCGCGCCCGGCGGCGCCAGTCCGATTCCGCCGGTCTATTTCAGTTGCCCCAGCACCGGCTGCACCGCGACTTACGTGGATTTAGCCGACCAATTGCAAAACCCCGTCTGGCTGTTCCCGCAGGATAACAACGGCGTCATGGTGAATCTGCCCTCGATTCCGGCGCAAGGCGACACCACCTCCGCCGGCACGCTCACCTTCGGGATCGACACGCAAAGCGACAACGGCCTGGGCACCGCCCAGGTTTTCACGGTGGATTCCAACGGTGAAATGACGACGACCTTCAAGACCACCACCGTTCCCAGCGTCATCGACACCGGCTCGAACTTGCTGTTTTTCCTCGATTCGGCGACGACCGGCCTGCCGCTCTGCAGCAGCAACAACGCCTTCTACTGCCCCACCAGCACCGTCAACTTGTCGGCGACCAATATCGGCGCGGCCAAGGAGACCGGAACGGTGAATTTCAGCGTCGGCGACGCCGAAACCCTGTTCAATTCCGGAAATGCCGCCTTCAACGATGTCGGCGGACCCAGCGCCGGCTCCTTCGATTGGGGCATGCCGTTCTTTTTCGGGCGCAAGGTCTTTTTCGCGATCAACACGCTGCAGACTCCCGTCGGCCCCGGTCCCTATTTCGCCTACTAGGTGCTCCGCGAGGCCGCGAGGCCGCCCCGGCGCTCGCGCGGAGTGCCCAGCGCCTCGCGCCGATTCGGCGCGCCGCCCACCCCCGGCTTTCGGCCTTTGCCAACTGCCCTCCGCCGTCTGCTAGCATCGCCAGACATGCGCAAACTTCCTAGCGGCGCGCCCCTGGCGGCGTTCACCCTCGCGCTGTGTCTCGCTGCCGTTGCGCAGTCCCGCGTTTCACTCGATGGCTCCTGGCAATTTCTTCCCGATGTCGCGGAGCGACTCTCGCCGGCGACCTTGCCGCGCGCCGGATGGCGCGCGGCGCAAGTGCCCGTCTCCATTCAGGCGCAGTTCTCGGACTTGCGCGACTTCAAAGGCGCCGCCTGGTTCCGGCGCACCTTCACGGCGCCGCCCGTGAAAGCCGGCAATCGTCTGCTGGTTCATTTCGGCGCGGCCGACTATGAGGCGCGAGTGTGGCTGAACGGCCGCATGATCGGCGCACACGAGGGTGGTTACACGCCCTTCGATCTCGACGCCACGGCAGCGTTCCGCGCCGGCCGCAACGTGCTGCTCGTGCGCATCGCCGATCCTCCCGGCCCGCCGGCGGCGTTTCGGGCGAGCTACGCGCAAATTCCGCACGGCAAGCAGAACTGGTACGTGCAGACTTCGGGAATGTGGCAGAGCGTCGCGCTCGAGCTCAAGCCGCCGGCCTATCTCCAATGGGTCCACGCCCTGACCGAAGGCGCGAGGCTGCACGGCTTCGAGCTGCGGCTGGCGCATCCCGATCAGCTCCCGGCCGGCTCTCGCGCCACGATCACCGTCACGGCGCCGGATGGGCGCGCCGTTCGCCGCGTCTTCCCCATATCCGCACGGCCGGATCAAGAGCTCCCTTTCGACCTGGAGCGCGCGTGGCTGTGGTCGCCGTCGCATCCGCGCTTGTATCGTTTTTCTGTCGTGCTGTCGAATGGCGACCGGCTCGACGATTCCTTCGGCCTGCGCACGATCGCCGTCCACGACGGCCGCATTTTTCTCAACGGCCAGCCCATCTATCTTCGCGGCGCGCTCGATCAAGCCTTCTACCCAGAAGGGATCTATTCGCCCCCCTCCTTGGCGTACTTGCGCGCGGAGATGACGGAAGGCAAGAGGCTCGGCCTGAATCTGCTGCGCCTGCACATCAAGACCCCGGATCCCCGCTATCTGCGCGCCGCGGATGAGACGGGAATGCTGCTTTGGTATGAGATCCCGAACTGGGATAGCCTGACCGCCCTTTCCCGGCAGCGCGCGCAGGCGCTGCTGGTTGCCGCCATCGCCCGCGATTGGAACCATCCGTCGCTGATCTTGCAGAGCATCATCAACGAGAGTTGGGGCGCGGATTTGAAGCGCCCCGGCGATCGCGCCTGGTTGCTGGCCGAATCCGATTGGGCGCGCCGTCATCTGCCCGACCGTTTAGTGGTGGATAACAGCCCCTGTTGCGACAACTTTCACCTGGCCACCGATCTCGCGGATTTTCACAATTACGACTCCATTCCCGACGATCAGGCGGCGTGGGATGCCTGGGTGCGGCGATTCGCCGCGCGCCCGCGCTGGCTGTTCTCGCCCTTCGGCGATGCGCGCGAACGCGGTGACGAACCGCTGGTGGTGAGCGAGTTCGGCAACTGGGGGCTGCCGGACCTGCCCGCGCGCCTGCCCTGGTGGTTCAAGCTAGACTTCAATGGAAATCGGCTGACGCTGCCCGCCGGGGTCTTCACGCGGATGCGCGCGGCGGGCCTGACCCGCGTCTTCGGCAGTTACGCGAACCTGGCGGCGGCAACGCAAGAGCACGAGTGGGAAGCCCTGCGGCACGAGATCGAGAGCCTGCGGCTGCAGCCGGCGATTCAGGGCTACGTGATTACCGAGTTCACCGACGTGAATTGGGAGAGCAACGGTCTCTTGACCATGTGGCGCCGGCCGAAGAACTTTGCCGCGCGCTTGGCCGTCTTGCAGCAGCCGGTGGTGCTGATGGCGCAAGCCGATCGCGCAGATTACCAGCCCGGCGACACGGCCCGCATCGCGGCATGGGTTTCGAACGAAGCACCGGCGGTGCTGCGCGGCGCCGCCGCCGTCGTCGCCGGTGAACGCCGGCCGGTAGCCGCCGTCGCCAGCGGCGCGCTGGCCGCGGCCGGGACCTTTACCGTGCCGATTCGCCGGGCGCAAACCGGATATCAGACCGTCGCATTGGAGCTGCGCGGCGCACAGGGCGCGCTGCTCGATCGCCGCGTGCTGCGCCTCGCCGTGGTGGCGCCCGCCTCCTCCGCCGCTGCCATCGCCCTCGATGACTCCGTGCCGGCGGACTTGGCCGCCGCGCTGCGCGCCCGCCATCCCGCCGCCGGCGCCGCGCCGGTGCTGATCACGGCGCAGTGGAACGCGCGGGCGCGGGCAACGGCGGCGGGCGGCGGCGCGGTGATCGTGCTGGCGAGCGGCGCCGCCGCGCTCCCGGCCGGCGCGCGCTTCCGAATCGAGCCCAGGCGCGGCAACCTGCGCGGGGACTGGATCTCGAATTTCAACTGGCTCGATTCGACGCGGCCGCCGTTTGCGGCCTTCCGCGCTTTGGGCCCGATCCTCGGCGAAGCGGCGCGGGCGATCACGCCGCGTTCGGTCATCGCAACGCCGCGAAACGGCGAGAGCAGGGAAGTGCTGGCGGGCTTTTTTCTCGGCTGGGTCCACCAGGCGCGCGCCCTCGCCGTCCAGGCGCGCGTGGGGCGGGGCCATGTCGTCGTCACGACGCTGGATCTAAGCCAGTACGGCCGTGACCCGCTGGCCACGGCCATACTGAACGAACTGATCGGTTATGTGAAAAGCGCGGACTGTGCGCCGCGGCTTTCGCTACTCGCCGAAGTGGAAAACCATCAAGACGCGGAAGTTGCTGCGGTTGAGCAGCACCAGGTGCCCGGTCACGAAGGCGTAGTTGTAATCGGGCGGAGGCGGAGGCAGCCGGCGCCATAAGCTGGCCGGGCAGGGCTCGATGTGGCGGCGCAGCCCCGGCGGCAGCTCGCCACGCTCGTCGAGCTGGCGCTCCAACCCCGGCGGCAGCCGGTCGCGGCGGGCCAGGCCGGGAGGCAAATCCTCGCGATGTTCGCGATACCAGGCCTCGACATACTCCCGGTCGCGATCGCTCCAGTGATAGTCGTCATGATCGCGGTGCCAAACTTGCACGCGATCGCGGTCGTGCCCGCGACCGTGGCCGTGGCCATGGTCGCCGTGATCGTGGTCGTGGTCGAAGCCGGCGGCAAAGGCCAAGCCGGCGGCGATCGTGAAGACCAGCGCGCAGCGTAAAACGCTCGCCGAAATATTCCGCATGGTCTCTATTGTGAGCGCCAAGTTGCAATGGGGCAACTGGCCCGGTGAGCAGGTGCCGCCGCCGCCGTTGCCGCCGCTGGCCGGCCGTTGCGCGGCTCCCGGAAAATGTCGAGGGCAGCCGCAGTAAGGCCGGATGACGGCTTGGCGTGCCGGGCGACGTCTGCTCCACTCCAGGCCGGTCCGCGTTGCGCCGCCGGCAGCTATGACGGCCGGCGCTCGCGCCCGAATGTATCCTGGAAGTCATGACTGCCGCCCTGCTGCTGGCGTTGGGCTTGGCGCTGCCGCCGCAGCGGCGGCCGCCGGTGATTCTGGCGGTGACGCCCGCCTGCGCTCAGTTGCGCGAGATCGCCGCGCACGAACCGCCGGAGTACGTGTTTGCCTCCAACGGCGCGCATTGGCGCGAGGAAACCGGCACTGCGGTGCCCGAGTCGGCGCAGGCGGTGGCGGCGGCATGGGAGCGCGGCCGGCGCATCCGCTTCGTGGCCGTCACCCGCAGCGGCGGCGCCGCGAACACGATCGAGTACGACGACTACTGTTTCGATCCCGCCGGCCGGCTGCGCTATCTGCGCGAGGAGTTCCGGTCCGTGGCGCAAGACTTGATCGCCGTGCGCGAGCGCGGCTGGACGGCGGCCGGACAACTGAACGGCCAAGAGCGGCACTATTTCTGGCTGGCGAGCGGCAAGCCGCGCCCGGCGCCGCCCGGTGCCGGCCGGCAGCCCGCGGCGCCGGTGTACGCGCACACGAGCGAGTTGCCCTTCGCCCGCTTCTTGCCTAAGACCTGAACGAGGCCATGCAAGCGCTGATCTATCGCGAATTCGGGCCGCCCCGCGTTTTGCGCCTGGAGGAAACCCCGCCGCCGCTGGCCAAGACCGGCGAGCTGCTGGTGCGCGTGCATGCGGCTTCGCTCAACCCCAGCGACCTCGCCATCGTCGCCGGCCGCCTCGGCCGCCCCGAGCTGCCCAGCACGCCCGGCCGCGACCTGGCCGGGGTGGTGGTCGCCCCGGAGGCGCGCCGCGGCGAAGAAGTCTGGGCCGCCTCCGGGCCGCTGGCCCAGCGCATCCCCGGCAGCCATGCGGAACTGGTGATCCTGCTGGCGGAATTGGCGCGGCCCAAGCCGGCGAGCCTGGGCATGGCCGAGGCCGCGGCCGCCGCGCTGGCGTACATGACCGCGGCGGCGGCGTTGCTGCGCGTGGCGCGCTTGCGCCCCCATGAGACGGTGCTGATCACCGGCGCCGCCGGCGCCGTCGGCGGCGCCGCCCTCCACATCGCTCGCTGGCAAGGCGCGCGTACCATCGCGCTGGACCGCGAGCCGCCCAAGGAAGGCGACTTGCGCCTGGCCACCGCCGGCGATTGGCCCGCGCGTGTCGCGGAGTTCACCGGCGGCGCGGGCGCCGATCTCGCTCTCGACTGCGTTGGCGGCCCGCTGTTCGAACCGGTCTTGCAGTCCTTGGGGCCGCACGGCCGGCAGGTCGCGATCGCATCGCCGAGCCAGCCGCGGGTCGAGTTCAACTTGGTCGATTTCTACCACCGCAACCTCGCGCTGCTCGGCCTCGATACGCTCGCCCTCGATGCCGCCACCTGCGGCGATCTGCTGGACACCTTGCGCCCGGGCTTCGAATCCGGCGCCTTGCGCCCGCCGGAAATCGCGCGCCTGGTTCCGCTGGCGCAAGCCCCCGATGCCTTCGCGGCCTTGGCCTCGGGTCACACCTCGGGCAAGGTCGTTCTGACCATGGTGTGATTGCAATCTAGCGTGCGCCGGCCACCAGCGTGCCGCAATCGGGATGACGGCAGTTGCAGTTCAGCTCCAGGCTGCCGCGCGCGTCTTTGCAGTAGTCGCTGCAGTAGCGGCTGCCTTTGGCGGGGGGACAATCACAAGCCGGATGCGCGCATTTCGGCACGGGCTTTTTCTTCTCGTCACCCATAACCCCTCCAGGTACGAGCGCCTTCAATATACTCCACTTCCCAAGTAGTCAACCCGCCTGCCGTCGGCCTCCCTTTTTGCCCCGTCCGGCCGTCTTTCGTCCCAGCACCAATGCTCCCGCCCCTAAAATAGAAGGACATGCGTTACGACGTCGTCATTGTCGGCGGTGGACCCACGGGTCTGGCCTGCGCCATCGAGGCCGGAAAGAACGGGTTGAGTGCGGTCGTGCTCGAGAAGGGCTGCATCGTCAACTCGATCTACAACTATCCGAACAACATGGTGTTCTTCACCACGCCCGAACTGCTCGAGATCGGCGACATTCCCATGAGCTCGGCCGCCGCCAAGCCCTCGCGCCAAGAAGCGATGGAATACTACCGCAGAGTGGCGCAGCATTACCGCCTCGATATTCATCAGTACGAAAAGGTTGAAAGGGTCGAGCGCGAGGATGAGGGCTTCGCCATCACCACCACGCGCCGCAATGGCGCGGCCGGCCACTATCGTGCCGGCTATGTCGTGCTCGCCACCGGCTACTACGATCTCTACAACGAGCTGGGGGTACCGGGCGAGAACTTGCCGCACGTCTTTCACTACTACAAGGAGGCGCATCCCTTCACCGCCTCCCGCGTCGTCGTGATCGGAGGCAAGAACTCGGCCGTGGAAGCCGCGCTCGATCTTTACCGGCACGGCGCGGCAGTGACGCTGGTGCACCGGCGGCCGGAGCTTTCGAAGAGCATCAAGTATTGGGTTCGCCCCGACATCGAGAACCGCATCAAAGCCGGCCAGATTCGCGCGCTGCTCGACACCGAGGTCGTGGCGATCACGCCCGAATCCGTGCGCGTCCGCCACCATGGCGACGGCAGGGAAGAGGAGCTGCCCGCCGATTTCGTCTTCGCGCTCATCGGCTACCACCCGGACTACGATTTCTTGCGTGCGGCGGGCGTGGAGTTCGACCCCGAAACCCGCCGGCCGAAGGTCGATCCCGCCACCTATGAAAGCAATGTGCCGGGCCTCTATTTGGGCGGCGTGGTCGTCGCCGGGCCGTTTACCGGCGAGGTCTTCATTGAGAACGGGCGCTTTCACGGCAAAGTGATCGCCGACGACATCTTGAAACGACGCGCGCGCCTCGACGCGGCGGTGGCGCGCTAGGCGGGCGGGGCGCGATGCGCGTCGGCTACGTCGACTGCAGCCAGGGCTTGACCGGGGAATTGCTGCTTGCCGCCGGGTTGGCCTGCGGCGCGAATCTCGAGCGCGTGCGCGCCGGCTTGGCGCGTCTGGGTTTGGACGTGGCCGCCGATAAAGCCGAAAGCGACGCCGGACCCGCGCTGCGCGTGCGGCTGCCCGAGAGCGGGGCGGGCCGCGCCTGGAGCGAGGCCGCGCGGCTGCTGGGCCGCGCCGGGCTGGCGCCGGGGCCGGCGGCGCGAGCACGCGCCGTGGTGCAGCTACTGTCGCAGGCCGAGGCGCGCGGCGGCCAACTGGGCGCGGCCGACGACGCCGCTCTCGCCGAGATCGTGGGCAACGCGTTGGTGCTGGAAGAGCTGGGCATCGAGCGGCTGACCTGCTCGCCCCTCAACGTTGGCGGCGCCGCCGCGCCCAGCGCGGCGCTGGTGGACCTGCTGCGCGGCACCGCCATCTACTCGAGCGGCGCTTCCGCCGGCCTAGTCACCGCCGTCGGCGCGGCGCTGGCGCGCAGTTGGGCGCAAGGCTTTGGTCCCATGCCACCGCTGCGCCCCGAAGCCTCCGGCCTGGGTTATGCCGCGCCGGGGAAAGCCGGCGGACCCTTGCGCTTGATCGTCGGCCGCGCCGTCGAGCATCCGGCCGCCGAGAGCGTCCCAGCGGCGATGGCGGTCGAGCGCGCCGGCACGCCCAACGTCGCCGTGATCGAAGCCACCGTCGACGACCTCAACCCGCAGTTCTACGGCTATTTTGCCGAACGCGCCTTCGCCCTCGGCGCGCTCGAGGTCTTCGCCGTCGCGGCGCAGATGAAGAAGGGCCGGCCCGGGCTGCTGATCACGATCTTGGCTCCGCCCGAGCAGGCGAGCGAGTTCGAGCGGCTGCTGCTCGAAGAGACCACCACGATCGGCGTGCGCAGCCATCTTGCCCGCCGTGCGGTCCTCGACCGCGCCTTCACCACCGTCGAAACCGCCTATGGGCCGATTCGCGTCAAGGTGGCGAGCGCGGGCGGCCGCGCGCTCAATGCCGCGCCCGAATATGAGGACTGCCGCGAAGCCGCCCTGCGCCACCAGGCGCCCCTGAAAGCCGTCTTCCAAGAAGCGATGCGCGCCTATGCCGAGCACGCCGCCCGCCCGCTCGCGGCCCCGGAATAGGCCGTCGGCCTTCAAGGCGATCCGCGAACTCGGATCCCGGTTGCGGGCCGCGATCATGGGATGATATGGGTTCGCCGTTTTCGTCCGCGATCATGAGCCGGTTCTTTCTCACCACCCCCCTCTATTACGTCAACGCGCGGCCGCACCTCGGCCACGCCTATTCCACCATCGTTGCCGATACCCTGGTCCGCTATCACCGCCAGTTGGGCGAGGATGCGGCGTTCCTCACCGGCACCGACGAGCACGGTCAAAAGCTCCAGCGGGCGGCGGAAGCGGCGGGCGTCTCGCCGCAGCAATTCACCGACGAGCAGTCGGCACGCTTTCGGCAGGAGTGGGACCGGCTGGGTTTGAAGTACTCCTACTTCATCCGCACGACGGAACCGCGCCACCAGGCGGCCGTGCTGGCCATGTTCCGCCGCATCCAGCAGGCCGGCTACATTTACAAGGGCCGCTATAGCGGACTCTATTGCGTTTTCGACGAGCTGTTTCTGGGCGAGGGACAGCCGGGCTCGCCCTGTCCCGAGTGCGGACGCCCGACGGAAACCGTCACCGAAGAGAACTACTTCTTCAAGCTCTCGGCCTTTCAGGATCGGCTGCTGGAGCTGTTCCGCCAGCAGCCGGATTTCATCCGGCCCGAGCAGCGCCGCAACGAAGTGCTGGCCTTCGTCGAGAGCGGGCTGCGCGACCTCTCGATCAGCCGCACCTCCATTCACTGGGGTATCCCCGTGCCCGGGGATGAACGGCATGTGCTCTACGTCTGGTTCGACGCCCTCATCGGCTACATGAGCGGCATCGGCTTCGGCTCGGAGAATCCGGAAGATCAGGAGCGATTCCGCCAATGGTGGCCGGCCTGGCATCTGGTGGGCAAAGAGATCGTCCGCTTTCACGCCGTGTATTGGCCGGCGTTCTTGATGGCGGCGGGCCTGCCGTTGCCGCGCGGCATCGTCGCCCACGGCTGGCTCCTCTTCGAAGAAGAGAAGATGTCGAAATCGCGCGGCAACGTGGTGCGGCCCGAGCCGGTGCGCCAGGTGCTCGGCGCCGACGCTTTGCGTTACTTCCTGCTGCGGGAAGTCAGCTTCGGCAATGACGGCGCGTTTTCCTACGACGCCTTGGTGGCGCGCTACAACAGCGACTTGGCCAACGATTGGGGCAATCTCGCCAATCGCACGCTGACCATGATCGGCCGCTATTTCGACGGCAAAATTCCTTACCCGGCAGGCGCGAGCGCATGGCTGCCGGCCGATCACGAGATCGTCAAGCTCGCGGAGGCGGCGCGCGACGGTCAGCGCAAGGCCTTTTTGGATTTTCAGTTTTCCCGCGGGCTGGAAGCCGTCTGGCAGCTCATCGGCGGCGTCAATCGCTATTTGGTCGAGAGCGAGCCGTGGGCGCTGGCGGAAAAGAGCGACAGCCAAGCACGCAGCCGTCTCGCCACGGTCTTGCATTTTTCCGCCGAGGCGCTGCGCTTCACCGCCGTGCTGCTCTCCTCCGTGCTGCCGCAGAGCGCGGCGCGGCTCTGGCGGCAGCTCGGCCTTCCCGGTACGCCCGCCCTGCCGCTCGAAGTCTTGACCTGGGGCCAGCTTCCCGTGGACCAGCCGCTCGGCGCTCTCGAGCCGCTGTTTCCCCGGCTTGAGAAAGGACCAACGGTGGACCTATTGCGCCAAAAAGAAAAGGAAGAGTCCGCCGACGGCGCGCCGGCGGCTCAGAAGGCCGTGGCTGCCGCGCAGCCGGCGGCGGCGGTCGCGCCCGGCGCGCCGCAAGCATCCGCGGCGGCGGAGACGCGCATTGCCATTGACGATTTCGCCAAAGTCGATCTGCGCGTCGGCGAGATCAAGACGGCCGAGCGCATCAAAGGCGCCGACAAGCTCTTGAAGCTGACCGTGGACATCGGCAGCGAGGTGCGCCAGATCGTCGCCGGCATCGCCGAGGCCTATGCGCCGGAAACCTTGCCGGGGCGCAAGGTCGTCATCGTCGCCAATCTCCAGCCGCGCAAGCTGCGCGGCGTCGAGTCAAACGGCATGATCGTCGCCGCCGCCGTCGGCGACAAAGGCACGCCCGTGCTCGTGTCCGTTCCCCCCGAAACCCCTAACGGCGCCCGCCTGCGCTGATCGGCGGCACACGCTTCGGCAAAGCGAAAGCGATCCCTTCCGGCCGTCGGGCCTGCGGACCGGCCTTGTGCGCCAGGCGCTCCCAGGCTGGCCTAGCCGCGCGGAGCTTCCGCCAGGCTCACGGGCGGATCGGGGAAAGCGCCCCGCAGCCGCTCGTAATGGTGCGCCAGGCGCAGCAGCCGCGCTTCTTCGAAATAATTGCCGAGCAACTGCAAACCCACAGGCAGACCCGAGGCAAATCCGCACGGGACAGAAATCCCTGGGATACCAGCAAGATCCGCGGAAACCGTAAAGATATCGTTGAGGTACATCTGCAGCGGGTCGGCGATCTTCTCGCCCAGCCGGAAAGCGGGCGTGGGCGTGGTCGGCGTGGCGATGGCATCCACGGACTCGAACGCTGCGCGGTAATCGCCGGCGACGAGGTTGCGCACGCGTTGCGCCTTCCGGTAATACGCGTCGTAGTAGCCGGCGCTGAGAACGAAGGTGCCGAGCAGAATGCGCCGTTTCACCTCGGCGCCAAACCCGGCTTCGCGGGTGCGCCGGTACATTTCGCCCAAGCTGTCGGCTTCCACGCGCAGCCCGTAGCGCACGCCGTCGTAGCGCGCCAGATTCGAGCTGGCCTCGGCCGTGGCGATCACATAGTAGGTCGCGATGGCGTACGGCGCGTGGGGGAGCGAAATTTCCACGATCTTGCAGCCGGCGTGCTCGAGCTGGGCCAAGGCGGCCTGAAATTGCGCGGCGACCGCCGCATCCAGTCCCGCACCGGCGGCCATCGCCTCACGCGGGACGCCAATGCGCAGGCCGGCAATGGGTTCGTCGAGCTGGCGCACGTAGTCCGGCACGGGCGCGTCAGCGCTGGTGGCGTCGAGGGGATCGCGGCCGGCAATCGCGGCGAGCACCGCGGCGGCATCCTTGGCGCTGCGCGCCAGCGGGCCGATGTGGTCCAGCGAGGAAGCAAAGGCCACCAAGCCGAAGCGCGAGACGCGCCCGTAGGTGGGCAGCAGCCCGACGACGCCGCAAAAGGCGGCGGGCTGGCGAATGCTGCCGCCGGTATCGGAGCCCAGCGCGGCGACCGCCAATCCCGCCGCCACCGCCGCCGCCGCGCCGCCGCTCGATCCGCCCGGCACCCGCTCCAGGTCCCAGGGATTGCGCACCGGTCCGAAGGCGGAGTTTTCATTCGACGAGCCCATGGCGAACTCGTCGCAGTTCAGCTTGCCGAGGATGATGGCGCCCGCCGCTTCCAGCCGCTCGACGGCGGTGGCGTCGAACAGCGGCGTGTAGCGCTCGAGCGCGCGCGAGCCGCAGGTGGTCCGTATGCCGCGCGTCGAGATCACGTCCTTGACCGCGACCGGCACTCCGGCCAGCGGCGGCAGGGGCTCGCCGCGCTCGGCCAGGGCATCGAGGCGCGCCGCCTGCGCGCGGGCGCGCTCCGGCGCCATCGTCAGGTACGAGTGCACGCGCCCGTCCACCGCCGGGATCGCGCGCAGAAACTCCTCCACCAGCCCGCGCGCGCTGATCTGCCCTTCGGCCAGCTGCGTGCGCACGGTTGCGGTGGTGAGCGTGTGCAGGTCGGTCATGACGCGGGTTGGATCACGCGGGGAACTTTGAAGCAGCCGCCGCCCGCCTGCGGCGCATTGGCGACGGCCTCTTCGGCGGTGAACCAAACCCGCGGCCGGTCGTCGCGGGCACGATCGCCGGGCGCGGCATTCGGCGCCGCCACCTGCGCCATCGGCTCCACGCCGCTCAACTCCAGTTGGTCGAGCTGGGCGACGTATTCGAGGATGCTCGCCAGATCGCGCTCCATCGCCGCCATTTCAGCCTCGCCGAGTTCGAGGTTGGCGAGGGCGGCAATATGCGCCACGGTCGCGCGGTCGATTTTCATGCCCGGCCTCCTGCCTGGAGCGCGATTTGCCGCACCGCGCCGGGCGGCAGCAGCGCCTGCAGGGCGCGCAAGAGCTCCGGACGCATGCGCTCGATTTCCGCCCGCCAGGCGGGATCGGGCACGGCGACGGCGAGCGTGCCCGCGCGGCAGCCTTGCGCGCGCGCGTGCGCGGCCAGCATCGGCCCGGCGGCCAGGGGCCAGGCCAGCATCGCGGAGATTTCCGGGGGCAAGCCGCGCAAAACCGCGGCGCAACTGGAGGCGATCGTTTCCATGGGGCGCCTCGACGATGTTAGCGCACGCTGGCCTCACGCCATGCTAAAATTCGATATTGCAATGCACAAAGACGTCGAGACGTTGCTCGAGGTGCAGGCGCTCGAGCAACGTTTGAAGGAACTGGATTCCGAAATCAACTCCCTGCCTCGCCGCCTCGCCGCCATCGAAGCTCAAATCGCCACCCAAAAGTCAGCCCTCGAATCCGCGCAAGCCGCCCAGGCGGCCTCGCAAGCCGAACGCCGCAAGCTGGAAAGCCAGATTCAAGACCTCAAGGCCAAGGTAGAAAAGTCGCGCAGCCATTCCAGCGAAGTCAAGAACAACCAGGAGTATAAGGCGCTGCTCGATGAGATCGCCTTCGGTGAAGCCGAGGTGGCGAAGAGCGAGGAGCGCCTGCTTCAATTGATGGAAGACGGCGAAGTTCGTGCCGCCGCGGTGAAGGAAGCGGAGCAGGCGCTGGCCGCCGCCCAGGCCGCGATCGCGGGCGAAAAGCGCGCCATCGAAGAGCGCGCCGCCGCGGATCGCGCCGAGCGGCAGCGCGTCGCCGAGCAGCGCGCCGGACGCCGCGCCACGGTCGCGGAAGATACCCTGCGCCGCTACGACCGCGTCGCGCGTTTGCGCGGCCAGGCCGTGGCCGTACTCGATCAGAACGCCTGCGGCTGCTGCCGGGTGCGGCTGCGCCCGCAGTTTTTGCAGGAGATCTTGACGCCATCCGATCGGGTGTTTTTCTGCGAGTCCTGCGGGCGACTGCTCTACGCCGCCACCGCCGCCGCGGAGCCGGAAGTCGCGCCGGTCGCCGGCGCCGCCCAGCTCGCTTGAGCCCGGCACGCGCGGCGGGCCGCCTGATCGCCCGCGTGGATGGCGGCTCCCGCGGCAATCCCGGTCCCGCTGGCTTCGGCGTGGTGCTCGAAAACGAAGCCGGCGCCGTCTGCGGCGAGTTGAAGGCCTATCTCGGCCGGCAAACCAACAACTACGCCGAATATCAGGGCCTGTTGGCCGCGCTGCGCTGGGCGCGCGAGCATGGCGTCGGCGAGATCGAAGTGCGGGCGGATTCGGAATTGATGGTCCGGCAGATGACCGGCCGCTATCAGGTCCGCAGCGAGGCGTTGCGCCCGCTCTTCGAAGAGGCCCGAACGCTCGCCGCCGGCTTCGCGGAGTTCCGGATCGTCCACGTGCCTCGCGAAGAGAATCGCGCCGCCGACCGCCTCGCCAATGAAGCGATGGACGATGGTGCCGCCGCCTATCATGCCTAACGTTCCGGCGCCGGGGCGCAGCGCGGAGCGGACGGCCGGCGGCTGCGCTCGGGGCGGGACTTAGCCGGCGAATCATGGCGGGCACGCTGTACCTCGTCGCGACGCCGATCGGCAACCTCGAAGACTTCTCGCCCCGCGCCCAGCGTGTGTTGCGGGAGGTGGCGGCGATCGCGTGCGAGGATACGCGGCAAACGCGCAAGCTGCTCGCCCGCTTCGCGATCGCGACCCCGCTCGTCAGCTACCACGAGCACAACGAACGGCGGCGCGCGCCGGAATTGGCGGCGCGGCTGGCCGCGGGCGAGTCGCTGGCGCTCGTCTCCGATGCGGGCACGCCCTTGCTTTCCGATCCCGGCCACCGCCTCGTGCAAGCGGCGCTCGCCGCCGGCGCTGTCATCACGCCCATTCCCGGTCCCGCGGCGCTGGCTGCCGCGCTGGTGGCCAGCGGCCTGGCGGCAGCGCCGTTCTATTTTGCCGGCTTCTTGCCCGCTGCCCCCGGCGCGCGCCGCAAGGTCTTGGCCTCCTGGCGCAACCGCGGCGAGACCATCGTGTTTTACGAAGCGCCGCATCGTTTAATCGCCAGCTTACGCGATGCGGCGGCGGAACTGGGTGGGGAACGGCAATTGGCGCTAGCGCGCGAGCTGACGAAACTGCACGAAGAATTCTTCCGGGGCACGATTGCTGAGGCGCTGCGGCACCTCGAGGCCGCGCCGCCTCGCGGCGAATTCACGGTCGTGCTGGCGCCGGCGCCGGCGGGGGAGAGCGGCGCGCCCGCACCGCTCTCCGAGCCGCCGAGCGTCCTCCGGATGCGGGAGCTGCTGGCGGCCGGCCTGTCCCAGCGCGACGCGCTCAAACAAGCGGCCCGCGAGACCGGCCAGCCCAGGGCGACGGTTTATCGCGAATGGCAAAGCGCGGGCCGGTCCCGCAGCTGACGGGCGCGGCGCGCCGCAGCGTCAGGTAAAATAAACCAGCGCGAAAGGAGGTGAACGAAACTATGGCCGAGGTCCGGCTGCAAGAAGGCGAATCCTTGGAAAACGCCCTGCGCCGCTTCAAACGCAAGGTGCAGCAAGAAGACATCATCAAAGAAGTCAAGCGCCATTCGTTTTACCTCAAGCCCGGTGAAAAGATGCGCATCAAACAGGCTCTCGCGCGCAAGCGTAACCGCAAGAAGGCGCGTCGCGAAGGCGAGTAAGTCCGCCTTCGGCGCTCGATCCCGGCCGGGCCGCGGCAGCGCGGTCCGGCCGTTCTTGTCTTGCGCCGGCCTGGCGCGGGCGCGTCCCTGTACGCTTGGATACTGGATAAAAGCCCGTTCTCTCCGGCAGGCGGGGGCAAGCATCGCCGGCACTACAACTTCAGGTTTGTGCCCAACCGTCCGGTTGCGGCCGCATATACGGCTTGGCGGCCGAAACATTTTCTCCTCATGCCGTGTCTAAATGGATGAGGCAAGCGGTGCAGTTAGCCTCACGGCAGCGGCTTCCGAGGGCAACCGGAGCGCGGCCGCCAATAAGGAGGCGCTATGGACACGATGACGTGCGCTGAGCAAGACAAATTTCCGGTCGGAGATCTCGTGACCCTGCGCAGTCAATTGATGTCCATGGGCGCGGATTACGACGGCGCGGCTGAGGTCATTCAAGCCTTTCTTTCGGGCCGCGGCTACGGCATCTCGCCCCAGACGGCACGCGATGCGGTGCTCAATTTCGGCACGCAGGGCTTCAGCCTCGAGGCAATTCGCCAAGCTTTGAACGAGGCCGCGCTCGCCGCTTGAGGCTGTGCGCGAGGCAAGGTCATTCTTGACGGCGCTGCCGGAGAATGGCCCGGCGCCGCGCGCGGCGGGGGCCGAAGCGGCGCGGGGCAACAGGGTGCCAGCCCCGCCGCGAGAACTCCGGGCTTCTCTTGCTCGCCGCCCGCGATTGGCGCCGGTGCGGTCCACCGCGTGGCGCCCCCGGCACGAGCGGTGCGCCATACTATAATCGTTATCTGCGGACCCAATGGCTCGATCCCGCGGCTTTGCCGCGACCTCCCGGCCGCGCCGCTCAGGGCGCGTTCAATCCGAAAGCCGTCTGCGCATTCGCTCGACCACGGTGCTGTGTGTGCGTCTCGGCGACAAGGTGGTCATGGGCGGGGATGGCCAGGTGACGATGGGCGATACCATTACCAAGCACCACGCCCGCAAGATCCGCCGCCTGTACAACAACCGGGTGCTCGCGGGTTTCGCGGGCTCGACCGCGGACGCCTTTTCGCTCTTCAGCCGATTCGAAACCAAGCTGGAGCAATATCACGGCAACCTCAGCCGCGCGGCGGTGGAGCTGGCCAAGGACTGGCGCACCGACAAGGCGCTACGCCACCTGGAGGCGCTGCTGATCGTGGCCGACGAGCACGACACGTTTCTGCTGAGCGGCCACGGTGACATCATCGAGCCCGACGATGGCGTTTGCGCCATCGGCTCCGGCGGCCCGTACGCCCTGGCCGCGGCCCGCGCCCTGATGATGCATACGCAACTCGGCGCCCGCGCCGTGGTGGAAGAAGCGCTGCGGCTGGCGGCCAAGATTTGCATTTATTCCAATAACGAGGTCACCATCGAAGAGGCGGCCTCGGTCCGGTCCGCGCCGCCGGCGGGTCCGCCGGCTTCCGCCTAGAATCGCTCGGGCGGCCCGCGCCGCACGGTTTTTTGATCATGGCCCTGTATTTGCCCGCATCCATCGAAGAGGAAGCTCCCGCGCTCGATTCCCTGACCCCGCGCGAGATCATGGCCGAGCTCGACAAGCATGTCGTCGGCCAGCAAGCGGCCAAGCGCGCGGTTGCGGTGGCGCTGCGCAACCGCATCCGCCGCCAGAAGCTGACTCCGGAACTGGCGCAGGAGATCATGCCGAAGAACATCATCATGATCGGCCCCACCGGGGTCGGGAAGACCGAGATCGCGCGCCGATTGGCACGCCTCTCCAACTCGCCCTTTCTCAAGGTCGAGGCTTCCAAGTTCACCGAAGTCGGCTATGTCGGGCGCGATGTCGAGAGCATGATCCGCGACCTGGTCGAGATCGCCATCGACATGGTGCGCGAAGAAAAGCTGCAGGAGGTCGAGGACAAGGCCGAGCAGAACGCCGAGGAACGACTGCTCGACATTCTATTGCCTCCGGCGCCGGCGCCGGTCCCCGCGTCCACGGTCGCTGTGCCCGTGCTCGTCCCCGCCGCGCCCGCCGCCGGCCCGGCCGCGGGCTCCGGCGCCGCCGCCGCCGGCCCCGCCAACGACAGCCAGCGCAAGACGCGCGAGAAGCTGCGCCAGCAACTGCGCGAAGGCAAGCTGGACGACAAGATGGTCGAGATCGAGACTCGGGAGCGCAATTTCCCCTCGTTCGAGATCATCACCAATCAAGGCGTCGAAGAGATGGACATCAATATCAAGGACATGCTGCCCAATCTCTTCGGACCGCGCACGAAGAAGCGCAAGATGCGGGTGTCGGAGGCCATGGATTACCTGATCCAGGAGGAAGAGCAGCGGCTCATCGACATGGATCAGGTCACGCGCGCGGCGGTCGAGCGCGTCGAGCAGGGCGGGATCATCTTTCTCGATGAAATCGACAAAATCGCCGGGCGCGAGGCGGGCCATGGCCCCGATGTCAGCCGCGAGGGCGTGCAGCGTGATATCTTGCCGATCGTCGAGGGCACGACCGTGAATACGCGCTACGGCATGGTGCGCACGGAGCATATCTTGTTCATCGCCGCCGGCGCTTTCCACGTCTCCAAGCCCAGCGATTTGATTCCCGAGCTGCAGGGCCGCTTTCCGATTCGCGTCGAGCTCGATTCGCTGACGGTCGAGGATTTCGTCAAGATCTTGAAGGAACCCAAGAGCGCGCTGATCAAGCAATACACGGCTTTGCTCGAAACCGAGGGCATCCGCCTCACCTTCACCGACGATGCGCTGGCGGAGATCGCCCGGCTTTCCGCCGAGGTGAACGACGCCACCGAGAACATCGGCGCGCGGCGTTTGCATACGATCATGGAGCGAGTGCTCGAGCAGATTTCCTTCGAGGGCTCGGAGTTGCAGGACAAGGACATCACCATTGACGCCGCCTACGTCAAAGCCCAGTTGCAGAGCATCGTCAAGGACCAGGACTTGTCCCGCTATATTCTCTAAGCGTTTTCCCTTGTCGGCGCGGTGCTCCGGCGCGGGGGCTTCGCGCCCGCGCGCCGCCCGCGGCTGCTGGCTCGCCGGCGCGGCGCTGCTGCTCGCCGGCTGCGCGCAGGTCGGCCCTCCGGCGCCGCCCAGCGCCAATCTCCCCGCCGCTCCTGTGGCGTTCGTTCTGATGCGTGCCGGCAACGCGCTGCAGCTCTCGTGGCGCTCGTCGGCGCGCACCAGCGATGGCGCCGGCCAGCGCGGGTTCATCCGGCCGGTGCTTTGCTTGTGGCCCACCAGCCGCCCACGGGTTCCGGTCCCGCCCAATGTCCCTTGCCCGCGCCAAGTTCCAATCGGCAGTGCCGGGCGGCCCGGCAGCGAGGGCGCCGAAAGCGTGCCATTGCAGCGCCTGCGGTTGGAGCTGCCGGGTGCCGGCAATGCGGAACCGGCGGTTGTGGCGCCGTTCATGTACGTCGCCCTCGCATTCGCGAACGCCAACCGCCAAGTGGGGACCTGGTCGCCGTTTGTGCTGGCACCTTGGACGCCCGCGCCGCCGCCGCCGCCCCCGCCGCATGCCGTGATCACGCCAGAGGGGGTGCGCTTGGAGTGGCCCGCCCTCGCGCCCCCGCCGCCCCTTCTGCGCCTGTACCGCAGTCAAGCCGCGCCGGAGCCGCTCCCCGCGCAGCCGCTCGCCGATCTTCTCGGCAGCGCGACGACGTATCTGGATACCGGTATCGTCTGGAACGCGCGCTACTCCTATACGCTCCGCGCCGTCGCCGGCGCCGGCCAGGCCGAAGTGGAGAGCCTGCCTTCGCCGGCGGTCACAATCGTCGCCGCCAACCGATTCCCGCCTCCCGCGCCCGCCGAGTTGCGGGCAGTGCTCGCCCCCGGCCCGGGGCCGGCGGCGGTGGATCTTTCCTGGCTCCCGGTGACGGCGCCTCGTCTCGCCGGCTATAACGTTTACCGCACTGCCGCCGGTGCCGAACAATGGCAGCGCTTGAACGCCGTCTTGTTGCCCACCCCGATTTTCCGTGACGCCGGGGTTTCGCCCGGCACCTACCAGTACGCGGCTACCGCTGTGGATGAAGACGGCAATGAGAGCCCGCGCTCCGCGCCGGTTGCGATCACCATCCATTAGCCGCGCCGGGCCGGAAGCGTGCCGTTCGCGGACGCGCGGCGAGCGCGGATGGAACGCCGAGAAAGGCGGGGCGAACTCCCGCGCAGCGGCGCGTCGGGCCGGCTCGGCGGCGGGCCGGCCGGAATCGCCATGCCGCTTGCCGGTCCGCCGCTGCGGTGGCATTTGCCGCCGCTCGCCGCTATGATCGGGCCATGGCGCGAGGGGCGCTTGGGGTGGTGCTGCTGCTGGCCGGTCTGCTCGGCGCGCAGATCGAGGCGTCGCCGGCCCAGCAGGCCCTGGTGCGGCGAGCGGCAGAGAATGAAGCCGCCTACGTGCGCGCACGCGGCGAGTACACCTACGTCCAAGATTTTCGCTTCTATGCTTTCGATCGCCGCCATCAGCCCGGCGGCTACTATCACGTCACCACCGATATCACGTTCACGCCCGCGGGCGGCAGGCTTGAGCGCATTTTGCACGGCCCGGTCAACACGCTGAGCTTGGTCCGCTTGACCAATGAAGATTTCGTCGATCTCCGCCGCGTCGTGCCGTTTCTGCTGACGCCGCAAGTTCTGCCGCGTTATCTCATCCGCTTCGACCGCGTCGAGACGATTTACCTATTCAACGAGCAGAAACGTCCGATCGGCCGGCTCGAGACTTGGGTGTATCGCGTCTCGCCCCGCCAGATTTTTCCCGGCCAGCGCTATTTTCACGGCGAAGTCTGGATCGATCCCGTCTCCGCGGGGATCGTGCAAATCTCCGGCAGGCCCGAACCGCAGATTCGCAAATGGGTCCGCGGGCAAGAGGAAGAAAATCTGTTTGGTCGGTTCACGACTTATTTTCAGCAGATCGACGGTCGCTTCTGGTTCCCGATCCTGACCGAAGGCGACGATTGGCTGGATTTCACTGCCGGGCCGGTGGAGATGAAGGAATTCGTGCGCTTCAGCCGCTATCGCCACTTCGGAGCCAGCACCAGCATCAAGCTCCTGCCCGCCCCCAGGCGCTAATCCGAGGAACTACGCCGGCGTCCCGCCGGTTGCCGCCGGCACCATTAGCCATCCGCCCGCCAAGAAAAGCGTCAGCCGCGCGTCTCCAGATCCGCGAGGTAATCTTCGATGCTGGCGCCGACGCGCGAGCGAAACCGCTCGCCCAGAGCCGCGATCTCGCCGATGCTTTCATCGAGCGAGACTCGCTCGACGCGGTGCATGGGGAAGAAACTGGTGGGGAAGGGAAGGCGGCCTTGCCGGTATTCGAGAATTTGGGCGATGAAATCGTCGAAGGAATTGAGCTCGACGCCGCGCACCGTGAGCCCGCCGGGATTCAGCGCCAGGAGTTGGCCCCAAATCTTCTCGCGGGGATTGGCGAGCGTCACGACCACGATGGAGGGTATGCGCATCGGCGTCGCTAGCTCGCCATCGGCCGAAGCGCCCCCGAAACGATCAAACGCGCTTCCGTCGCCGCTTGCACCCGCTCGACGGTGAGCTCGGGCGCGATTTCTTCGAGCACCAGTCCCTCCGGCGTCACGCGGATGAAACCCATTTCGGTCACGATGAAGTGCACGACGCCGGCGCCGGTCAACGGCAGCCGGCAGCGGCGGAGAATCTTCGGCTCCCCGGTCCTAGTCGTGTGTTCCATGGCGATGTAAAGCCGCCGCGCCCGCGCCACCAGGTCCATGGCGCCTCCCATGCCCTTGATGAGCTTGCCCGGAATCATCCAATTGGCGAGGTTGCCTTGCTCATCCACCTCCATGGCCCCCAGCACGGCCATGTCGATGTGGCCGCCGCGAATCATCGCGAAGGAATCGGCGCTGGAAAAATACGCCGCGCCCGGCAGCTCGGTCACCGTCTCCTTGCCGGCGTTGATCAGGTCGGGGTCTTCTTCGCCCGGGTAGGGATAAGGCCCGACTCCGAGCATCCCGTTCTCCGACTGCAGCACGACCTCGATGCCAGCCGGCACGAGGTTGCTGACCAGCGTCGGCAGCCCGATGCCGAGGTTGACGTAATAGCCGTCGCGGAGCTCCCGCGCCACGCGCCGCGCGATGACCAAGCGCTTGTCTTCGCTGCCGGTTGCGCTCATGGGCGGGCTCCTTCCGGCCGCGGCCGCGTGGTGCGCCGTTCGATCGGTTTGACGTAGTGCGCGCCGCGCACGACGCGATGCACGAAGATGCCGGGCGTGACCACGGCCTCCGCGTCGATTTCGCCCGGCGCGACCAGTTCTTCGACTTCGGCGATGGTCACGCGGGCTGCGGTGGCCATCACCGGATTGAAGTTCCGCGCGGTCTTGCGATAGATCAAATTGCCCCAGCGGTCGCCTCGGAACGCTTTAATGAGCGCGAAATCCGCGCGCAGCCAGCGCTCCATCAGGTAGCGCTGGCCGTCGAAGTCGCGCTGCTCCTTGCCCTCCGCCACCACCGTGCCCACGCCTGCCGGCGTATAGAACGCCGGAATGCCGGCGCCGCCCGCGCGAATCCGCTCGGCGAAAGTCCCTTGCGGCACCAGCTCGGTTTCCAATTGGCCCGAGCGCGCCAGTTCCTCGAACTTCTTGTTTTCGCCGACATAGGTCGCGATCATCTTGCGGATTTGGCCGGCCGCCAGCAAGACCCCGATGCCCACGTCGTCGATGCCGGCATTGTTGCTGATGATCACGAGATTGCCCACACCCCGGCGCGCCAGCGCGGCGATCAGATTCTCGGGATTTCCGCACAGGCCGAAGCCGCCGATCATCACCGTCGCGCCCGCGGGAATATCCGCGACCGCTTCCTCGGCCGTGGCGATCACTTTGTTCATGGCTCGTTTATTCTATTGCGCCGGGGAAAGCTGCGGGGGCGGGCGCGAGGCGGTCTCCAGGGCCGGTCACGGCCGCCGCGCGGCTGCGCGCACTTCGTCTTCGGCGGGATCCTCGGTGATCAGCGGCTCGCGGTATAGGCGCGCCAGCAGCGCCTGCGCGAGCGAGAACACGCCCGCGATCAGCAAGACCGCGCCGAGCCCGTACACCAAAGCCTGCAGGAATTGCGGAACTCCGCCCACACCCTTAGCCTACCGCGCCGCCCGCTACTGCACGTTCAACGTCAGATTCATGCTGGTCGTCGCTCCGCTGCTGTCGGTGGCCACGATCCCCACCAGGTATACCCCGGGCGGCGTCCCTGGATCTGTAATCGGGGAGCCGCCGCCTGAAGAGCTCGAGCCGCCGCCACCGCCACCGCAGGAGGCGAACGCCATCGTCAGGAGCAGTGCCGCCGCCAGACGCCGGCGGCGCCCGCGATGGGGTAGCGCCGCCAGGGCGGCGCCCAGGGCGGCGAGCGCGAGGAGGAATAGCCCGAACCCCAGCGGGCCATCCTTGGGCGCGGCGGGCGGCGGCGCCATCAGGCTGGGCGCCGTCGTCTTGATCGTGAGCGTGGTATTGCCGCTGGCCGAAAGCGTGGCCGGGGTGAATGAACAAGCGGCTTCGCTGGGCAGACCCGTGCAAGTGAACTGGGCCGAGCCGCTGAAGCTGCTGGCGAATGTGGCGGTAAGGGTGTCGGTGCCGCTGCCGCCGGGCGCGGAAATAATCACGCTGGGTGCGGCCGCCGCTAGCGTCAGGTCTGGGTTCACGGTGATACTGACCGACATGAATGACGAGGCGTAGTTGACGTCGCCGCTATAAGCCGCGGTGATGGCTCCCGAGCCCACCGGCAACTTCGAGGCTGTAAATTGGACTTGGCCGCTGCCGACCGGCACGGAGCCCAAGGAGGAGCCTTGGAGATCCGAGAAGTTGATGGTGCCGCTCATCGGCGCGGGTCCGGTTTGGCTCGGAGTAACTTTGGCCGTGAGCGTGACGCTCCCGCTCTGATTGATCGTCGTCGCCGAACTCGAAAGCGCCATCACCGTCGGAATTTGGACATCGATGTTTTGCGGCGGCGCGCTCGCGGGGGCATAATTCGAATCGCCGCTGTAGGCGACCGTGATGGGGTTCAGGCCGACGTTGAGCGCCGCCGCGGGAATATTGAGAATGGTCTGCGACGAAATGTAATTGTTTGCTCCGACGCTGGTTGCACCGCTCACCGGCACCGGGCTGCCCACGGCCTTGCCCCCGTTCTGGATCGTGAGCGTTCCCGTCGGCGCGGCGCCCTGGCTCTGCGTGTTGATCGTGACGTTGCCGAAGCCGTCCACGCCGACGCTGATGTTCGCCGGCAAATAGAGCGACAACGAGGTCGGTCCGGGCGTGATGATGAACTTCACCGGCGGCGACGTGCTGGCGTTGAAACTGGCATCGCCCGAATACTGCGCCGTCAGGGCGTCCGTGCCGCCGGGCAGGAGAAACGTGCCGTTAGGCGCGGCCGCGGTGCCTTCGCTATTGAGGGGAATGGCGCTGCCGAAGGCCTGGCTATTGATCGAGAACGTGACCGTGCCGGTGGGCACGCCCTGTTTCGACGCCCCGGCGACGTCGGCGCGCAAATAGGCGTACTCGCCGTAAGGCTGCGAGGTGATGGCGATGGGGTTGCCATTGGCATCCGCGGTCAACACTTGCGCGGTGGTGTTGCTGGCCTCGGGCGCGACCGTGACGGTGATGGGAGCGGAGTCGGCGGGCGCGAAAACGCCGTCGCCGGGATAGTGCGCGTGCACCGCGTAGGTGCCGCCGGGGAGATCCGAAGTCGTTCCGCTTACCGCGCCCGATATCAGGGAAAACGTCGCGACCTCCTGGCCGCTCGCGGTCAGCAAAGACACCAGCCCGGTTGGCGTGCCGCCGCCCGAGTTCTGCGCCGCCACGCCGATCGTGACCGCGACCGGCGCGCCGTGGGTGATGCCGCTGGTCGGGTTCAGCGTCAGCGTCGCCTTGGCGGGTGCGAACGTCACTGCGGCCCACGCATTCACCAGGTTCTCGACGTTGGCCGAGCCTAGCCCGGTCGCCAGGTCGAAGCCGGCGGCGGCGTCAAATCCCGAGAGCACGCCATATCGGTCGGTCGCCACCTTGGTAATGCAGCTCGGCGTGCCCGTCGAGCAAGGCTGCGCGATCGTGCCCACGGTGATGTCAGGGAAGATGCAAGTCGCGCCCGGCGGCAGGTTGGCCGCGCAGCCGCTCGCGGGCTGCTGCGAGGCCAGATGATAGAGCACGTAGTGAGGGTCGCCTTGCGCCGCACCCAGCTTTTGATCCACAAGAAGCTGAATCGCCGCCCACGCCGGCGCCGAAGCCGACGTGCCGCCCACCCCCAAGAACTGCGCGTACTGACCGCCCTGACAAGAGCCTTGGGCATCGGCCTCGCAAAGAAGATAGAACGCGTTCTCGAGGCCGTCGCCGGCAAAGAGGGAAACATCGGGCAGATCGCGCCGCGCATCGTTGCCCGGTTGCCAGGCGGGCTTGGCATAGCCGCCGGCGCAACTGGTCAAGGCCAGTCCGTCGGAAGTCGTGCAATTGCTGGCGCCGCCGCTCCCGCCCACAACGCCGATCTGATATTGCAGAAGCTGCGCGTTGTTGCAGTTGGTTTCCGCATCCATCGAGCCGGTGAGCAGCTCCCAAAGCGAATCGGTGCAGGAATCGTTCCACGTGATCTCGGGGATATAGCCCTTAGCCGAAGCCAGGGTGGTCGGATCATTGGTGGAACTCCAATAGGCCGAAGCATTATTGAATTCTTGAAAATCCGTCCCGCCCACGGCCACGGCGTTGGGCGGCGACGCCAAACCGCTGACGCTCAGGCCATGGGTCGCCGCGATTTGCCCGTAATCGCAAACCGCCGAGCCGGCATCGCCGGCCGCCACGAACACGCTGATCCCTTCCGCCGCCGCTTGCTGCCAAAGCTGGTCGTAAAACTGGTTTCCGGCCGTGCCCATCTCCAACTCGCACGCGCCATAGCTGACGCTCATCACCGGCGCCAGGTCGTTATCCACGATGTACTCGGACGATAGATCGATGCCGGAGGTCGTATCCGTCGAAGCGGACACGACGAAATCGATGGCGGCCCCGCGCGCGATGCCGCCCGCCCACTCCAGGTCCAAGTCGGATTCGGTTTCATCGCCTTGCAGGATTCCGGGCGTTGGTCCGTTGTAAATGACGTTGATGACCGGCGCCGGCATCCCGAACATGCTGCGAAAGCTCGTCATGTCGGCCACATTGACGTCGCTTTCGCCGGCGATCGCCAAGGTCCAGCCGGTGCCGTCAATGCCCGCGTTCCATAGCGGCAGCAGGTTGTAAATCGTCGCGAAGTCGTACGGTCCCAGGGCATAACAAGGGAAGCTTTGGCCGCCGCCAGAGCATTGGGTCGTGAAGGCGGGCTGTATCGGCGTCGCCAGCGCGCTGCCGCGCTGCTTCTTGAAAACTCCCGCCACCACATGCTGTGGATGCCGCGGAAAATCATTGAGGCTGACGATGCCGGCCACCGCCGGCGCCAGCGCCGCCGGAATCGAGGGATCGCCGGCATTAGCCCAGTGCGCCCGGCCGCGCACGACATAGCGATGGATCTCGGTGTGGAAGGCGGCGGCGACTTTTCCCGCGTCGCCCGAGAACTCGATCACGTTCCCGCCGCGGGCGATGCGGTTGACGATAAATCCCTTGCCCTCCAGCCACCCCACAATCGCATTCCGATCGGCGGCGTCCAAGCCGAAGCGCTGGGCGAACTGCTCCGGCCTGAGCCATCGGTGAAAATCCGGCGAGGCGGCGTCTTGCTGTTGCGCCAGCAGCGTTCGAAGCTCGGCTTGCTGCCGCGGCGAGCGTTTGAGCACCAGCAGCATGCGCTGCAGAGGCAAGCTCGCCGGCGCCGGCCCGCGATCGTATCGAGACTGCGCCAGGGGATAGGTGTTGCCGACCAGCTTAACCACGTTCGCATCGCTGATTGGTGCGGTCACCAAGCGACGCGGCTGTTGACCGAAACAGGCGAGAGAAAGTGCGGTGCATATAAGCCCGACAAATTGCCCGCTAAAGCGCCAGCCAGTCATGCGAAACTGACCGCCAATCTAATGGAAGGAATCCACTCTGTCAATGGCGCCCAAGCGATCGGAGCCTATGCACTTGCAAGTTGCAGATAAGAACCACGATTGTGGCCATCCACAAATCCCAAACCAGAGATGGCGGCGAATCGCCGCAAACGCCGCGCCTCTGGGCCTTCCATGCGAGGCGACTTGACACCGGCCGCGGCAGCCTGTGACATGGCGCTCGCAAGCTAAAACAATTCGAGCGGCCGGCGCATAGCCAAGCCGGCACAGTGCCTCGTAGCGCGCAGCCGAAGGCCGCGCCCCGTTGGCGCGGATAGCGTGCGCAAAGCGGAACAAACGCGGCCCGCGGCCGTATAGCGAGCATATGGGTGCCTTCGGCCAAGACCTGCGCTATGGCGCGCGCCTGCTGCGCCAGGCGCCCGGCTTCGCGGTGATCGCCATTTTGACCTTGGCGCTGGGTATCGGCGCCAACACCGCCCTGTTTTCCGTCGTCAACGGAATCCTATTGAATCCGCTGCCCTTCGCCCGTCCCAGCCAGTTGGTTTCCCTCTACACGAGCACTCCCAACTTTAAACACGGTTCGGTCTCCTACCCGAATTTCCTCGATTGGAAACGCCTGAACCACACCTTCTCCGGCATGGCCGCGTATCGCGGCGACAGCTATGATCTCACCGGCGCCGGCCGCCCCGAGCACGCTCGCGCCGAGATGATCTCGGCCGGCTTCTTTCATTTGCTCGGCGTGCCGATCGCGGTGGGCCGCGAATTCACCTCCAGCGAAGATCAGCCCGGAGCGCGGCCGGTGGTGATGTTGAGCGAGGGCTTTTGGCGCCGGAAGTTCGGCGGCTCCGGCGCGGTGATCGGTCGCAGCGTCGTGCTGGATAACGTGTCCTATACGATCGTCGGCATCGTCCCCTCGCGCTTCGATCGCTCCTTCACGTTCGGCTCGCGCGACGTGTACATCCCCATCGGCCAATGGAATGATCCGACCTTTCGCCAGCGGTCCGTCAGCATGGGCACGCGCGTGGTCGGGCGGCTCCAGCCCGGCGTCTCCGCCGAGCAGGCGCAAGCCGATCTGGACACGGTGGCGCGCCAACTGGCGACCGCCTATCCCAGCGACGATCAGCGCAGCGGCGTCAATTTGGTGCCGCTCAAGGACGATATCGTCGGGGGCGTGCGCACGCTGCTCTTGACCCTGCTTGGCGCCGTCGGCTTCGTTTTGCTGATCGCCTGCGCCAACGTCGCCAATCTCGTGCTCGCGCGCGCCACCGGCCGCGGCCGCGAATTCGCCCTGCGCTCGGCGTTGGGTGCGGGCCGCGCCCGCATCATGCGCCAACTGCTCACCGAGAGCGTCCTGCTGGCGCTTGCCGGCGGCCTGCTCGGCGGCGCCGTCGCCTGGTGGGGCACCACGTCCGCCGTGAGCGCGCTGCCTGCGGCTTTGCCTCGTCCTGCGGCCCTGCGGCCGGATTGGCACGTCCTGCTGTTCACTCTGATCCTCGCCCTGGTGACGGCGGTGCTCTTCGGTTTGGCGCCGGCGCTCAAGACGGCGCGCGGCGAATTGCACGCCAGCTTGAAGGAAGGCGGCCGCGGCGCGAGCGGCGCCCGCCATCGCGCCGAGGGCCTCTTCGTCGCCGCCGAGATGGCCCTGGCGGTGGTGCTGCTGATCGGCGCCGGTCTGATGCTGCGCAGCCTCTCGGCGCTTTGGAAGGTCGATCCCGGCTTCAATCCACGCCATCTGCTCACCTTCGCAATGTCCGTGCCGCCGCATCTCGCCGCCAACCCGGCGGCGGCGCGCGCCTTTTTGCGCGAGATCAGCCGCCGCGTCGAAGCGGTGCCGGGCATCCAAGCGGCCTCCGTGCTCGGCGGCTCTTTGCCGCTCAGCGGCAGCGATTCCGAATTGCCCTTCTGGCGCGCCGGACAACCCAAGCCCGCCAGCATGCAGGCGATGCCTTTCGCGCTCTTTTATCTCGTCCAGCCCGATTTCCCCAAGACCTTCGGCCTGCGCTTGTTGCGCGGCCGCTTCCTGAGCGGCCAAGACGACGAACATGCGCCCATGGCAGTCGTCGTGGACGAAGACTTCGCCCGCAAATATTTCGCAAACCAAGATCCCATCGGCCAGCTCATCAACTTAGATATCCTCGGCACGCAAGCCCAGATCGTGGGCATCGTGGGCCACGTGAAGCATTGGGATCTCGATTCGCGCCACGTGCCCGTGCAGGCCGAGATGTATCTCTCCCTGGCGCAGCTGCCGGACCGCTTCACGCCGCTTTTGGTGCGCGGCGGCGTGCTCGTGCTCGCCCGCACCAGCGGCAACCCGGAGGCGGTGATACCCGCCATTCGCCGGACGGCTGCCGGACTAGATCCGAACGGCGTCGTCTACGACATCGCCGCCATGCCGCAAATCATCGATTCCTCGCTCTCTGACCGCCGCTTCGCCATGGACCTGCTCGGTGTTTTCGCGGTGCTGGCGCTGGTGTTGGCGGGCATCGGCATCTACGGCGTGATCGCGTATGTGACCGGCCAGCGCACGCACGAGATCGGCATTCGCATGGCCCTGGGCGCGCGCCCCGGCGATGTCCTGGCCATGGTGCTGCGCCAGGGCGGGCAGATGGCGCTGGCGGGCGTGATCGCAGGCCTGATCGCCGCCGCCCTGCTCACGCGCTGGCTGAGCAGCATGTTGTTCGGCGTCGGCGCCCGCGATCCCGCGACCTACGTCCTGGTCGCGATCGCGCTGACGCTCGTGGCCCTGGCGGCTTGCTTGGCCCCCGCTTGGCGCGCGGCGCGCGTCGCTCCGGTGCTGGCGCTGCGCGCCGAATAGGCGGCCGGCAGCGTACCGCCGCCCCGGCTCCGCGCGAGCCGCTCAATCGATCGTGATGTTGGAAATGGCGAAGCCGTCGGCGCCGATCGCCAGCAGCGACGAGCTTAGCGGCAGGCCGTTGCCGCGTTCTTTTTTGAGGATCGGCCGCAGCACCTCGCGAAAATCGTCGTCCTCGGCCGCAAACGCGACTAGAAAATTGCGGTTGGGAATGGCGACCAGCAGATCCGGCGAATCCAGCAGCTCGACGCCGCGCTGGTAAAACTCCGGCAGCAGCACGAACGCCGCCTTCTCCCCATGCGCCACCTCGACATGGAACGCCCGCACTTCTTCCTGCACCGTCCAGGCGACGATCGTGGCGGCTTGCCAGAGGCGGCCCAAGTTTTCCATGGCCGCGGCGAGCACGCACTCCTCCGGAATATTCCACGCCTCGAAATGGCTGGCCGCGAGCGGCACGTCGTACTCCTCGCAGGTCAGCGTATAGCCGACCTCGCCGGCGAGCGGATAGAAGAGCACTCGGTCCCGCTCCTCGCGCGGTTCTATCGCCATGCGCGGAAAAATCATCGCGCGCGCCGTCTCCCACTCCGGCGGCAAGCGGTGCTCGATGGTGCCGATGACGCGCGTCAGATAGCCGTCGAGATCGAAGCGCTCGCCGTTCTGGCAAAAGGCCGCCCAGGCGCGCGCCAAGCGCAGGCGATGAGCGCTCCGCCGGCCCGACGGCGTGCGCACGATGGCTATTTCGAGCTGGCCGGCTTTGAGGAACCGCGCCTGTGGATAGAGATCCTGCAGCCGGCGCAAAGCCGTCAGCTCGAATTCATCCCTGGTCATCCGCCGCCTGCCTCTTCCCGGATCATAACAAAGTGCGGGGAGGGTCCGGGAGCGCCATTTAACGCTCCCAAAGCGGCATCAAGTGCAGCCGCAGTTCCGGCGCGAGCTGGGTGATCACCATGCCCTCGGCAACCAGCAATTTACAGCTTAAAGCTTGCCGTTCCGTGCCTTCGCCGAGGCTCCGGTAGCGGATCCGGCACAACTGGCATTGTTCATTCCAGCAGAACGAGCCATAGGGCAGGGAATCGGGCGCCAGGAATTGAAAACACCGCAAAACCAGGTTGTTTTCCGGCACGTCCACCGCGTGCCCTAGGATCGTGATGGAAACCAACTTCTGGAACGGACGGTAGATGGACATGGCCGGCCCGACGCTACGGATGCGGCGTCAGGTCCTCGACCTTCGGCCTCGGCCGCGCCGGAGGCGCCGGTTCGGAGGTCCTATCCGCCAGCTTCGGCGCCGGCGCCGCAGCCTGCGCCGTGCGGCCGGCCGCCGCCGGTCTGGGTGCGGCCGTCGGTATTGCCGCCGGGGCGCCGGCCGGGGTGAGGCGCAAGGTCCGATCCAAGCGCAGGTCCAATTCCGCGCCCGGATTCAGCGTCGCGTGACGCCGGGTCAACAGCCACCAGCCGCCCGCCAAAGCGCCGCCCATCACCGAGCCGATCAAGGCGCCCTTGGCGCCGGCCAGAACGACGCCGGCGATCAATCCGGACGCGCCCGCGACGCCCGCCCGGTCCACGTCTTCGACATTCGGCTTCCGGGAGCCTTCAAGCTGGCCTTCGTCGTTGACATGCACGCCCGTGGCCGCATTCGTCGCCGTCACTTCCGCGCTGATGATGAAATGCCGGCCATCCGGCAGGCTGAGAAAATCGGGGCGCAGCAGCAGCGCCGATCGGCCGGCGATCGGCCGCTGATCCTCGACCGTGCTCACCCGCCCTTCCACGATCGCGCCCGCCGGAATGGCCACTTGCCCGTTGAGATAGACCGTCTCTGCGACCCGCCCGGCGAAGCTGTCGCCGGGCCGCGCATCGCCGGTCGAAAGCGCCGTCTCCAGTTGAATGCGCAGGGGCGTGCCGGCCGGTAATACCATCGGCCGTGGCGGAACGGCGGCCAGCAGGCTCACAGAGCAGGCGGCGGCCAGAAGCAGGGACCTCATCGTGGATTGCCTCCGATCCATTTCAGAATAGATGGACTTTCGCACCCGGCCAAGCGCTTCCGGTTACCAGAGAGGCGCAGCCGGGCGGCGCATGGCGCGCGGCCGACATCAGCCGGGCGTTCCGGCAATGGCCGGAAAATCGTCGGCGCGCGCTCGCTCTTTATCGCGCGCGCGGGCGCGCTTTGCTCAGGCACGGTCTCTATACTGGCCTATGGCGAAGAAACGCGACTTTCGCTCCGGTTTCGTGGCGGTACTCGGCCGGCCCAACGTGGGCAAGAGCACGCTGGTCAATGCGCTCGTCGAACGCAAAGTCGCGATCGTCACGCCCCATCCGCAGACCACCCGCACCCATTTGCTCGGCATCGTTGACGTCCGCGCCGGCGAGCGCCATCCCGCCGGCCAGATCGTCCTGGTGGATTCGCCCGGCATTCACAAGGCCGGCACGCCCTATAACCGCCAGCTCTTGCGCCATGTGCGCGATGCCCTCGAAGGCCGCGACCTCGCCCTGCTGGTGATGGACGTCACTCGTCCGGCCGGCAGCGAGGATGCCTTTGCCCTCGAGCTGCTGCGCCAAGCTGGCTCCGCGCCCGCCATCCTGGTCCTCAATAAGATCGACCGGTTGAAGGACAAGAGCGCGCTCTTGCCGATCATCGCCGACTGCAGCCGCCGCTTCGCCTTCGCCGAGATCGTGCCCGTCTCGGCGCTGACCGGCGAGCAAATTCCCGCGCTCGTCGCGGCGATTCTGGCGCACTTGCCCTCCGCACCGCGCCAATTCCCCCAGGGCACCGTGACCGATCAAACCGAACAGTTTTGGATCTCGGAGGTGATTCGCGAGAAGGCCATGCTCGCGACCCGCCAAGAGCTGCCGCATGCGCTGGCAGTCCGCATCGAGGCCTTCGAACTCGAGCCCAAGCCGCGCATCGCGGCCGTGATTGTCTGCGAGCGGCCGGGGCAAAAAGCGATCTTGATCGGCAAGGGCGGTGACACGATCAAGCGCATCGGCACCGAAGCGCGCCCTGAGATCGAGGAACTGCTGGGCGAGCGCCTCCGCGGCCGCAATCTCTTCTTGCAATTGCGCGTCGAAGTGCGGGCCGGCTGGCGCGCCGATGAGACCTTCTTGCGCCAGCTCGACTGGCGGACCAGTTCGCCCCCGCCCCGCCCGGCCGGCCCCGCATCGTCGGAGTGACCGCCGCCCGCGCGGCGCTTCGGCGCCGCCGCCTTGCCGCGCACCTCCCCTACTCCTGCCGCAGCGCCGCTTGCGGATCCACTCGCGTCGCGCTCCGTGCCGGCAGCCAGCACGCGAGCCAGGCGACGGCGGCGACCGCCGCCGCGGCCGCCGCATACGTGCTCGCGTCGTTCGCCTTCACCCCATAGAGGATATGCGTCAGCGCGCGAGTGGCGAAGAGGGCCGCCGCGATCCCGGCGGCGGCGCCGATCAGCGCCAGCCGCGCGCCTCGGCCGGCGATTTGCCGCTCTAAATCGCCCGCGCGCGCCCCTAGCGCCATGCGGATGCCGATCTCCCGCGTACGCCGCGATACGTCGTACGCCAGCATGGCGTAGAGCCCGCCGCACGCAAGCAACAGCGCGAAGACGGCGAAGAGCGATGAGAGCCCTGCGAGCAGCCGCTCCTGCCATAGCAGCTGCGAGATTTGCTGCTGCTGCGTCTTGATTTCGAAGATGGGCACGCCCGGCGCGACGCGCCTGACGAGTCCGCGCACCGCGGGCACTAATGCCAAAGGATCTTTCGCCGTGCGGACTTCGAAGGTCAGAAAGGAAGGAGTCAGGGGTAGGTAGACCGTGGGCGAGTCGGCTTTCCGGAGGGAATCATACTTGGCGTCCCCGGCCATTCCGACGATAACCGTCGGCGCGGCGGTTTGGCTGCCGGCGCGCACGCGGAGTCCGAGGGGATTTTGGTTTCCCAAATACCGGCGCACGAACGCGCGGTTCACGACTGCCACCGCCGGCGCGTGCGGCCGCAGATCTGCGAGCGTGAAATCGCGCCCCGCCAACAGCGGCAGCCGCATGGTGGCGAAGAAGCCCGGACCGACGTTCAGCATATTCGCCTCGGCCTGCCGCGCCCCCACGTAAAAGTCCCCTGCCGTATAGCTGCCTGACAGCAAGGCCGTGGAACTGCTGCTCGCCGCTACCACGCCCGGCAACGCCGACAAGCCGCGCTGCAGATCGAGATCGAGATCGCGAGCGCGATCGTTCGTGTAGCCGCCCATCGAGGGATCGAGGCTGAAGAGCAGCAGGTTGTGTGCATCGAAACCGATTGCCTGATGGCGCAGAGAAGCCAGCGTGCGCACTAGGAGCCCCGCGCCGGCGAGAACGAACATGGCCAGCGCCACCTCCGCCACCACCACCGCCCCGGCCCCGGAGCGCCGCTCCGAGGCGCCGCCTTGCTTGAGCGCCGTCACCGGGGCCACCCGCGCGGCGCCCACCGCGGGCGCCAGCCCAAATAGCGCCACCGTCACCGCCGCCAGGGAGCCCGCGAAGACCAACACCCGCCAGTCCGGCGCCACTGAAAGCATGATTGGCTCGAACCAGTTGCGCGAGAAGAACTCGACCAGGCCGCGGGCTCCCGCATACCCCAAAGCGATGCCCACGACCGTGGCGGCTGCTGCAAGGCCAAGGCCCTCCGCCAGCAGTTGCCGCACGATGCGGCCGCCGCTCGCGCCCAGCGCCTGTCGCACCGCCATCTCGCGCCGGCGGGTGGCGCCGCGCGCCAACAAAAGGCCCGCAACATTCAAACAAGCGGTGAGCAGGAGCAAGCCTGCCGCGATCATCAGCACTCGCAGTGCATCCGAAAACAGCTTGCGCAGGCTGGCCAGCCCGCTGCCGCCAGGAAAGAACGACAGCCGGGGCCGCGCGGCGGACGAGAAAAGCGGCTGCGGACCGGCGGTCGCGGCGCGCGCAAATCGCGTCTGCGCCTCCGCAACCCGGGGCGACCGAGCCAAAAGCTGCAATCCCATATCGCGATCGCTGTTGGCCGACTGCGGCTCGATGCGGCTCTTGGCCGTCATCGGCAGCCAGAGTTGCTGATCGAATCCGGGCGACAGTCCGGTGAAGCCGCGCGCCGTCACGCCGATCAGCACCGCCGACGCCGTGTGGTTGATGGCGATTGCCGTGCCGATCAAGCGGCGGTCGCCGCCCAGGCGAGAGACGAAATACCCGTAGCTCGCCACTGCCGCTACCGGCGCGCCCGGCCGGTTGTCGGCGGGCGCAAAAAGGCGTCCGAACGCCGGCCGTACCCCCACGACATCGAAGAAGTTGCCCGTCACGTACTCCACATCCGCAAGCTCGGTCGTGCCGCTGCGCGTCACAGCCAGCGGGGCGCCGGGCGAGTAGGCAGCCAAACGGCCGAAGGCCGGCCGCAAGGCGTGGAAAAGAGACTCCGTAAACGAGCATCCGGAAAGATCGCCCGCTCCGCTAGCCGGACAGGTCGAGTAGAAACTGTAAGCCCGCGGGTGCGGCGGCTGTTCCGCCTTCCATCCAAGCAGAATCAAGCCGCCAGGGTCGCGGATCGGCAGCGGCCGCAGCGCGATGGCGTTGATGATGCTGAAAATCGCGGCACTGGCGCCGATGCCGACCGCCAGCATGATGATGGCCAGCGCGGCGAAGCCCCGGCTGCGGCGCAGCAGCCGCCATCCACGGCACAAGTCTTGCACGGTCGCGCGCATGGCCGCTGCGGCCGATTGTAACTCCGCGCCCGTCTCAGTGTGCTGCCGCCGCCCCCGTTGCGCGGCGCCGGCCCTTGCGCTCGCGCGCTTCGCTCTTCAGCCCCGGCGATAATTGACCTTCATGCCCGACCGTCCCTTAGCCGGCCAAGCCGCCCTCGTCACCGGCGGCGCCAAGCGCATCGGCCGCGCCATCGCCCTGGAATTGGCGCGCGCCGGCGCCGCCGTCGCCTTCACCTACCGCCATTCCCGCGAAGAGGCCCTCGCGGTCGAACAGGAGTTGCAGCGCTTCGATGTTCGTGCCACCGGCATCCAAGCCGACTTGCGCCTGCCCGCGCAAGCACGCACCGCCGTCGCCGCCGCCCGCGCCACCCTCGGCCGTCTCGATCTCGTGGTCAACAACGCCGGCCGCTACGAAGAAGCCGCCTTCGAGGCCATCTCCGACGAGCAATGGGATGAAATGATGGCCGTCAATCTGCGCGCGCCCTTCCTCGTCAGCAGGGAAGCGGCGCCCATCCTGCGCGCGAATGGCGGCGGCCGCATCGTCAATCTCGGCTCCGTCGGCGGCCTTAAGGCGTTTCCCACGCACGCGCATTACTGCGCCTCCAAGGCCGGTCTCGCGCATCTCACCCGCGCCATGGCGCGCGCCCTGGCTCCCGAGATCCAAGTCAACGCCGTCGCCCCCGGCTTGATCCTCTTCGATCCCTCGCCCACCGCTTGGGAAAAGAGCATGGCCGAGCGCACGCCGATGCGCCGCGGCGGCACGCCCGAAGAAGTCGCCGCCACGGTGCGCTGGTTCGCCACCTGCCCCGCTTTCATCACCGGGCAGGTGCTCTACGTGGATGGCGGGCTATCCTTGACCTAGGTCGCGCGGCCGATCATGAAATTCCACACCGAGTACTTGACGTTCAACACCAAGAAGCATCGCGAGTACCTCAACATCACCGATCGCGTCGCCGCCGCGCTCGAGAAATCCGGCATCCGCGACGGCATGGCGCTCGTTTCCGCCATGCACATCACCGCCGGCGTCTGGATCAACGACGCCGAGAGCGGCTTGCTCGCCGACATCGACGAATGGCTCGAACATCTCGCGCCCTTCCGCCAGGATTACCGCCATCATCGCACCGGCGAGACCAACGGCGACGCGCATCTGAAAAGTCTGCTCGTGCATCACGAAGTGATCATCCCCGTCACCGCCGGCCGCCTCGATTTCGGCCCCTGGCAGCAGGTCTATTACGCCGAATTCGACGGCCAGCGGCCGAAGCGGGTGGTGATCAAGATCATGGGCGAATGACCTATCGCCGCGTGCTGCTGATTCATTTCGGCCAGCTCGGCGACGCCGTGCTGGCCTTGCCCGCGGCGCAGGCCTTGGCCGCCGCGCTCGACGGCGCGGCCCTTACCGTCCTCGCCGGCAGCGGCGCCGAGATCTTTCGCCTCGCCGGCTTCCGCGACGTCTGGCGCGTGGACCGCGTGGGCTGGAAGCGGCGCAAACTGCGGGCGGTGGCCGAGATTCCCGCTCTGCTCGCGCGTTTGCGCCGCGAGCGCTTCGATCTGAGCGTGGACCTGCACACGTACAAGGAGACAAACTTGCTGGCCTGGGCCGCCGGCGTGCCTCGGCGTGTGGCGATGCTGCGGCCCACCCGCTCGCTGCCGCGGCTCATCAATCTTCGGCCGCCGCCCGACGATCCTGAGGGCCCGCTCCTCGATCGCTATTGCCGCGTGCTCGAGCCCCTCGGAATCGCCGTTTCCGATCGTCGGCCGCGCTTGACGCCGCCCCCCTCCGCTCAGCTCGGCCTGGCGCCGCCCGGCGCTGCCTATCTCGGCATTTGCCCCGGCGCCGGCCATCCGTCGCGGCGCTGGCCTGCCGTCAATTTCGTCGCCGCCTATCGCGAGTTGGCCGCCGCCGCCGCGCCCACGCCCGTGCCGCTGGTGTTTGCGGGTCCGGAGGAAAGGGAAGAGGTGCTGGCGCCGTTCCGCGCTCTGGGCGAAGGTCAAGTTCTTTCTGGTTTGAGCCTGGCGCAATTGGCCGCGGCACTCGCCGCCTGTCGCGTCGTTTTGACCAACGCCAGCGGCCCCTCCCATGTTGCCGCCGCCGTCGGCGCCGCCGTAGTCACAGTCGGTGAGATTCCCGCCTTCGATCCCGTCGGCCGCGTTTGGCCCGTGCGCGCGTTCGGATCCGTAGCCGCCGTTCCCGTCAGCGCCGTCGTCGCGGCGCTCGTTTCCGCCTGGCAGGCTCCCGCGCCGCCGCCCCTCGCCTCGCGCGCTTCCACCGAGCCCTGATCCCCGTCTCTGGCGCCGATTTCCGGCTCCGAACTCAGCTCTCCAACCCCAGTTCCCGGCGCAAGATCTCCGGATTGTACGGGCTGCACGCGAAGAACCGCCCGTCCACCTCGAACGTCGGCACTTTGCGCTTGCCGCCGTTGTGCGCGACCACGGTGTCGGCCGCGCCTTCGACCTCTTCAATATTGATCTCCTCGACCTCAATGCCGCGCTCGAAGAGGAACCGTTTGGCGCGGCGGCAGTCTGGGCACCAACTCGTCGTGAACATGCGAATCTTGGCCATCAACTCCGATTTTATCGAGAGCTCCCGTCCCGCGCCGCGTCCCGCTCGTCCTGCTTCACCGCCAGTTCCTGCGCCAAGCACTGCCTTCGCCAAGGCTGGGGCACGCTGCCGGGCATCTCGCGTCAGGGGCCAAGCCGGGCCGGGACGGCGGGCCGTCCGGCCGCTCCGTCCCTCGATGCTGGATTCCCGACGGGCTTCCCCGGATCTCATTTGCTACCCTGGCCTCATGCTGCCGCTACTGGCGCGCTGGCTGATCGCGGCCGGGGTGATCCTGGCCGCCGCCGGCCTCGTATTGCTGCTCGTCGCGCGGCTGCATCTGCCGCTCGGCCGTTTGCCCGGGGACGTGATCTATCGCGGCAAGCACACGACCATCTATTTCCCGTGGGTCACCATGCTGCTGCTGAGCATCCTCGCGACCTTGCTGCTCAATCTGCTGTTTCGCCGTTGACGTTTTCCGCGTCGCGATGCGCCAAGCCCGGCGAAAAAGCCGGCCGGCAGATGGCGATGTACTCGGCGCCGTCCGGGTGCGGCGTGCTGTACCGAACCCATTCGCCGCGCGGTGCGAATACCGCCTGCCCGGCGGCGATCTCCAGCGTCTCGCCCTTGGTTTCGACGCGCAGCCGGCCGCGCAGCACCACCGTGTATTCGTCGAACTCCGGCGTTTGTCCCGGCTCGACCCAACCCGCCGGGCTTTGCATGCGGGCGATGCTGAGCGCCTCGCTGCGGCTATTCACGCGGCCGAAATATTCGTCGATCTGCTTCGGCTTGTTGCCGACCGCCGGAACTCGCGTTGGAGACTCGATCTTCCAAGCCATACGACCTCGAAATTGCAGCCACTCCAGCATCCCACACTGCCGCTGATCGGAGCCCCAATCTGCGGCGTTGGTCCGCAGGAGCGATGCCCGCCCAGCCGCAGTCCGTCTTTCCCGCCTCGAACCCTGGCGATAATGATTGCGTGACCGCTCCGGCGCTCTTCTGCGACCTTTACTCGCTCACGATGGCGCAGGCCTATCACCGCGAACGCCTCGACGGGGTCGCAGTTTTCGAATTGGTCTGCCGCCATCTGCCCCCGCATCGAAATTTCTTGGTCGCCGCCGGCGCCGAAACCGTGCGCGCCTTTCTGGCCGGCTTTCGGTTCACCGCCGAAGATCTTGCGTTTCTGGGTTCGCTCGGCTTGTTTTCGGACGACTTTCTCTCCCACCTCGCCGAAGTGCGATTCACGGGAACCGCCTTCGCGATTCCCGAGGGAACGCCGGTGTTTCCGCCGGCGCCGCTGTTGCAGGTCGTTGCGCCGATCCTCGAGGCCCAGCTCGTCGAAGCCTACGTGCTCAATCAGATCCACGTGCAGACGCTGGCGGCCACCAAGGCCGCGCGTGTCGTGGCTGCCGCCGCCGGCCGCCAAGTCGTGGATTTCGGCTCGCGCCGCGCCCATGGCCTCGATGCCGGCCTGCAGGTGGCCCGGGCCACTTACCTCGCCGGCGGCGCGGGAACCTCGAACGTGTTGGCGGGTTTGCGCTACGGCATCCCCGTCTTCGGAACCATGGCGCATAGCTACATCCAGGCGCACGCCAGCGAGGACGAGGCCTTCCGCTCCTTCCTCGAAGCTTTCCCGAACAGCACTTTACTCGTGGATACCTATGACACGCTCGAAGGCGTGCGCCGCGTGGCTGCCTTGGCACGCGCCTGCGGGCCGGAATTCCGTTGCAGCGCCATCCGCCTCGATTCCGGCGATCTCGCCGCGCTGGCCGTCGAGTCGCGCCGCATCCTCGATGCCGCCGGCCTTTCGCGCGTCAAAATCTTCGCGTCCAGCGGCTTGGATGAATACGCCATCGCCCGCCTGCTCGCCGCGGGCGCGCCCATCGACGGCTTCGGCGTCGGCACCAAACTTGCCGTCTCCGAAGACGCTCCCGATCTCGACCTGGCCTACAAACTCGTCGAACTCGACGGCGTCGGCAAGACCAAATTGTCGGCGGAGAAGATCATTTATCCCGGCCGCAAGCAAGTCTTCCGCCAATACGATCGGCGCGGTGAAATGGCCGGGGACATCATTGGCCGCTGGAACGAATCGTTGCCGGGCGAAGCGTTGCTTCAGCCTCTCTGGAGTCCGGATGCGCCGCCGCCGCCCTCGGCTTCAGCCGCCCTCGCGCAGGCGCGCCAGCGGCTGGCCGCCGCCCTGGCGCGCCTCCCGTCCGCGTGGCGAGCGCTCGAGCCGCCCGCGCAGCCCTATCCCGTGCAATTCAGCGAAGCCCTGTGCGCCGACCTCGCCTCCGTCCGCTCCCGCATCTAAAAGGGCGGGAGGGGAAGAGTGCCGCTTTTCAACTTCTTGCGCCTGGATTCGCCCCCCTGGCGCGACCCGTCGCCGGCGCCCGCCCCTCGGCCGGCGGGCCGGCCGCCGCAACCCGACAAGAACACCAGCAGCAAGCCGAAAGAAAAGCCGCTCTCCGAAGTGGAAAACGCCGTGTGCGAAGTCAACGAGGCGGTCGTCGCCATTACCACGCTCAAGGGCTCTTCGCGGCATCCCGCCCACGAGCTTATCGCCACGGCAGGCACGGCGCTCGCATCGCGAAGGCGCCGTCTCCCGCCTTAGACGGGAAGGCCCGGAGTCCGGCGCGAGCTCACGGCAGCCCGGCAGCGCCGGAGCACAAGTTGACATAATACATCTTATCGGACGCTTCTACGCTGCCAGCCGCGCTGGACCCGATTCCACCTTGATTTGCTTCGGCAGGGCGCGCTCCGAGATCGGTGCTTCGATCTCCAGCACGCCATTGTTGTAGCGCGCCTGCACCTTGTCGGCATCGACGCCTTCCGGCAGCGCGATGCTGCGCTCGAAGTTGCCGTACACGAACTCACGCTGGAGATAACGATCCCGCGAGATCTCCTTGCTTTGCTCGCGCTTGCCGCTGATCGTTAATTCGTTGCCGTGCACCTGCACGCTGACGTCCTTGCTCTCGACTCCCGGCAGCGCCACGCGCACGTGATAACGATTCTGATCCACGTAACATTCGACTGCGGGAAGCCAATTCCGTTCCTCGATCGGCTCGCCCGACCACGGCGAAGCGAAAAAGCGGCTGAAGATGTCGTCGAAATTGCGGCGAAAATCCCAAAGATCCTGCAAGAAGGGGTCCCGTCGCGCTAAGCCTCGTTGTGCCATGTTTCGGCCTCCTCTAGCCGCATTTGGATGCTTCGCCCAGGCCGCGGGTTTGTGATTCGGCGCACCCCCGCCGCTTCCTTTCCCTTGCCGGCGCGCTACCGCGAACGGGCCGCCATGCCGAAACCGACGATGGCGTCGCGCAGCATCGGCTGCAGGCGGCGTTCGTTCACCAGCCGCTCGATTTCGTCGCCCAAATGCAGCTCGGGCTCGCGCCGCGCCACTTCGTCCACGCGGCAGCCCGCGACGAGGCCCTCCGGTCGCTCCTCGCACAACAGGTCCACCGCTTGCCCGCAGAACTCCGCGCGCAGCTCGTCGAGCAGGCCGCCGAAGATCAGGTGCAACGTCTGCCGCGCTTGCCGCGCCGTTTGCGCGTCGGCCACCAGCGCGCTCCACGGCGTGCGCTCATCCCAGAGCACTTGCAGGTACTCGAACACCACGCGGCCGACATCCTGCAAGTAGATGTTGAATGTGATGCCGTAAAGTAATTCATCCGGAAGACATTGCTCGCTGTCAATTCTCGTATCCGCCAGCTCCAGCTCCAGGCAATCGTGAGTGAAGGTGGGAGTCGGTGGAACCGGTTTGTCGCCCCCGGGAATGCCATTGGGAAAAAGTGCGCGATTGACCGCCGCGCGGAGCTCCAGCGGCCAGGCCAGATAAGCCGACTGCCGCTCTCCCACGCGCAGCCAGGCCGGCCGGATCCCGAGCTTGTCTAGCAAGGCCGGCAGCTCCGGCCGGCCGAACTTGTTCTGGACCAGAATCAGGTTGTCTTCGCTGGCGGTCATCGGCCCGGTCTGAAACTCGATCTCGCCGCCTTGCTGGGTCGCGATCCAATGGTTGCGGCAGCGTTCTCCGAGACCGCAGATGGGGCATTCCGCCATGAAGGACTCCCGTCGCGCGCGCTTCCCTTTCCGCGCGCCTTCACATTATAAGGACGCATTCCGATCCCCGGTCTCTGAACCGGCGCCTGCCGCCGAACGCGAACGCGCCATAATGTAGGCGATGCCCTCGCTTTCCAGCCTCGAAACGGCCGCGCCGGCCGCGCCGATTCGCGCGCCGCGGGGCACGCAGTTGCGGGCGCGCGGCTGGGCGCAAGAAGCCGCGCTGCGCATGCTGATGAACAACCTGGACCCGGAGGTGGCGGAGCGGCCGCGCGATTTGGTCGTCTATGGCGGCACCGGCCGCGCCGCGCGCGACTGGGCCTGCTTTCACGCCATCGTCGCCGCCCTCGAGCAGTTGAACGGCGACGAGACCTTGCTGGTGCAATCGGGCAAGCCCGTCGGCATCTTCCGTACGCACGAATACGCGCCCCGCGTCCTGATCGCCAACTCCAATCTCGTCGGCAAGTGGTCGAACTGGGAGGTCTTTCGCGAGCTGGAGCGCCGGGGGCTGATGATGTACGGCCAGATGACCGCCGGCAGTTGGATCTACATCGGCTCCCAGGGCATCTTGCAGGGCACCTACGAAACCTTCGCGGCGGCGGCGCGCCAGCACTTCGGCGGCTCGCTGCAGCGCAAGCTGGTGGTCAGCGGCGGGCTCGGCGGCATGGGCGGCGCCCAGCCGCTCGCGGCCACCCTCAACGGCGCCGTCTTCCTCGGCGTCGAAGCCGACGCCGAGCGCATCAAGCGGCGCGTGCGCAGCGGCTACTGCGACATCATGGTCAACGATCTCGACGAGGCGCTGCGCATCGTCAAGAACGCGGTGCGCCAAGGCGAGGCCATTTCCGTCGGCCTGGTCGGCAACTGCGCCGAGGTGCTCCCGGAGCTCGCGCGGCGGGGCGTCGTGCCCGATCTGCTCACCGACCAGACCAGCGCCCACGATCCGCTCCACGGATACATCCCTGCCGGCCTCGACTTGGCCGCCGCCGCCGAGCTGCGCCGCCGCGATCCTGCCGGCTACCAGTGCCGCGCGCTCGATTCCATCGTCGCCCATGTCGCCGCCATGATCGATTTGCAGCGCCAGGGCGCGGTCGTCTTCGATTACGGCAACAACATTCGCGCCATGGCCCACGAGCATGGCCTGGAAAACGCCTTCGCCTTTCCCGGCTTCGTCCCCGCTTACATTCGTCCGATGTTCTGCGCCGGCCGCGGGCCTTTCCGCTGGGTCGCTCTGAGCGGCGAAGCCGCCGACATCCACGCCACCGACCAGTTGGTGCTGAAGCTGTTTCCCCACGATGAAGTCCTCAAGCGGTGGATTACCTTAGCGGCAAAGCGAATTCATTTCCAAGGTCTTCCGGCGCGTATCTGCTGGCTGGGCTATGGCGAGCGCGATCGCTTCGGCCTGGCGATCAACGATATGGTGCGCCGCGGCGAGTTGAAAGCGCCGATCGTCATGGGCCGCGACCACCTCGATTGCGGCTCCGTGGCGTCGCCCTATCGCGAGACCGAGGCGATGCGCGACGGCAGCGACGCCGTCGCCGACTGGCCGCTGCTCAATGCGTTGCTCAATACCGCTTCCGGAGCCAGTTGGGTTTCCATTCACAACGGCGGCGGCGTCGGCATCGGCTATTCGCTGCATGCCGGCCAAGTCACCGTCGCCGACGGCACGGAAGCGATGGCCGCGCGCATCGAGCGCGTCCTGGCCAACGATCCCGGCATCGGCGTGGCCCGCCATGCCGACGCCGGCTATGAGGACGCGCTGGAGTTCGCCCGGTCTCATGGCCTGGCCGTTCCCATGGCCGGCCGGCAGCCCGCCTGAACGGCGCAGCCCCGCCCGATGCCCCTGCTCTTGACCCATGCGGCGCAGTTGCTGACGCTGGCCGGACCCGACCGCGCCCGCCGCGGCGCCGAAGCCGCCGAAATCGGGCTGGTGCGCGACGGCGCCGTGCTCATCGCCGGCGGCAAGATCGTGGCTGCCGGCGCGCACGATGCGGTGGCGCGGCAAGCGAAAACCCTGCGCGAAGTCGAAGAGATCGACTGCCGCGGCAAGCTGGTCGCGCCCGGCCTCGTGGACTCGCATACGCATTTGGTCTTCCCGGCTCCGCGCCTCGACGATTTCGAGCGCCGCCTGCGCGGCGAAAGCTACGCCGCCCTCGCCGCCGCCGGCGGCGGCATCGCCGCGACGGTGCGCGCGCTGCGCGCCTGTGATGACGCGGGCCTGGCCGCCGCCGCGCGCGCGCATTTGCTCGAGTTGCGCGCGTTCGGCGTCACCACCGCCGAGGTGAAGAGCGGCTATGGCCTGAGCCGCCGCGATGAGCCCCGTTCGCTGGCGGCGGTGGCCGCGGCGGGGGACACCGGCGTCGAGACCGTGCTCACGTATCTCGGCGCGCACGCCGTGCCGCCGGAATTCGCCGGCCGCCGCGCCGACTACGTCGCGCTCGCCGCCGGCCCCATGCTCGACGATGCGGTGAGCGCCGCCGGGGTGGAATTCGCCGATGTGTTTTGCGACCAAGGAGCCTTCTCCCCCGCCGAAGCGGAAGCGGTGCTGCGCGCCGCCCAGGCGCGCGGGCTGAAGCTCAAGCTCCACGCCGAGCAATTGGCCTGGACCGGCGCCACCCAACTTGCCGTGCGCCTCGGCGCCGTCTCCGCCGATCACCTCGAGCAAACCCAACCCGCCGATCACGCCGCGCTCGCCGCCGCCCCCACCGTCGCCACGCTGCTGCCCGGCTGCGCCCTCTTCCTGGGCACGCCCTTTCCCCCGGCGCGCGCGCTGATTGCCGCCGGCGCCGCCGTAGCCCTGGCCAGCGACTTCAATCCCGGCACCTGCCCTATCAGCAACTTGCCCCTGATCATGGGCGTCGCCTGCACGCAAATGAAAATGTCGCCGGCCGAAGTCTGGACCGCGGTCACCATCAACGCCGCCGCCGCCCTGGCGCGCGCCGATTCGCGCGGCTCGCTGGCGTCCGGCAAGCGCGCCGATGTCGCGATCTTCGGCACAGACGACTACCGCGCCGTTCCTTACTTCATGGGCGCCAATCTCTGCGAGCAAGTCATTGCCGCCGGCTGTCCGAGGACGACATGCAAAAGCTGATCGAATGCGTTCCCAACTTCAGCGAAGGCCGCGACTCCGCGCGCCTCGATACCATCATCGCCGCCATGGTGGCGGTGCCCGGCGTGTACGTACTGGACCGTGAAATGGATGCGGACCACCACCGTGCCGTCGTTACGCTTGCCGGCGCGCCCGAGCCGGTGGCGGAGGCGGCGGTGCGCGGGGTGGGCAAGGCGGCGGAGCTGATCGATCTGAGGCGGCATCATGGCGGCCATCCTCGGCTCGGCGCCGCCGACGTGGTGCCGTTCGTGCCGCTCGCGGGCGCCACGCTCGCCGACTGCGTCGAGTGGGCGCACTGGGCCGGCGAGGAGATCTGGCGGCGCTTCCGGGTGCCGGTCTATTTCTATGAAGCCGCCTGCCGCCGCGAAGAGCGCCGCAATCTCGAGAACGTGCGCCGCGGCCAGTTCGAAGGCGTGCGCGAGGCGGTGCGCGCCGACCCCTCGCGCCGCCCCGACATCGGCGGTCCGGAACTGCACCCCACCGCCGGCGCCACCATCGTCGGCGCGCGCAAGTTCCTCATCGCCTATAACGTCAACCTCGACACCGCCGATCTCGCCGTCGCCAAGGAGATCGCGCGCGCCGTGCGCGCCTCGAGCGGCGGGCTGCCCGCCGTCAAAGCCATGGGCGTCGAGCTGCGCGCCAAGCACTGCGCGCAGGTCTCGATGAACCTCACAGACTTCGAAACCACCTCCATGGCCACCGCCTTCCTGGCCGTGGCCGAGGAGGCGGCGCGCCGCGGCGTCCACGCGGTGGAAAGCGAGTTGATCGGCCTCGCGCCGGCCGCCGCGCTCACGGGCAGCGCCGCTCAGATGCTCAAACTGGCCGCCTTCGATCCCGACATGGTGCTGGAGAACCGCCTGGCGCGGGTGATGGCTCAGGCCCCGGCGCGGCTGGAAGGGCAGTTGCGCCCCTTCGTGGCCGCGCTGGCCGCGCCTACCGCCGTCCCCGGCGGCGGCAGCGCCGCGGCAGCGGCCGGGGCCATGGCCGCCGCGCTGGGCGCGATGGTGGCGCGGCTCTCCCAAAAAAAGAAGTCGCTCGCCGCCCATGTTCCGCGTCTGGAGGAACTGGCCAAGGAATTCGCGCGCTTGCAAGAGGAATGCCTGCGCTCCACCGATCGCGATGCCGAAGCCTATGCCGCCGTCGTCGCCGCCCGGCGCATGCCCGGCGAGGACGCCGCCGCCATCGCGGTCCGCGATGCCGCGCTCGAGGCGGCGCTGCGCATGGCCGCCGAAACGCCGCTCGCCGTCGCCGTTTATTGCCGCCAGGCCGCCGGCCGGCTTGCGGAGTTGGCCACCGTGGCCAACCCCGCCATGAGTTCCGATATCGAAACCGCGCAAGCGCTGGCCCGCGCCGGCCTGGCCGGCGCCGCGGCCAATGTCCGGATCAACCTGGAGGCGATGCCCGCCGATTCCCCGCTGCGCCGCCGCCTGACCGCGGAGCTGGCGAATCTCGAGAGCCGCGACTAAGCTGCATCGCCAGCCGCCGTCGAGCGCGGATTGCCTGCCCAACCGGCCGCGCCCGCCCGCGCGGCCAGGTGCCGGAGCCCGATCGCGAGCGGCTAGGCGTTTCGAGCTTGGTTTAGACTGATAGCAATTCAGTTCTGGGAGGGAGATCCGTGAAGATTTCGACCTTCGCGCTGGGCCTGATGGCGGCTCTGGCGCTGGCAGCGGGCGCTTCGGCGGCGGAATTGGGCGCGATGGCGCAATCGGTGCTGCCCGCCAGCACGCGGCAGTTGGTGTCGGTGGATTATCACCGCCTGGCGGACAATCCCCTGGCCGCGCAGATCGAAAAGCAGGTGCTGCCCGACCAGATGCAAAACATCGTGAGTCTGCTCCGGCAGGGCGGCGTGGATCCGAGCCAAGACCTGAACCGCCTCACCTTCGCCACCTATTCCAATAAGAGCGGCATCGGCCTCGTCGCGGTCGCGGAGGGAAACTTCGAAGGCTTCAAGACCAGCGCTTTTTTCCATCCCACCGAGCGCCGCCCCGCGCCCGCCCAATACAACGGCACGGACTATTACAGCGCCGATGGGCTGACGTTCTTCCTTCCCGATTCCAGCACGCTCGTCTTCGGCGGCTTGCAAGCGATTCACGATGCCATTGACGTCATCCAAGGGGTGGTCCAGCCCCTGTCGAACAACTCCAGCATGGTCAACCTGATCTCCGGCACGCAAACGACGGACATTTGGAGCGTGCTCGACGCCGCTGGCGCGCGCGGCCTGGTCGCCGCCATGGCCAGCGGCACGGGAAAGTTCGACGCCAACGCCCTCGCCAATCATTTCGACGGCGCTCGTTACACCATCGAGTTCGACCAAAACGTCAAGGTCAATCTGGAACTGATGACCGACGATCCGATGAGCGCCGGCCTCGCCAGCACCGGCCTGCGGGCGGCGGTGCTGTACAAGCAGTATCAGGCCAAGGATCCCGCGCTGAAGAACTTGCTTTCGCAGATCCAGGTGGATTCGGCCGGCAACGACGCCTTCTTGCAGGTCGAATCGCCGCAGGCGACGGTCGCCAATCTGCTCAACACCGACCTGTTCAAGAGCATCATGCGATAGCCGCGCCGGCGGGTGCGCCGCGGCTACGGCTTCGCCTCGCCGATGATCACGAACCGGGCGCGCGCCCGGGCGAGCACGGTGCCCGCCGCATCGCGAATTTCGCCACGATGCTCCAGGCTGCGGCCGTTGCGGGCCACTTCCGCGGCCTCGACGGTGATCTCCGCGTCCGTCGGCACGGGACGCAAGTAACGCACGTCGAGCTCCGCCGTCACCGCGTGCGCCTCGTGCAAGCGGTTGAGCTTGCCCATCGCCTCGTCGAGCAGCAGGGCGATAATGCCGCCGTGCAGCATCCCGGCGGCGCCGCCCAATTCGCGCGGCAGGCGAAAACGCCCGCGCACGCGCCGCAGTTCGCGATCCAATTCGAAGGCGAGGCGCAGGCCGCGGGGATTGGCCCCGCCGCAGCCGAAGCAGTAGTTGTCGGGACGAGGATCCAGCCGTTCCAGGTTCATGCCGAGCTTCCGTTCAGTTTCCCATGGCTTGTCGCCGCGAAGTGACGTATCCTGCCCGACCAGGAGGAGTAGAGCTATGGCGAAAAGAGGGGCGGCCACCGTGCGGGTGGTCGGTTTGTTGATCGTGGGCGGTTTGATCGGCTATTGGATTGGGCATGCGGACGCATCGCGGCCCCCGGACGCCGCTGCCGCGACCTCGGTGGCGCGCGGCGCACAGCTCGTGACCCTCGGCGGTTGCGACGATTGCCACACGCCCAAGCGCGCGGACGGCTCGCCGGACATGACCCGCCGCCTGGCCGGCTACGAGAGCAGCCAGGGCGTTCCCGCGGCCAGCCCGGGCGCGATCGCCATCAACATGCATCTGACCGCGTGGCGCGGCCCCTGGGGCTTGAGCTTGAGCCGCAATATTACGCCCGACCCGGAGACCGGCATCGGCAATTGGACCTTGGAGCAGTTCAAGCATACCTTGCGCAGTGGCGTGGACCCGAGTGGTAAAGCGCTGCTTCCGCCCATGCCCGCGGCCGCCCTCGCCAGGCTTCCCGACCGCGACTTGGAAGCGATCTACAACTACTTGCGGACGGTGCCCGCCATCCACAACGCCGTCACCGGTCCCTAGCCGCCGCGCCGCGGGAGCGGGCCTCCAGCCGCGTCCCGCCCTTCGGCAGCATCGGCCTCGTCTCGCTGCGGTCCGCCTTCACGATCCCGCCGCGTCTGTGCTCCGTTACGCGCCGCTGCCGCGGCCGCCTGCGGATGGCCTGTCGAACAGCGGCCGACGGCCGACACGATATAACCCCACGCACAGCGCCAGGAACACCAGCACCGCGAACGCGTTGCTCTGCGCCAGCGGACCCAGCAGCTTCGGGCCGAAGGCGAAGGCGCCGTGCGGCAACTCGCCCTTCGCCTCGAAATAGGCGATCGCGGCCGCCACCAGGCCGAAGACGGCGGCGCCGGCGATCAGGCCGGAGGAATAGAGCGCGCCGCTGCCGGCATCGCCCTCCTCCGAGGTGTCGCGGCCGCGTTCGGCCAGCCAGCGCACCACCCCGCCCACGAACATCGCCGCCGTGGTGCCGACGCTCAGGTACGAGCCCACCGCGAAGGCCAGCGAGTTCACGCCCAAGATCTCAACCCCGATCACCAGGCAAACGCCGATCAGGATCAGCGCCCAGGGCAACTGGCGGCTGAGCAGGCCGTTGATGATCGTGGCCATCAGCCGCGCTTGCGGCGCCGCCACTTGCTCGGAGCCGATTCCCTGCACCCATTGCACTTCAATCGCGCCGCTGCGCGGGTTGTAGAGGTATTTGCCGTCGGCGAGCACGTGCGAGCCGATGACGTTCAATTCCCAATACCGGCGCTGCGTCACTTGCGTGAGCACGCCGGCGGGCAGCGTGTAGCTCAGGCTCTCGATGCTGACGCCGGGTTGTCCGGTCGGTCCGGTGCGCGCCGCCAGCGACGGCATGGCGACGTGCTCGGGGACATAGCTCGAATAAGCGGCGTTGAGGAACGGCACGGTATAGCCGACCACCACCACCGACGCGATGACGCCGAACATCAGCGCGAGCTGCTGCTTCCAAGGGGTGGCGCCCACCAAGAAGCCGGTCTTGAGGTCTTGCGAAGTGCCGCCCGCGTTGGCGGCGGCGATCGCGACCACGCCGCCGATGCTCAGCGCCAGCGCGCCGTAGATGTTTTTGGTCCAGCCGACGGCGATGAAGCACAGGCAGGTCACCACCAGCGTCGCGATCGTCATTCCCGAGACCGGGTTCGACGAGCTGCCGATCAGGCCGACGATGCGGCTGGAGACGGTCACGAAGAAAAATCCGAACAAGACCACCAGCAGCGCGCTCACGACGTTGCTGAACCACGCCGCCTGCGTGTTGTAGCGGAGCGCGAGCACCGCCCACATCAGCACCGCCAGCGCGCCCGATCCCGCCAGCACCACCCATGCCGGCAGGTCCTTTTCCAAGCGCGTGGCCGCGCTGGCCGCGCCATCCGCCCGGGCCTTCTGCAAGTTGCGCAGCCCGCCGCGAAAGGCGCGATAGATCGTGGGAATGGTGCGGACCAGCGTGATCAGTCCCGCCGCCGCCACGGCGCCGGCGCCGATGGGCCGGATGTAGCTGCTCCAGATTTGGTCCGGCGTCATTCGCGCCACCGGAATCGTGGACGGATAAATCGCCGCCGGGAAATGGCCGCCGAAGAACTTGATCGCCGGCGCGATCACCCACCACGACAGCACGCCGCCGGCGAACAGCGTTCCCGCCGTGCGCGGCCCGATGATGTAGCCGACGCCGAGGTATTCCGGCGTGACGTCGGCGCGAAAACTGGCGCCGGGAAACCACGCGGGCTGGAAGTCGGGCGTGCCCTTCCAAAATTGCAGGGCGTCCATCAGAAACTTGTAAACACCGCCCACGGCCAGCCCCCAAAACACGCGGCCGGCGAAATTGCCGCCGCGCTCGCCCGCTTTCAGCACGTCGGCGCAGGCAGTGCCTTCCGGATACGCCAGCGTACCGTGTTCGGCGACGATCAATTGCCGCCGCAGCGGAATCATGAACAAGATTCCCAGCCAGCCGCCGATCATCGCCAGCAGGAAGATGCGCGAGTACTCCAGCGGAAAGCCGAGAAACACCAGCGCCGGCAAGGTGAAGATCACGCCGGCGGCGATCGATTCCCCCGCCGATCCCGCGGTCTGGACGATGTTGTTTTCGAGAATGCTCGAGTGGCCGAGCTTTTTGAAGATGCTGATCGCCAGTACCGCGATCGGAATCGACGCGGACACCGTGAGCCCGGCGCGCAGCCCCAAATACGTCGAGACGGCCCCGAAGAGCAGGCCGAAAAACATGCCGAGCAGCACCGCGCGCCAGGTGAATTCCGGCAGGCTTTGGTCCGCCGCCACGAACGGCTGGTAGCTCGGCTTGGCGGCGGAACTTGCCGCCGGCTGTTGACTCGCCATCGCCGGGACGTTAGCACAGCCGGGTAGGGCGCGGTCTAGTCCCTCCGTGCACCTGGCGAAAAGGTTTCAACAGCGGCGGCGGCCGCCCTCGCCGCGATGCGCGGGAACCCCGCGATTTTCCAGCCTTGACGCCTACTCTTGGCACTCGCGGTTGCTGTGCAAAACCGCAAAAGGCTGCGATTTTCTTTGCGGTCCACCCGCGAACCCTCGGCGCACCGGCGAAAACCGCAGCTAAGCCGCTGAAACTGAAGGCTTTGCTCCCGCCCCGGTACGCTAGCGCCCGCCCGTTTTCCCGAGCACGCGCGGCTGTCGCCGGCTTGTTCCATGGATAGTTTTCAACTGCTTTTGCACAGGGCAATGTATTCGATCGTCCGTTGGCGCAGTTCCAGCCATTCAAAGAAGGCCTCCGGCATCTCCAACCAGAGCAAGAGCCAATCCGCCATTTCCTGGGCCGCCGCCCGCCGCTGGGGTTGGGCGCGGCGGTGATTGGCCACGCGCAGGGCGCGCGCCCGCGCCCGGCGGGCCGCCAAGCGCAATCGCGCCACCGCGGCGATATCGCCCGCCTGCTGCCCCGCCGCCAACTGCGCCTGGGCTTGGCGCAATTCGGCGGCGAGCGCCGCCAGCGACGCCAGCGAAAACAGGCGATCTTCGGCCCCGCCGCTGAAGTCTCCGATTTGAACGGCTGCGCCCAGATGGTGCAGCTCTTCGGCGAGCCGGAGCAGCGGCGGCGCCCGCCGGCCGGAACGCGGCGGCATCGCCGCCAGCAGCGCCGCGCGGAGGCGCCGCAGCTCGGATTCGGCGATCACGCCGGTTTGCTCCCGCCGGCTCAGCCATTGCCGCAGCCACTCTCGCCGCGAGAACCGCTTCACCGGCCCAGATTAACCGCGAAAAGCCCCAGCGCGGAGGACCGTTGCGCAGGGCCGCCGGGCGGGAGGGCGGAGAGCAGCGCCACCGCTCGGCGGCGGCGGGTCGCGGCAGTCGGCGGCGACGGCATTGCCCTGGGGCTCGCCTCGGACGCCCGCTGCGCCCAACCCATTAGCGCCGGCCCGTCGCCTGGAGGTAGAGCAAAATATTCCGATCCTGCTCCAAGAGCGTGCGCGCGAAGCGATGGCCGCCGGCGCCGTTGCTCACGAAGTACAGAAAATTCGTGACCGCCGGATGCGCCGCCGCCACCAGCGACGCCCGTCCCGGATTGGCAATCGGGCCGGGCGGCAACCCGGCATGCGAATAGGTGTTGTAGGGCGACGCCAGGCGTAGATCGGCCGCGCGCAGCGCACCGGTGACGGGATGCCCGGCGGCTTCGGCAGCATAGAGCACGGTGGGATCGCATTGCAGGGGCACGTGTTGCCGAAGCCGGTTGTAGAAGACCCCGGCGATCAATGGCCGCTCGGGCGGCTGCGCCGTCTCCTTTTCGACCAACGAAGCGATCGTCAGCCATTCGTGAAATGAGTCCGGGCCGGCCGGATCGCCGAAACTCACGTTCGGGCGCAACTGATTCCCGACCTGGCGGAAGCGGTGCACCATCATCCCCGCGATCTCAGGCGCCGTAATGCGCGGCGGCAGGCGATACGTGTCCGGATAGAGAAAGCCTTCGAGCGAGATCGCCTGCGGGTCCAGATCTCGAACCGGCGCCGCGTCGGCGGTCGCGGCCAAGAAGGCATCGGCCGTTACGATCCCGGCGCGTTCGAGCGCATGCGCGATGTCGAAGCGGTTGAATCCCTCCGGCACCACCAACGTGCGATAAAAGACATCGCCGCGTTCCAGCCGCCGTGCGATCGCCGGCATCGCCTCGGGATGATCGAAGCGATACCATCCCGCCTTGAGCGTGCGGCGGGAACCGGCCAGCACCCACAATTCGAATGACGGCGCATTCCGGATCACGCCGGCGCTGCGGAGCTGCCGCGCCACTTGCCAAGTGCTCGAATGCGCGGGGATTTCCACGAGCCGCGGCGCCGGATAGCGGCCGTACGGCGCGAACACGGCCCAAGCCCACGCCGCCGCTGCCGCGGCGGCAAGCAGCAAAAACCAGCCCCAGCCCCTGCGCCCGGTCATAAGCCATTATGAAACGCGCCCCCGAGCCCGGCAGGCGCGGGAACAAGCGGTGAGACTGGCCGGAAGGACCAACTTTCCCTTCTGAGAGTTTGCCCACGGGGCTGCCGAACTTGGCCGCTCGACGGGCAAAACGTTGACCGCAGGGCCATGCGTACAGTAGCTTAAGAAGGAACCTGGGCCAGAGCTGATCGCGGGCGGCGCGCTGAAGCGGAAGGCCACCACCAGACCCCGGACCCACGATGCGTTCAACTTTTGGCCACCTGGCGCTGGTGGCGGTAGCGAGTTGTTGGCTGGCGGCATGCGGCGGCAAGAGTTCTCCGCCGGCCCAACCGCCGGTCGCCACGACGCCGTTTTTCATCGCCAATACTTGCAACTACATCACGACGACCCTCAGCGGGACGGAGCAGATTTGCTTTTACGGCTTGCCGAACGTAATTTCCGGCGTGCCTTTTTCCCTCGGCTTGATAACGGACGCCGGAGCGCCGAGCCTCACGATACCGATCCAGGCGACCGACGTTAAGCCCCCGATCTCGTTCCAACTGCTGCCGGGCTCGAGTATGCCGCCGGGGCTGACCTTCAACACCGACGGGTTGGTCAGCGGCACGCCCACCCAGCCCGGCACCTATGCCTTCACTGTCGTCGCCGTCGATAGCAGCACGCCCACGCCTCGGATCTCCAATCAGGCGCGGTTCACGCTGCATGTGGTGCCGCCCGGCGCGTTGTTGCGGGAGGTCGGCCATAGCGATCTGGGCGGCGGCGGCCAAAATGCCGATGTCACCGTGCACGGCGCCTACGCCTTCGTCGGCACTCGCGGCGTGCCCGGCGCGTGCCCCAGCAGCGGCGTCAAGATCGTCAGTCTGAGCGATCCCACGAATCCGCAACTCCTCCTGGCGCTGCCTTCCTCCAGCGGCGGGGCCTATGAACCGGAGGTGAAGGTCGCCACCGTCAGTTCGCCGTCGTTTCAGGGCGATCTCATGGCCGTGGCCGTCGCGCCCTGCGATCCCGCGACCGACGGCAACGCCGATGATCGCGGCGTGGCGCTCTACGACATTTCGAATCCCGCCACACCCAAGTTCCTGTCGTTCTGGCCCTCGGGCGTGCAAGGCGTCAGCGATGTGGCGATCTTGCCGCGGCCCGACTCCAGCAATCCAGCCAACAGCAAGGTGTATCTTTTGGCCGCGGTCCCCAATTCCGAGCTGACCGATCCCAACCAGCAGGGCGATTTGCGCGTCCTCGATGTCACCGATCCTTTGACGCCGGTGCAGATCGGGCAATGGGGCATCTTCAAGGCGTTGAACATCGACCCGAACAGCGTGCACGTGGGACAAGACCAGCGCGTCTTCCTGGACACGATCACACTCTCGAGCGACGGCACCAAGGCGTTTCTCGCCTATTGGGATGAAGGAGTGGTGGTGATGGACGTCTCCAATCCGCCGGCCATCGCGGACAGCGCCCCGAACTTGGCGCTGAGCCACATCACCTATCCGACGATCATCGCGGCCAGCCCGGATCACTATTCCGAGCCGGAAGGCAACACCCATCAAGCGCTCTCGATCGCCGGCGATACCGGGCTGATCATCAGCGATAAAGTGTGCGCCTCACAAAAAATTCCCGACCCCAATAATCCCGGCGCCACCATCTCCGCGAATCCGGCGACGAAAGTGGTGTGCGGCACGGATGTGGATCTGACGCCGTCGGCGGGCTGGGGCTACCTGCGAACCTATTCCCTGCCCAGCTTCGCCACGCCCTCGGCCCAAGGCAGCGTGGTGCTGTCGACGGGGGAATCCGATCCCCCGCCCGACAACGGGATCTACACGCCGAACAATTTGGCCTGGAACGGCAACACGCAAGATCCGCACGCCTACGTCGCCTGGTTCTCGAACGGCGTCGTGGACGTGGATCTGTCTTCGTTGAGCGCGCCGGCGGTGCTGGGAGCTTATGTGCCGCCCGCCGCGCCCGATCCGCGGGGCGCGAACCCAACCGTCAACAATCCCGACGTGCCGCTGGTGTACGGCGTGGCGGCCTATGCGCAAGGCGCCAACCAATACATCGTCCTCAGCGATATCAATTCGGGGTTGTGGGTCGTGCAAGAGACGTCGGCGCCGCAGTTTGCGATCTTGACCACTTCGTTGCCCAACGGCACGACCCAAGTTCCCTACAACGCGCAGTTGATCGCCGCCAACGGCACGGCGCCGGTGAGCTGGTCGCTGGTTTCCGGCAGCGGCGCGATGCCGCCGGGATTGACGCTCAATCCCAACGGCACCATCACCGGCACGCCGCAGGTCAACTCCTCCGGCACCTACGCCTTCACGGTCAAAGCCACGAACAGCAACGGCAATGGAGAAGTGGCGACGCAAGCCTACACGGTAGTCATCAACAGCAACATCACGATCACCACCACCGCCTTGCCGGTCGCCACCCTCAACGAGACCTACACGCACACGCTGCAAGCGGTGAACGGCTCGGGCGCGCTCGCCTGGAATTTGCAGGGCGGTTCCCTGCCGCCGAGCGTGGCGCTGAATTCGACGACGGGCCAGATCACCGGCACGCCGCCCGCCAGCGGCACGTTCACGTTCACGGTTGGGGTGAGCGATTCCTCCAATCCGCCGCAAACCACCTCGCAATCGTTGTCGCTGCAGGTCGCGCCGTTTGCCTTTTCGGCGCCATCGAAACTTGGCGACGGCGGCGTCGGCCAGACCTACGCCGGCGGGCTGAGCTTGCTGAACGGCACCGGGCCGTTCACGTTCGTGGTCACCAGCGGCTCGCTGCCGCCCGGCCTCACCATGACGCCTTCCACCGGCACCTTCAGCGGCGCGCCCACGACGGCGGGGACCTACACGTTCACGGTGCAGGTCACGGATGCCGACGGGCAGACCGCGAGCCAGCAGTTCACGATCGTCGTCCAGCCGTTCGCGGTCGCGACCACGAGCCTGCCCAACGGCACCGTCAATCAAGGGTATTTCGCGCCCATCCAGCTCAGCAACGGGGCCGCGCCCTTCGTTTTCACGATTTCCGCCGGCAGCTTGCCTCCCGGACTGACGGTTTCGGCGCTGTACCCCAACGGCGCGCCCGGCGCGACCTCGGGCACCGCCGGCGCGATTTCCGGCGTGCCGACGGCGCCGGGCAGCTACTCATTTACGGTGCAAGCGACGGACAAAAACGGCAACTTGGCGACGGCGACCTATACATTAACCATCTCCCCTTAAGTCGCGTTGTTTTTTCAAATTTCACAACACGATTGACCTTTGCCGGAGACCGCCGTAGTCTGTTCATGCGGGCCTCGGCTGCCCGTCGGCGCTTGGGTTCGTCACGTCTCGGATGTTTTTGTCGCCTCCGGATTCACCGGCCACGGTGAGATAGCCGGCAAGGGGTTCAGGGTCCATCGGGCGCCGGGAAGATGCGTATGGAAAAGCCAGCCCAGAATATTCAGGATTCTTTTCTCAACAATGCGCGCAAGGAGAAATCCATCATCACGCTTTACCTACTTAGCGGCGTGAAATTGTCCGGGCGCATTCGCAGCTTCGATAAGTATTGCCTGGTGCTCGAGACCAGCAATCAAGAGCAATTGATCTTCAAACATGCCGTCTCGACGGTGGTGATGCAGCGCGGCGCAGGCCGCGATTTCGCCGAGCGCCATCCCGCGGCGGCCGCCGCGGCGCCCAATGCCGCAGCCCCGTCCAACAGCGGCGCCGTTCCCGCGCACCCCGCGGGCGAAAGCTGAGGCCGCACTCGGCTGCATGCCCACGGTTACGCCTCGGCGCGAGCGCGTGCTGCTGGTGGCGACGGAGTGGACGGCGCGCCCGGCACCCGCCGCCTGCGGCTTCGGCTTGGAAGAGGCCCTGGCCGAGCTCGCCGAACTCAGCCGCAGCGCCGGCGCCGAGGTCATCGGCCACGTGCAGCAGCGCCGCCCTGCGCCGGATCCCGCCACCTGCATCGGGCCGGGCAAGCTCCAGGAACTGGGGCACCTTGCCGCCGCCGGCGGCGCCGATCTGGTCATCTTCGACGGCCAGTTGTCGCCCACGCAGCAGCGCAACCTCGAGCGCGCCGTCGGCCTGCGCGTAATCGATCGCACGCAGTTGATCCTCGATACTTTCGCGCGGCACGCGCGCACCCGCGAAGGCCAGCTGCAAGTGGAGCTGGCGCAGCTCGAGTACCGGCTGCCGCGTCTCACCGGACGCGGCGTCGAGTTGTCGCGCTTGGGCGGCGGCATCGGCACCCGCGGACCGGGGGAAACTCAGCTCGAAAACGACCGCCGCCGCATTCATCAGCGCATTCGCCATCTGCGCTCCGCGCTGGAGGAGGTCCGCCGCCAGCGGCAGCAGCAGCGGCAGAAGCGCGAGGCCGTGCCGCTGGCCACGGCGGCGCTGGTCGGCTACACCAACGCCGGCAAGAGCGCCTTGTTCAATCGCCTCACCGCCGCCGGCGTGCTCACCTCGCCGCGCATGTTCGCGACCCTCGACCCCACCATCCGCGCGTTGTCCCTGCCCAGCCGCCGCCGCGTCTTGCTCTCCGACACCGTCGGCTTTCTCCGCCAGCTGCCGCACGGTTTGATCAGCGCCTTCCGCGCCACCCTGGAAGAAGTGCGGCGCGCCCGCCTGTTGCTGCACGTCTTCGATGTCACCGCGCCCCATCGCGAGGAGTACCAGCGGCAAGTGCGGCAAGTGCTGGCCGAACTCGGCGTGGAAAGCGCGGCCGAGATCATGGTCGCCAACAAGATCGATCTGCTGCCGCCGGAGGACATCGCCGGCCGCTCCGCGGGCGCCGTCGCGGTCAGCGCCAAAACCGGCGCCGGCATCGAGGAGCTGCTGGCGCGGCTCGATCGAGAGCTGGCTCTCGATCCTTTGCAGACCGTTCGCCTGCGCTTGCCGCACGCCGAGGGGCGTTTGCTGCACCTGGTGCACGAGGGCGGGCGCGTGTTGCGCGAGCAGCATGATCCCGATGGCGTGGAGATCGAAGCGCAACTGCCGGCATCGCTCCGCCGCCAAGTGCGAGCGTTCGAGATCGGCGGATGACGGCCGCCGGACGGCGGCACGTCGTGCCCAGGCGATTCCCGCCCCCCGGTTCCCCTTTCTCGGGCAGCGCGCAGGCCTGCTCGCCCGGCCGGGCGGCTCCTGTTTACCTCTTTGCAAAAGGGGACAGCCTGATCTGCGCGGGTTTTGCCGGGGCGCAGGCAGTGGGAACGGGCGCCGCGAGGCGGCGCGCGGGGTTAGTCGCGGATCCACCATTTCCTATCGGCCGGCGGCGAAGGCTCGGC
>Ga0209062_1000827_pt1 | contig 72211 bp, 37 predicted proteins | sample Coa_R2_2_FD_187158 | JGI IMG/M metagenome (GOLD analysis project Ga0209062, IMG submission 187158) | Surface soil microbial communities from Centralia Pennsylvania, which are recovering from an underground coalmine fire - Coalmine... | ecosystem: Environmental > Terrestrial > Soil > Unclassified... | reverse complement strand
GTGAGTTTTCAACGAGCCGCGACCGCAAGGGAGCGGGGTGCGTTAACCGCTCCCTTGCGGTCGCGGCTCGTTGAAAAACCTTACAAACTACCCTGGCCCAAGGCTTAGAGCGGTTTCAGAATCGGTGTAGCGTCCAAACGAGCCGCTCCCTTGCGAGTAGTTTCAAGGGTTGTGCGGTGTTCTGTTGTTTTCAGCCCCGGCAGGGGCGTCCGATGTTAGCCCAGGGTGAATCGCTGCCGAAGGCCAGCGAAACCCTGGGAAGACAGGACAAGCACACGCAACATTGGCAACTCCAGCGGTCATTTCCCTGTCAATTCTTTGACGAGCGGCGCGGTCGGATACAACTTGCGCAGTGCTTCCAACACCGCTTTTGAGTGAACGGCGATGTGCCGGGCCTGCACGTCGGTGTAGACGAAGTTCCGCACCAGGCCGTGTCGATTGCGGTCGAAGTTGATGCCGACGAGTTCCCCGGCACGGTTCAGCACGGGGCTGCCGGAGTTACCGCCGATGGTGTCCGCGGTCGAGACAAAGTTGAATGGAGTGGAGAGATCAAGTTTCTCCTTGCCGTCGAGCCAGCGTTTGGGCAAATCGAACGGCTCACGGCCGCTTTGCTCCGTGTGTTTGTCGAATGCTTCGCCGAAGGTGGTGTGGAAGTGGAGCTTTTTCCCGTCCACGTCGTAGCCCTGGACGGTGCCGAATGCCAGCCGCAGTGTGAATGTGGCGTCGGGTGCAACCGTGTTGCCGTAGACGTAGAATCGTGCTCGCGCGAGCATCGCGTAGGCTTGTCGTTCGGGCTCCTCCACTTCAGTTTCGTATCGCGTGCGAAGGGCACGCGCTTCCGAGTCAATCTCGCGAGCCAGAACAATCAGCGGGTCTTTGCTCTCGTCGATCGCCTTCTTTCCGCCTTCCACAAGCCGCTTTCGTTCCGCCGGGTCAAAGAGCTTCGTACCGGCGATCAGTTCGTCGGCCCGCGCGGCGGGATTCTTCCCCGCGAGCACCAACTTCACCAACAGATGATCACCGCCAAGAGTTTCCGCGAGGAAGGTAAGGGAGGTAGCCAACTTCGCGCGTTCCAGATCGGGATAAAGCGGGGCCGGACTGTAAAGCTGGAACTTGAGCGATTCGAGATTGCTGTCGCGGTATTCGCGGAGCCGGTCGGATGATTTCTTCGGTAATTCATCGCCCATGCGGACACAATGCCGCGCGATGCTGAACAGCGGTGAATAGAAGGCATGCCCGGTTTCAATCAGTCCGTATTGCTTCTCGAACGGACGGAGTTTTTGCTGCACGGCTGCGATGGCCTCGAGAGCATCGAGAGTATCGTCGTACAGCGTGAGTAACTTCGAATCGACCGGCCCTGGCAGCATTCGCGCACGCGCCACCGCCTCCGCCGCGCCGAAGAGCAATTGCCGCTCGGCTGTCTTCTTCTGTTCCATGATCTTCGGATCGAGCAAGCCCTGATATTGCCCACTGAACGCTTTTCGTGCATTCGCGACGCTGTGCAGGTCGGTCGCGGCTTGCCTCGTCTTTTCTCCGCTCAGTGCGCTGTACTGGATCAACGCTGCTTCGAGGATTCGGATGCGGCTGAGCGTGTATGGAAGAGTCACGTCGCGGCGATGTTTAAGGCGGGCGAGCGTTTCGAGTCGCTGCGTGGCGCCGGGGTGTCCGGTGACGAACACGAGATCGCCCGCCGCCGGGCCGGTTTCGCTCCACTTAAAGAAGTGCGGCGTCTTCGCGGGGGTGCCGTTCTCGTAGGCGCGGAAGAATGCCACATCGAGGTTCATGCGCGGGTATTCGAAGTTATCCACATCGCCGCCGAAACTGGCGATTTGTCGTTCCGGCGCGAAGACGAGCCGCACATCGGTGTATTTCTTGTAGCGGTAGAGATGGTATTGCCCGCCGTTGTAGAGTGTGACCACATCTGATCGCAGACCCGTTTTTTCCAGCGATTCCTGCTCAATCTTGCTCATCACCGCCCGTCGGGCCGCGAATGCTTCGGCTGGTTTCATCTCCGGCTTCACGGCCGCGTTCACATCCTTCGTCACGTCGATGATTTCCTGAAGGACGTTGATTTCGAGGTCGGGGCACTTCAGTTCCTTGTCGCGCGTGTCGGCGTAGAACCCATCGCGAAGGAGATCCTCGCCCGGTTTGCTCAACTTCTGAAGTGAGTCAGCCGCGACATGGTGATTGGTGACGAACAGACCCTCCGGAGAAACAAACCCACCCGATCCGCCACTGTTGAGCCGCACCGACGCCAGCATGGCATTCTTGATCCACGCATCAGTGAGTTCGAACTTGTACTTTTCTTTGAGATGCTGCCGCGGTGGATCGTTCAGCAGCCACATCCCCTCATCCGAAACAGCCGTCATGGAGCCTACTCCGACGAATACGAGTACGAATGCAAAGTGTTGATATCGCATGGCGGAAACCAGATGATTTGGTGGAGTTCACGCAACTTCATACCCTTTGTACCCCAGTCGCACTGGTACTGCCATGCGTAGCTTGAAGGATGATTCTTGGACGCAAAGCACAAGGAATCGACGGAACTCCTCGCAGATCGCCATACAGATGAGGTCAGTGCAATGCGAGAAATGACGGCGGCACGCCTAAAAGACCTAAAATTACAACACGCCGCGCATGTAGAATCACTGAATAAGGAGAACGAGCGACTGATAGCGGCGGTCGAGCCCACAACCAAAGATCGCGGCCGCTTACTCCGCAAGTTGCTCGATGAAGGAAAGGGAAGTGATTCATGACCCGCGCGGACTTCTGGTTCGCACGCACGTTTCTCTTCAGCGTCGCAGTCGCCATTGCCGTAGCCTTCGGCAATCCACTGCATCTGAAAGGGAACAAATTGCAAGAATTACTTGGCTGCATCCGGGGATTAGTCCTTGGTGTCGCCGTGGTCGCCACGGTTGCGAATTTCGCGCTCGACTGTCAAGGATAAGCGGCAATCGCGAGACAACACACACCGAAAACTCACTGACATCAGAGAAAGATGCACACTCACCTTCCCTTCTCTTCCCGCCGCGAATTCCTCCACTCTGCAGGCAGTGGCTTCGGCGCACTCGCGCTCGCGGCGTTGGCCGCGGAAGAGTCGCGTGCTTCGGAAGCAGCGCCGATTACCGATCCACTTGCACCCAGGAGCCCTCCGCAAAAAGCGAGCGCCAAGGCCGTCGTTTTTTTGTTCATGGAGGGCGGGCCGAGCCACGTCGACCTCTTCGACCCCAAACCCGAACTCACACGTCAAAACGGCAAGCCGCTCCCCGCCAGCTTCGGCAAGGTCATCACGCCGATGGGCACCGGCGGCAACAATCTGCTCGCCAGCAAGCGGAAGTTCGCCCGTCACGGCAAAAGTGGTCTCGATTTCAGTGACTGGCTGCCGCACATGGCCAAGCACGCCGATGACTTCACTCTTTTGCGTGCCTGCTGGGCCGACGGGCTGAACCACGTCGGCAGCGTCTGCCAAATGAACACCGGCTCCATCCTTGCGGGCCGACCCAGTCTCGGTTCGTGGGCGCTCTACGGCCTGGGGAGCGTGAATCGCAATCTGCCGGGCTTTGTGGTCTTCACCGAGGGCACCGGGCAGGTGTTTGGCGGCGCGCGCAACTGGAGCACGGGCTACATGCCCGCCACCTACCAGGGGACGCTCTTTCGCAGCGGCCCAAATCCGATTCTGAATCTGAACACGCCAGCCGAGGTCGGCGCCGAACGCCAAAAGGCCAAGCTCGGCCTGATCGGTGAATTGAACGACATCCACCGCCGCGAACGACCCGGCGACACTCAACTGGATGCTCGTCAAGCGACATACGAACTGGCGTTTCGGATGCAGGCCAGCGCGCCGGAAGCGGTCGATCTGACGCAGGAGAGCGAGAAAACCAAGGAAATGTACGGCCTGAACCGCAAGGAGACCGCCGAGTTCGGCCACCGCTGTTTACTCGCCCGGCGGCTCATCGAACGCGGCGTTCGCTTCGTGCAAATCTATTGCGGTGCGGGGAGCCAGTGGGACGCACACTCCGACCTGGAAGGCAACCACACGCGCATGTGCGGCCGAGCCGACCAGCCCACGGCAGCCCTTCTCCGCGACCTGAAGCAACGGGGCCTTCTCGACGAAACGCTCGTGATCTGGGGTGGCGAATTTGGCCGCACGCCGATGACCGAAGGGACGAACGGACGCGACCACAATCCATATGGCTTCTCGATGCTCATGGCCGGTGGCGGCGTGAGAGGGGGATTCGTTCACGGCACAACTGACGAATTTGGTCTCTATGGTGTGGAGGGTCGCGTTCACGTCCACGACTTCCACGCCACCATTCTTCATCTGCTCGGCTTCGACCACACCAAACTCACCTTCCGACACAATGGCAAGGACGAGCGATTGACTGATGTTAAAGGCAAGGTCGTGAAGGAAATACTCATCTGATGCGTTGACAGCGCCACGCATCGGAGCTTAACATCAACGCGCTGGGCCTCGCAGCCCGGTTATTCTCCATTCTTTTTGGCGAGATCTCATGCCACTCTCCCATCCTCCCCGCTCGCGCGGGTTCACACTGATTGAGTTATTGGTGGTGATCGCAATTATCGCGATCCTGATCGGCTTGCTCCTTCCGGCCGTGCAAAAGGTTCGAGAAGCTGCCGCACGAATGAGCAGTCAGAACAACATGAAGCAAATCACGCTGGCGGTCCACTCTGCCGCCGATAGCCGCGGCGGCATTCTGCCGAGCGCGTGGGACCAATGGTGGAACCATCAGGGCGATCCCGGAGCCAGCCCTTCCGCGTGGCAAAACGGCGGAAACAATACGCCGTGGCGATCGCTCGTCGGCGACGTCACTCTGTACTATCACCTGATGCCGTTTGTGGAGCAGAGCGCTCTTTACCAAGCTGGAAATGGCCAGCAGTTGTTCTCAAGCGTGGGCGGCATTAATGTGTGGACGGCAAAAGTGAAAACGTTTCTCGCTCCCCACGACCCCAGCCCAAGCGATACCTACACCCTCAGTTACGGTTGGCTTCTGGGCGGCCAGAACACCGACTGGGCCACAACGAGCTACGCGTACAACTATCAGGTTTTCGCCCGCTATGGCAGCAACCCGAACGACAGCCGGTACTGGTACACCACCTACACGATCGCGACCATCCCCGACGGCACTTCCAACACGATTGCCTTCGCGGAAAAACTGAAGATCTGTAACGCCGATGGCCGGGCGGATCTGCTGTTCCACGGCGGTTGGGCTCCCAACCTCGCGCCGATGTTCAATGGCTACTCCGTTGGGGTGAAGTTCCAGACCGGCGTCACTCAGCAGAACTGCAATTCCAATGTGGCTCACGCCTTCACTCCCTCCGGACTGAACGCATCCTTTGCCGATGGTTCAGTACGGAATATCAGCCCCAGTATCGATACGACAACCTGGTCGCTGTTGGTCAATCCGGCGGACGGCCTGCCTGTTGGTAACTATTGACTCCTCTTTTCCCATGCCTGGCGCGGGCCAAGCATTTCTTATTCTGGCAAATGAGAACACGCCCTGGCGTGTTCTCATTTACTCAACTGGAGCGAGACGCTCATGCGTGGGGCTATTTCCCGGCGCGGATTGCTGGGCTTGGTGTTGTTCGCGGTTCTTCTCGCTGCGGGATGTGGCGGTGACGGCGTGAACCGCGGCGGCAAGTTGACCGGCAAGGTGACGATCGACGGCAAGCCGGTGTCTGCCGGTGAGGTCATCATCGAAGGAGCGGATCGCAAGCACTCAATGTCCGGCAAGATCAGAAACGATGGAAGTTATACCATCATCGATCCGCCGCTGGGCTCGTGCAAACTCGCGGTTGTTACTTCAACCTTCAAAGACGTACCGCCGCCCACGGCCAAAAAGGGACCCATTGATTACACCGATCCCAAGACAGGTGAATGGCCGATCTACGTCCCGACGCCAGCCCGTTACGAGAAGACTGAAACGTCCGGGCTCACCGTCGATGTGAAAGCCGGCGAGCAAACGCACGACATTCCGCTCACCGCGAAGTAAAGACAGAAGAGTAGCCGCAGATGACGCAGATAAACACGGATCAGAGAAGAGAATTTGAAACAGGATGACAGGATGAAACAGGATTGAAATTCTGAATCGTGTTGATCCTGTTATCCTGTCCTAACTAACTCTTCTGATCCGTGCTTATCTGCGTCATCTGCGGCTCTTCTTTCATCAGGCGCGGCTGAACGCGGGCTTGCGTTCCTCCGTTTCCTTTTCCACCGGCATCTCCGCGGCTGGTTCCTCCACCAGTTCCTCGCTCTTCGGCGCGGCCGTGAGATTCTTCACCCGCGCCACGAACGCGGCCATCCGAGTGAGTCCTTCGCGGAGTCTGCCGTCGTCGGTTGCGAAGCTGATTCGCACGCGATCCATTCCACTTGGGCCGAATGCCACCCCCGCGCCGACCATCACGTGTTCTTCTTTCAAAAGCCGCTCCGCGAAGGTGCGGCTATCCATTCCCAGACCGGAAACGGACAACCACACGAAGTATCCGCCGCCAGGCGAGTCTGGTTCCAACCCCATCGCCCGGAGCCGATCAACCGTGTATTGGCGCTTCGAGTGGAAACGGGTGCGAGTCTCCACCGAAGGTGGTTCAGATAGCAGCCGAGCAGCGGCTTGCTGACACACCGGCGGAACATACGGCGTTGTGAGGTTCGCCATCAATTGGCAGGCGCGAACCAGATGTCGTGGACCGGCGAGCCAACCGACGCGAACACCCGGTTGTCCGAACTCTTGCGACACCGAATCCGCCGTAAGCGTGACGCGATCCGCACCGGGCATGGTGGCGAGTAAACGGGTGGAGTCGCCATATCGGAACGCCGCGAAGGATTCATCCAGGTACACCAGCACGCCATACGCACCCGCGATCCACGCAATGTGTTCCAGGTCCTCGTTTGCAAAACAGCCGCCTGTGGGATTGCCGGGATCGCTGAACACAAGCATCTTCGCGCTGCGCATCGCTTTCTCAAACTCGGCCGCGATGTAACGACAGCGACCGTCTTCCGTCCAGGTGGGCACCCAACGAACATTCGCGTGCCGCGACTTTGCCCCCAACACAAACATTGGCGAACATGGATCAAACAACACGACGCGGTCGCCGGCATTCACAAACGCGTCGAGTGCGGCGGTGAAGGCCGCAGTGGCTCCGTGCGTAGCCAGTATGTCCGAATCAGTCGGGAGCGTTCGGCCAGTTTGCCGGTAGCGTTCGGTGATGGCGGTTCGCAGTTCCGGCAGCGTAACTGGCACGCGGCCAGGCGCGGAGGGGGCATCCGTGCGGCCGACACTCACCGCGCCACGTGTGGGCGGTGCATCGGGCGTGGGTTGGTTTAGATCGAGGACATCGAAAGCCGGCACGTGTGGAATAATCGCCGTGTCGAGCAACTCTTCGACCGGAGCGGTGAGCACGCGGTCGGAGTAATATTTGAGATACGCCGTACCGCCATCGGTGAGTCGACGTGCGCGCGGAGTCAACCCGGCAATCCGCGTGCGGATGAGAAGTTTGGTGAGCCAGAGTGGAAGTGCCATGACGTCGCCTCCTTGCGTAAGAGCGCGGAATTGTGCCAGAACGAATGTGGTTGTGTAAAGCCCGGCTGAAATGAATGGCGGACCGGGAGGTCTGCCACACTTTGGAAAAAATAATGGAAGCCCCCCGCCGGATCGCGGCTCTATCTTTTTGAACGCGGTTCACGAGACGCCCGCATATGGAACGCGAACAGCCAGTTGCGATTCTCGATCCTCTCCGCCGGCTCATCAACCGGCAGGCGGGGAATGCACTTTCGGACGCGCAACTGCTGGAGAACTTCGTCACGCGGCGCGACGAAGCGAGCTTTGAAGTGCTCGTGTGGCGTCACGGGGCGATGGTGCTGGCGCTGTGCAAGCGCGTCCTCCGCGACGCCCACGAAGCCGAAGATGCGTTCCAGGCCACCTTCTTGGTATTCGCACGCAAGGCGGATTCGATCGGCCGCGGGGAAGTCCTCGCGGCGTGGCTCTACAAGGTGGCCTACCGCATCGCGATTCGCCTTCGTGCAGCCGCAGCGAAACGAACGACATCCACCGAACCGACGGACACAATCCCCGCGCCCGCAACGAACGGCGATACCGACTGGCACGACCTGAAACCGGTACTCGACGACGAAATCGCGCGCTTGCCGGAGAAGTATCGGGCTCCGTTCGTGCTGTGCTACCTGGAAGGCCGCACTAACGAGGAAGCCGCGGCGCAACTCGGTTGCCCCAAGGGCACGGTTTTGTCGCGGCTCGCACGCGGTCGCGAACGCCTGCGCACCCGACTTACCAAACGCGGCGTCGCCCTCACGGCGGTCGCATTCGCGATGACTCTTTCACAAAATGCCGCGTCGGCATCGGTGTCGGCGGCGTTGGTTTCACCAACGGTGGGCGCTGCCATCCCATTTGCGGCGGGGGCGGTGGCGACAGAACTGGTCCCCACTCACATTGCCGCGCTCGCTGAAGGAGCAATGAAGACCATGACTCTCGTCAAGCTCAAGGTTGCATCGGCGGTGCTGGCCCTGGCCCTGCTGGGATCGAGCATCGCCTGGGCCGCACGAAATGGCGAAAACGATTCGCCCACTCCTGCACCGGTTCCTTCTGCGCCGGAAGCGAGCGCTCCGGTTGCGGCTCTTCCGGTCGCCGAGGCGAAGGCGGCTCCAGTCGAAGCTCAGCGCGAACGGCCCGCGCCCACCGCTCCGGCTGCCGCGGGCAAGGTGACTTCCGTCGCGAAGGACGGCAAATCGTTCTCGGTGGCGATCACAGTGAACGAACGCGGGGGGGGCGTACACACAACGGACGTGAAACTCGGCGACAAGACCACGGTTATCTACAACGGCGTCGGCCCGAACGGAGCGAAGCCAACAGAAGGGTACTTCGCGCAGGTATGGTTTGAGGGGGACTCGAAGGAAGTTGCCGCGAAAGTGATTTTCGGTTCGGCCGACGGTGGCCGACGCGGACCGGATGTCGCGGGTGTGGTCGTGGAGGGGAAGGACAATAAGTCCATCACGCTGGAGAGCAGACCGCCGGAACGCGGAGCGGAACCGCCGAAACACACCATTCCGTTCGACAACAAAACGGTACTGGTGTTCTCGAATATCGCAAAAGACGGTGCCAAGATCACTCCCGGTTATAAGGCCGCCGTGTGGCTCGCGGACGATGGCATGACCGCGGCGAAAGTGCAATTCACGGGTTCCAGTGAGCCTGCCCGACGCGACGAGAAGCGACCGGAAATGATGGGCAAAGTGACGGAAGTGATCGAGGGCAAGTCGATTGTGTTGGAAGCATCAGCAGGACGCGGTGAAGAACCGAAAAAGGTGACCATCACTCTGACCGACAAGACGACCGTGGTGTTCAACAATGTTCCTCTGGACGGCGCGAAGATCACGCCAGGAATGCAAGCAGGAGTTTGGCTTGCGGACGGTTCGAAAGACACGGCCGCGAAAGTTCTCTTCATCGGCACCACGCCGGAGCGATGGACGACAGTTACCGGCAAGGTGGTCGCGGTGGCGAAGGATGGCAAATCGTTTAGCGTGGAAGCGGTAGCCAAGCGCGGCGAGGAGCCAAAGCGGGTGGAAGTGAAGCTCACTGACAAGACGCAACTGGCGTTCTTCGGTGTCGGGCCCGGTGAAGCCAAGATTACCGAGGGCATGGTGGCTCAGGCTCGTTTGCTCGATGGCTCGACCGACACGGCGCAAGTGATCTTCAGCAAGGGCGGCGAACGCGGAGACGGCCGCCGATAACAAGGCGAGACGGTGTTCCAATCTCTTGGATGAGCGTCACCTGTCATTCTGGTCGCCGATCAATTACCCGCGACCAGAATGAGGTGGTAAATCCACTGCTATCGCGATTTCGTCGAACCGTAAGCGATCACTCCCGCCCCACCCAGTCCAACGAGAACTCCGAACCCCAAGACGGCGATGTGAGTAAACAACCCCAGGAGCAACAGTAAGAATCCAAACGCACACAATCCCCCGCCGAGCATGTAAAAATTCCGTTTCTCCTCTGTCATCACGGTTTTCGACCAGGTCCAAATCTTCTTGGGCACATCGGATTTCACTCGCTCCAGTGCCTCGGCACAGAAGTCATCGTCCTCGGCCATCTCGCGCGCGTCCCGAACGGCGAGCGCGATGGCGCGATCGCTTTCGCTCTTCAACGCCTCCTGAACCATCTGCTCCAGTTCGTTGGTGATGGGATTGATGGGAGCGAACAATGCCCCTTCTCCCGGGTCGATCCAACAGTCGTATTCTTTCTTCTTGCGTCGATAGCTGAACTGGTACGCCGAGGCCGCGAACAGGCTGACTTCCTGGCGCACCAGTCTCGCCTTGGTGTCTTGCGGCAGCGCAGCGAACAGCAACCCACGAACGAGTTCGGTCAGTTCCGACATTTCGGCACCGGGTAATTCGATGGGGAAGGGCGCCAGTTCCGGAGTCTGCACACTCGCGACCTGAGCGTAGTCGCGGCCGGTGTCCAGTCGGTTCCGGATACCGGGAGTCATTGAGGGCTGGGTCGTTGCGCTCACGTTGTCGGCGGTCCAGAATTTCTGCTTGACGACCCCCACTTCTACTAATTGCCGCTTCCCCATGCACGTGGTACAGACTACCATCCCGGTCGTTCGGCAAGTCTGGCAGGGAACCTCGCCCGTGGCTCCACAGGCCCGGCAATTTACCCGTCCTCGTTCCACGCAGGCTTCACAAGGGACCGTGTAGACTTCCTCGTCCTGAAACTCCGCCCGGCCGGTCCCGTCGCACTTGCCGCAACGGAGTTCGCCGACGCGACCGCTCCCGCGACAGCGCGGACAGTCCCGGTAGCGGCGCACGCGCCGTGTCCGCTCCTCGCGTCCGCGTCCGTTGCAGTTGCTGCATTTCACCATTTTGGTTCCATCGCACGGCTTGCATTTCGCCATTTTCCGACCGCCGCACTCTCCACAGACAACACTCCCGCTCGCACGGCACGCGGTGCAATCGATGATGCGCTGAGTGTCCGGGAGGGAGTATTCGGTACTGGTGGACTTCATTTCATCGGGAAGCGGCAAGCTGTAGCCCCAGGGATCAATCTCGGTTCTCGGAATGCTCTGCAAGGCAATAGGTGGACCGGAGTACGGCTGGACCTGCCAGAACGATTCGCGAGCCTCGTACAACGAGGTGAGTTTCGCGAATCGGGAGAAGTGCATCCAGGCGTCTTTCACCGCGAGCGAATCCGCGAGATCGTTCTGGGAGTGGTGGCGGATTTTTTTGGCGTACCGCTTGAACAGTTTGTGAAGATCGAACTTTTCGGCGGCTTTCTCCGCATCGAGCGGGATGTATGCCTGATTGTGCTGGGCGAGCATGCCGATCAGTTCCGCAGTTGCCTGGTGCTGGAGCACGGGGGCTTTTTTGGCGTCGGCGGCAATCAGGGTCATCCGCGGCGTCCAGAGTGCTGTCGGAATGCCCGAGAACCGGCTCGCGAGTCCGCTGTATTGGCCAGCCGCGTAATTGGGCCACGCGGCGGCGACCGCGCCGTCGATTTTTTTTTGCCACTCGGCCCACTCGCCGCGCGCCGTCTTGAGTTCGGACTTCGCCCGCTCGGCAAAGTCCGTCAGTCGCGGATGCGCAAGGGAAACCAGTGGTCGGAGGGTATCCATGACCGCCTGGAACCGGAACTCCCGGCGCGATTTCGCCGCACTGGCAAGCCGCTCATCCACATCCTTCTTGATCGTCTCAAATATCTCGGCCTGCACAGCACCACACTTGATGCAGGCGGGGCGACTGACCGGTGTGGCTTCGTAGCATTTCAGACACGGCGTGGTGATCCCCTTGCCACACTTGGCGCACAGAAGATCGGTGTCCTTGTTGACGGTCCCGCATTCGGGACAGACATTGACCGCGACATCGCCCCCGGTCGTGGATACCCCCGCCGGCCGTAGTTTTGCGAGCGCCGCTCCGAAATCCGAGACGGAAGGGTAGCGTTCGTTGGGGTTTTTGTTCAACGCCCGGGAAAGCACCGGATACAGACGCGACGGCACCGCTTCGGGCCGAATGACGTCCGGATCGTCGCCCGTCGCAATCACGTAGAGTGTGACGGCGAGGGAAAACTGGTCGGCGGCCGGAGTCGCGGCCGCCGGGTCGCGCTTCACCTCCGGAGCGACGTAGCCAATCGTACCGAGATTATCCATCGAGCCCGTGAGTCGCAATGACTCCGGATCGATGTCCCGCGTCAGCCCAAAATCCGCCAGGACCGGATCGCCGGAGGTATCGAGGAGGACGTTCTGCGGTTTGACGTCGCGGTGAACGAGTCCCCGATCATGGACGGCCTGCAGGGCGCTGGCGAGCTTGGCACCAATATCCGCAACGCGGTGGGGTGGCAGCTTTCCATCGCGCACCGTCAGGTCGTGAAGGTTGAGGGGAGGATTGGGCCAGTCTACGGCCCAGCCGAGATGATTGCGCGAATCCGCCGCGATCGGTCCCGGAACATACTCCAGAATCATCAACGGCGGCTCATCCGGCCGGGATGCACCATGCAGAACGACAATGTGCGTATGCCGCAAGCCATACAGAACAGAAGACTCGCGCTGGAACCGCTTGAGGAAGCCAGCGTCGGCGGTGCGGTCTGGAAGGAGTGTCTTGATTGCAAACCAGCGGCTGCGGACGCGGCGGTGGCGCGCAAGGTGAACCACTCCCATTCCGCCGCGACCAAGTTCGCGCACGATCTCAAAATCCGCGACAGAAACCGATCCACCGGAGGATGCGGGCATCCCACGGGTATCACCGGCGGATTCGGCACCCGTCGGAAGGGCGGTCAGGTCTTCCCCCACGTCGGTGCGCGCGGATTCCGCACCGGTGGTGAAGCGGGTGAGGTCTTCGGGCGGAGGGGTCACTGGGCGTCTCCTTCAGGCTTTCCGGAACTGGGAGGGAGTTGCTGCGGTGGTTGCTTGGCAGCCGCATTTGCGGCCAGTACATTTCCGGCCTGCTGAACGATCGCGGCCAGCAACTGAACGGCCTGTTGAGTTCCCTGCGTGTGGGCCTGCGAAAGTTCTTTGGCGTGTTCTTTCTGCATCGCGATTTGCTGTTCGAGCCCCGATGCCTGCTGCGAGGCGATGAGCATGGCCGCCAGATCGGGCCGCGTGGCGGCGAGCTTGGCATGGTAAATAGCCACGGCGTTCTGTTGCATTGCGGGTGGGAGTTTCGCGATGGTCTGCAGGAATTCCAGCAGTTCTTTCTGGTCCTGTGCGCTCGTCTGACTGGCGTGAGCGCCGGTGATTTGCAGATACCGTTCGTATTCCGCGAGTTCGCGAGCACGTTTGGCGGCGGTGACGTCGTTATCGGCCAGCGCGCGTTCCTTACCGACCGCAATCTCCTGTCGTGCGTCCAAGAGAGCTTCACTACGATTATGTGCGTTGAGCTGCTTATCGCGATCGATCTGACGAACCTGCGCGGCGGCGAGATTGGCATCCTTGTGTTCCGCCCGAATTCCGTCACGCTCGATTTCCTTGAGTTCATCCTCGAAGTCCAGGAGAGCGTCGAAACGCTCCTCCTCCCGGGTCATCAGGGTAGCCTGACGATTCAACTTCATCCGTTCGGCTTGTTCCTTGAGGCGTTCCTCGGCGATCTTCGTTTCGCCCTTCTCGCGCTGAAGAGTTAGCAACTCGGGACAAACAAACTCAAACGTGATGCAGCGATTCAACTTGATGCCATAGGCCGCGAGCGTCGTGTTCATGACTTGCTCGATTCGCTCGCGGACGGCTTTTCGCCCCTCGTCCCGATTCTCGAGGAGTTGCATGGCCTGGAAATCTTTGATGGACTGTTGCACGGCCATCCGGAATTCCAGCCGAATTTTTTCGTAGAGGCCAGCCAGGGTGAAGTTGTAGATGATGGACTTGGATGTGCTTGTCCGACGGATCACGCGGGTTTCTTTCTTCTCACCGACAACCTGACGGCGAACCCAGCGGTACATCCTCCCGACTGCGGTTTTCGCTGGGGGCCGTTGCACTTGGATCGTTTTTTCCACGGGGTTGTTCACCAGTCTCCGCTCTTCGGTCAACTGGTCTTTTTCGACATCCTTGCCTTCTTCAACCATCACATCACCCAGGGCGGTAAGGAACTCCTGGGACTTGACCACTTGAAGTTCGAGCTGAGCGCTCGCCCCGCCAAACAAGTTGTCACCGCTCAAGAGGTTGAGTTGTTCCAGTGTTTTACGCAGAAGAATGGCCCGATCCTGTCGCTGGATGGCACGGATTTCGGGATTGGGATCCTCGGACTTCATCTCTCCGCTGTCATCAACCAGATCCAATCCGCGCAAGAGTTGCCAGTCCGGCAGTTGAAACGTGGCCATGATGGGCCGGCAGTTGACCTTCACAAACAGAGAGGTGTTGTCATCCGACTGGCGAGCGATTTGTCCCACACCACCGGTTTCACCGAACAGATCCGCGAACGTCGGGTACCGTCCCGCAGGGATCCGTTCGAGCGGAGAGGTTTCACTGCGAGCGACGAAAGCGTGCGTCGTGGAACTGATCTCGACGGGCTTGATCTGCGGCAGTGTCCCGTCGTCGGGCATCACGATGAACTGGACGGAGGCGAGGTTGATCTTCTCGAAACTGTCCTTCATCGTCTTGGCCGCGTTCGAGAAAAGGCGCGGATCCAGGATCTGATCGGACCACGCCTTGGCGGGGATCAACTCCTGCCCACAGCGGACACAGAAATTCTTCTGGGGCACCATCTGCCCGCATTTATCGCACTTGATCAGGACGGGCGGCATGAGCGAGGCTCCGTGTTTAGAGAAGGGGTGGAGTCGGATTCAGATCGAGTTCCTGGTTGCGGGGAGCGGCAATCGATCGCCAGGCAATACGAAATCGCGGCGCAACGCTAATCGGCTGGTCCGGAGGAACGGCGATCCAACTGCTCGTCTCGGCCGCACGAAACTGAAGCAAAGCCCCGCCGCCCGGACGTGCAGTCCACGCCAACCATCCCAGCGGAGAGGTGGTCCCGGAGGCGAGGACGGGAACGGGGATCGGCCGAGAACACAGAGCGTACGTGAGCCGTCCCGCGTGGGCATCAGTGCGACTCAACCACAATGCACCAACTCCCGCGGCATCGGCTGCCAGACCGACGCGGCTTCGAAATCCGCCGGCCGCGAGGTCGAGTTCGTCGCCATCGGCCAGCACGGTTGCCTCCTTCGGAGCGAGCGGAGCGTTATTGAGTTGGGTCCCGAACCGCGAACAGTCCGTGACCCAGGCATAGCCGTCGCGAATGTTGATCGCTGCGTGCAGCCCGGAGATATTCAAATGCGCGGAGCGGTTTAAGGGTTCGGATTGTACCCACCACGTTGTGTCGGGTTTTCCACCTCGACCGATTGTGGCGAGCGACCCACACACCATGGCCATCGTTGTACGCATCCGGGTTGCTTGATCTTCAATCACAACCAGCGCCTGGCCGGGAGGAGCGACTTCCCCCGCTGGCGGTGGAACCGCAGTCGGTGCGCGAAGTCGTGCGATCCGCCGTTGGAACCCCAGGTCCGGCGCAAGCGACAACATCCGCCAAATGGGCGGGAGCGCCGCCGCGGGATTCGTGCCGGTCGGTTGCGGGGCACCATAGAGTACGACGTCCCCCCCTCCGGTATTTGTGATTTGGTACGCTTGCTTCACGTCGTCCTCGACCGTGAGGAAAACATCTGCAGTCCAGCGGCCGGCCGGAACCCCGCTGGAAGTGCGCGCCGTCAGGGTAATGCGTGCGGTATCGGAACCCGAAACCGTCGGCACGAACCGTGCGGGCGTGAACGTAGTCAGCGAAGCGGGCACGACATGCGTACTGGCAAGTTCGGCCATGAACAGGCCGGACTGAATCTCCCCGCGAATGTCCAGCGGATCTCTTCCGCCGGCCAACACACGGACACCAAGATACGCTTGCTGGCCCTTCTTGATGATCGAGGGCGTTTGATATTCCGCCTGGAGACTCTGCGAGAGAGATGCTCCTGCGCTGGCAGCCACCGAAGCCGTGGCCGGGCTGGCAAACACCGGGGCGTTGATCGGATTCGTCGCGGGAGCGGGGTTTGCGGTTGTGGGTTGATTCGCAACCGGCGTCCCCGGCGCAAGGGAGCCACCGGCCATCTGCAACGCCGCGAGGATCGCGGACAGATCCGGCGGAGGGGCTTCGGGGGCTGGCGGGGCGGCAGAAGTCTGGCTCGGAGCTGCGACCGCTGCAGGTGGCGATGGTGCGGGGGCGGGTGGTAATGGTGCAGGCGGGGGTGAAGGAGCAGGTGTTTTCGCGGGTGTCCCGCAATCGCTGCAAAAATCGTCACCGGGAGCGAGCAGGCCTGCGCAGGAGGGGTTCCGACAGCGAATGAACGCAATGCCGCACTCGGGGTTGGGGCACTGCATGACCCCCGTCTCGACGGAGGTGAAACATCGTGGGCAACACAATTCTGGGCTACTCATCTGTCGCTCCGCGTTCTGCCAGATCACACACGAGACGCACGCCGAGATCGTCGCTGCGTCGGGTCGCCGCGACGGATTTCCGCCAGGCCAGTGTCAATTCCTCGGGCCGATACCGCCAGCTTCCTCCTCGAACAGCCAGTGAGCCGGAACTTGCCTCGGCCGTGCGAGTCAAAGCTGCAGCATCCAACTGGAAGGCGAAGGGTGTCGCGGTCCACTCGCTCACGTTTCCCACGACGTCGACGAGCCCAAACGGGTTCACGCGCCGCGAGTCGGCCGCGGATGGACCGGTTGTCGGCGCGAGCGGGATTCGGGGGTGCAGTGCCATTTCGACGCCGGCACGTGCGAGGAACTCCCACTCGGCCTCCGTGGGGAGACGGAATCGCCGGTTCGGTTCGCGACGATTCAGCCAGCGGCACAGGACGGCGGCGTCCGCGGCGCTGATGTGCGTGCACGGTAAGTCATCGTCCTCCCCGCGCCTGGCTGCGGCGGCGAACAGGCGGTCCGTGGCCAGGGCCTTTTCTTCCCCCGGGTCATCCAGAAACGCGGCAATCATCGCATTGGTGAGTACGAAGCGGGCGGCCCAGAACGGCCGCTCGATCTTGACGCGAACCGGCCGAGCGCCAGGCTTGGCGCAGGGACCGTCCGTGGTCGGACCGGCCCGGTATTCGCCGGCGGGGATCAGTCGGAAATTGATCCCCAGAAAATTCGTCCACGTCAGGTCGATTCCCAACCGTGCGGCAGTGGCGGTCTGTTCATCACGCGCCCGGTGGGCCGAGTCGATCATCGGCAAAGTGCCGCTGGCCTGCGGACGAGCGGAGACGACGGAAGCGGGAACCGGCGCGGAGGGCTGCGCCGGCTGACTGACGGCCGCACGAGGCTGGCCGCTCGATGCACTTTCCGCGACGGAGATCGATTCTCCCTGGGATTGAGTGCTGGGAACTCGCAGCAAGTTTTCCGGCGCCTCGGCGAACTCCTTGTGGGGATTTGGCGACTCTGCTGATTTCAGCGGTGAGCTTTCCTTGAAAGATGACAGATGTGGAAAGAGCTTCGTCTGGTATTGCTGAAGTTCACGGACAAGACGGTCCATATCCCGGTGGAAGTCCGGATCGGGACGAACTTGGCTCGCGTTGCGCCTCGTCAGCTTCTGGATCGATTCTGGCAACAGTGCCACATCGGGCATATGCGCATGCCCAACCAGCGTTGGGATGACGAGCCGTTTGTGGTGCAAAGCCTGTTCGATCTCAATTCGGACCAAATCCGCTGGATCATGCAGCCGCGGTCTGCCGTCGCGGTTGGTAACCGAAGCCCACGACGGCCCGATGAGCACGAGTACAACATCACACTGCTGCAGTTGCTCGGAAATGTATTCTTCAAAATCCACGCCCACCGGGATCGAATTCACATCCTTGAATACGTTGGCGGCGCCAAAGTCGGCCTGGAGGCGATCACCGATGCGTCCGCTAACGTCGGCAGAGTCGCCACGGCGATAGGAAATAAAGATGCGGATGCTCGACCGCCGCGCTTGGTCATCGTTCAGGCTTGGAGGCGTGACTGTTGCGCTCATGATGGCAACCTGTGGGCTGGGCGATCAGGATAACGCATCCCAAAAGACACGACGATCAAACCGTGTGCATGCCAATTGGTCTTGTCGAAATCTGGCTACGCCATTATTGCGATATTATGGCGAATTCCAGATTTCAGCAAGTGTCGAGTTCTCCGTGGTGCTTGCGAACGACGTGTGCACGAGAAATGTGGGCCAGTCGGAAGGCTGGCCTAATTGACGCCACTACTTCGCCTTCATCTCCACCCATTTCGTGCGGACGGTTTTGCCCGTGGCGATGCTCCACGGCTTGTCTTCCGGCTTGCCGGTGAATGTGTGCGCGGCGGTGTGATCGCCGGTATCGTCCGTCCATGCAAAGGTGACTTCGGTGGCGTCGCTCTTCGCCACCTGATACGCCAGGTGAACTTCCGCGCGGGCGAATTGCTTGCCGCCATTGTTGCGGAACCGCACCTGGACGGCCGAGACAGCCGGGTCGCTCATCTTCGTGTTGCCCCAGCAAAAGCTCTGCGACCAGAAGTCGCCGGGTTCGTCCCCCTGGCGGTTAATGTTCCAGTCCTTCACGATCGGTCGCCACGTCCGACCGCCATCGGCCGAGAGTTCGATTTGATACTTCACCTTCGGGTCGGGCGGCGTACTGGACCGCACGTGAGCCGCCGCGAATACCTCCGCCACAGGTTCGCCACGCGGAGTGCGCAGTTCCAGTGTGACCGATGGGCTATCGAACTTCCCCTGCACGATGTGGGTGGTCGCTTGCGGCACAGTCGGACCAGCCGACACCAGCGCTCGGCCGCTTGTGGCAAATGTCACTTCGGTCTTGTTGTCTTTCAGCCGCGGCATCAGTGCGCCGTTGGCCTCACAGACCGTGGTGATCGTTAATCCGCTCTCCGCGAGTGTTTTCGCCCCGGTGTGGAACTTGAGCCAGTATTGCCGGTAGCCTTTGACTGCATCCGTCAGGTCCACGGCAGGGGCGAGTTTGCCGCCATCAACCCAGGTGCGCCCGCGATCCACCGACACGGACACGGCGCAGTTCGCTTTTCCACGAACGACCAGGCCGTTTTTTCCGCCGGCGTCGTAGATGCCCCACTCCTTTGAGTTGGGCGGCGTGGTGGCGATGATGTACGGCGAGCGGAACTCGAATGTCACCTGGCTGTCATCTTCGGAAACAATGCCTTCCTTGTAATCGCCGCTTGTGAAGTCGGGAGTGTAGGTGTAGACCGCATTCGCAAAGCGCGCTTGACCCGGTTTGTACCCGACACCCGTTTTGGAGCCCCACATCGCGTCGGGCTGGTTGACCCAGGTATGCGACCGTTCCGGGCCAGGGATACCGCCAGTGTTGTAGTTCCGACCCCAGAATACGAACGTCTTGCCGTCTTCCAGTCCCGGTTGCAAATACCGGCGGAGCGTTTCGCCACGGCGGAGGTGGACCACTGGAGGTGGACCGGCATAGCCAGCGAGGTACTCGGCAACTTCATTTTTGGCGTAGCTGCCGTTATCGCCGGGATGCAGCCCGCAGATGAGCCAGCCGTGTTGCCGTTCTGGCTTGAATTTGCGGTCGGTGAGTTTCTTCCAGTCGGGCGTGATTTCCTTCATGCCAAGCAATCGCTTACCGGTGGGGTCGAACACGACATTCGAGAGATCGTGATCGAGCAGCACCCACTTGCCGTCGCCGTAGGCCTCGCCTGCGAGAAAAACCTCAAACGCCGAGTGGCCGTTTGCCCCCACCGCCCGGCCGCGACCGTGCCCGAAGCGAACTTCCATCTCGGCGACCCACTGACAGTGCGTTGTCCCGCACAGACCATAGCCGTGGGCGAAGAGTCCGGTCCAGTATTCGCGCGTGCGGCCATCTCCACCCTTGCCAAATCCGCGTCCCCACAAATCCTCGACACCCTCCTCACCGTGCCAGTAGTGCGTGTTCCGCCACAGCCACGCGGCGAGCGCCTTGTCTTCATCGGTGACGCACGGCCGGCCGGTCACGCGCTTATACACCTCGGCTTGCGTGGCGAAGAGCCGATCGAACGTGGAACACGCCAACTCGCCGGGGTACCAGGGGTGATCGGTCTTGATCTGCGGGTCGCCCACCCCTGCCGTCGCGGGGGAAGAAACGAGAAGGACGAGCAGCGCGGCGAGAATCGATGCGCGGAACAAAGCCAGTGGCGTTGGCATGGGAGGGCCCTTCGGTTCGGTGAGTACCCGATTGTACTCCACCGGCAGTATGTCGTCTGGTGTCGTGTGTCGAGCGTTTTTTTCCTGTGTCGTCTGGTATCGTCTGGTGTCGTGTGTCGAGCCTTTTTTTCCGCGGTCTATGGAGTTGGGGCCGGTCAACCGCCACCGCCCAAGGCTCGCCTCATGACGGCAGGCCTTACACCTCTTCAGTTGCCCCGCTCGGTGCGCGGAGAAACCACGGTCTGTTCAGTAGTATACTTAATATCAATGAGATATGGAATAGTAATCAAACACAATCGGCGAAGCTCACAGCACCGCATTGACGGTGCGATACACCAGGCGAAGCGACTCGTCGGTTTGCACGCGTTGGAAGAGGTCGCTATTGTTCGTAGCCGGATCGTCATTGCACACAGCAATCAGCTCATCCGGGTCGATCTGTTCGGCGAGAAGAAACTGCATCAGTGGTCCGCGGGCGCGAATATAGTCCCGCAGGGGAAGGCGCGACAGGCCTTTGCGCACGAGATGGCGGAGAAGATCCTGCGGGTATTCACCCGGGGGTTCCGAGTGGTTCGCGAGAAGTTGCCCAAAGGCCATCAAGAACGGTCGCCCGGCTGGACTTGCCATCCCCACATCGTATGTCCGCAGAGCGACGAATGGGTTGTGCGCCGCCCACTCAATCACATCTGAGAGTGATTTCTTGACATCCCGTCCGCTTTCCGCGGCGGCAAGAGCGCGGCGAACAGGTTCGGGAATGCGCGCCATCCGCAGATTCGTGAGCATCCCTTGCCGATGTTCGAGCCTATCGAAGGCCCAGCCGTGGCTCAGGTGGAGATGCCGGAGCCCGGTAAGCAGAGTGTAGCAACGATCGACCAGCGGCGGCCGATCCCCCGCCGCACGGCCAGCAAGATCGGCCACGTATCGAAGCCATTCCGCATCAGGGAATGCATTTGCGCGTGCCGCAAGAGCCTCCAGGTCAAGTTCGAGGAGTGCCCATCGCCCATCCTGAGCGGCGGCCGCAAGTCGGGCATTCGCCACCGCCAGCAGATTGCGGCCATCCACATCGGGCAATTCGAGCAGTTTGACGTATGGACCGTAGAGCGCAACGCTCGGATCGACCGCCAGTTCGCGGCGATACAGTTCGACCGCGGGGCCACTCAGTCGCGCACGAGCGAGCGCGGTGGCGAGCCAGTCGTGCCGCGTGCGAGTGGCGTCGAGTGTCGGCCGCAAAGCAAGCAGCCAGTACAGCCGAAGCGGAAGATCGGCTCGGTGCGGGTGGGCATCAGCAAGGGAAACCAGCGCGGAGTAAGCATCGTTCCAGTGGCCGGATATGGCATCAGTCCACGCGAGTTCGACTGGATCGTGGGACACCGGTTGCACGGACGGGTCAATCTGCGTTTCGTGCGGCGGTTGTTCGGGGGAGCGGTTGGTCGATTCGGGCGCGGACGGACTGACCGGCGTGAACGGCAGATCGCCGAAGGTTTCGCGCACGGGCGGTGCATCGCGATACCAGCGGCTCATTTCGATAGCGGCTTCGTAGGCTTCGCGGATGCGGCGGAATTCTTCCGGGGCATGTTCCGGTTTGTACTTCCGAATGAGCCGCGTGTAAGCGCGTTTCAGATCTGCCTCGCTCACCGAGCGCGGAACGCCCAGCAGCGCGAACGGATCGGTCGGCCAGTTTCGTGGATCGTCGGGTAACGGAGGAGCGTCCATTGGTTCACTGGGCTAAGCAGTTGGCCGCAGTTGCGTATGAGTGTTCAACGAGCCGCAACCGCGACAGTAGTTTCAAGGGTTGTGTGGTGTTGTGTTGTTTTCAGCCCCGGCAGGGGCGACAGATGTTAGCCCAGGGTGAAGCGCAGCCGAAGGCCAGCGAAACCCTGGGAAGACGACCCAACGTATCCACAAGCCCCGGTAGGGGCGACAGAAACGCCCATTCATGCGGTTGCGTCCAAGATTCTCTCGCCCCTACCGGGGCTCCATGCTCGTGTCGTGCGTTGTCCCAGGGTTTCGCTAGCGCTTCACCCTGGGCTAACATCTGTCGCCCCTGCCGGGGCTGAAAACCACCCAAGGCAACACTTTCAAACTACTGACCAGGGAGGGCATACGTGATACCCGCTCCCTTGCGGTCGCGGCTCGTTGAAAACCCTTACAAACTACGTGGCCTCGTGCTTAGGGCTTGGGTGGACGGAAGGAGTATTTTCCGGGTTCTGTGGGCTTCCCAAACTTCAACCAGCGTTCGTACAAGATCGGTTTTCGACCATTCATCGTGCGCTCGTATTCCCGACACTCCTGAATGTCGGCGCTGCTGAACACGGTTTCGGCAAGAAGCGATTCCACCTCTCGCTGTAGCTTGGACATCTTCCACACGGCATAGCGGGTAGAGCGGTGCCTGGCCATTCCCGCAGCTTCATCGCGTTCGTACTGTTCGAACTTCTCCACTTCCTCGGGAGAGAAGGGGCCTTCTTTTAACTGATCTCCCTGATCCGGCGCGGGCGCGGAGTAGTTGATGTTGGGCGGGATGACAGGAGGGGTGTACTTTGGCGAGGTGCTTCCACTGGAGCCGATCGCGCCGAGAATCTTGAACAGGACTATCACGACACCCAACACCCCAAACGCACCAAAGGAAGCTGTTGCGCGGGACTGGCCGCTGGAACTCGCCGCTGGCTTCGCGGTCTGCTGGTATTCTCGCATTCGCCTGCCGAAATCGTCGAACCCGTCCTTGATGTCGTCTCGTGCACGCAATGCCGACTGGCGTGCGGAATTCGCCTGGGCAAGAGCTGCCTCGGCGTGTGTCGGCGAAAGCGCAACCGCCAGTTGCGAATCGAGCGTGGCGAGCGCCGGCACTTCTCGATGCACCGCGGCGAATGCCTCACGCCACTTGGTTTCTTCCGCAGTCCGTACGAAGAGCCAGGTGTTGCGGCGAATGGATCGTTCGCGCGGAGGCAAGACGAAGAGTTCCCGCATCAATGCGGCTAATTCTTCGGCGATCGGGTCAGCCAGTGGCGTAACGAGCAAGTGCAGGCCCTGTTCCAGTTCGCGGAGGCGAGCGACGTTTGCTCCTCGGCGCGACAAGTCCTCCCATGCCGCACGCCGTTCTGTCGGCGCGAGTGCCCAGTACTGCGCCGCAAAGGTTTCCACTTCATTGCGAAGAAGCTGCTCGACAGTGTAGTCCGGGCCAACAGGAAGCGCGGCGGCAGCCAGCGCGTTGACGGCTGCGACCTGTTCGGGGGCAGGCAAGAAGTTCCCCTTCGGCAGCGTCCGAAGAAACGCCGCGACGGCTTCATCGGAGGTGGACTCCGCCGAAGTCGCAAGTTGCTCCGCCCAGCGGGCGCGTGGGTCGGCCGTCATGGTTCGTTCCCGTTCAGGTTGTCGCCGTTTGGATCGTAGAGCGTCAGGAAACGTTCAAGTTCTTCGCGATGTCTGGCAATCACGGCCTGGTCTTGCTTCTCAAGGGCGCTCTCAAAGCCATCGAGCAGCATCCCGAGCGTGTCGCGCAGTTCGGCGGGGAGTTCCTTGAAGACTCGCTCCGCCCGCAGGAGCATAAAGCGGTTCACTTCGTCGTCGCGTGGGTGCGACTTGAGTTTCTCCATCGCGGCCACCGCAGCGCGAATCTGCGATTCGGTCATTCCCTGGGCGTGGCGTGCAATGACGTGCGACACCTTTTGCTTGGTGGCCACGATGGTCGCTTCGACTTCCAGTACGCCGTTGAGGTCATAAGTGAAGCGCACATCGACCGGCTGATTGGCGGGTCCGGCGGGGATGCCGCGAACCTCGAACTCGCCCAGGAACAAATTGTCGTCCACGCGGCGCGATTCGCCCTGGTAAACGCGGACCATGAGTATCGTCTGGTTTGGATGGACGGTGGAGTACCGTTTGACGCGGCTGACGGGAATGGTGGTGTTGCGGTCGATGACCGGGTCGAAATAGCCGTCGCGTAAATCGCCGCCGAGTTCTTTCGAGATGGCAATGCCGAGAGTGAACGGCGCCACATCGGTGACGACGAGTTCCTCCACTGCTTCGGCCTTCCCTACCAATCCCGCCTGCACGGCGGCCCCAAGAGCCACGACTTCGTCAGGATTCAGCCTTCGGCGTGGATCTTTGCCGAGCATTTCCGTCACACGCCGCACGACCAGCGGCATCCGCGTGGCCCCGCCGACCAGTATGACCTCGTCGATCTGTTCGCGGCTGAGTTTGGCGTCGCCGAGGACGCGACGAATGGGCAATTCCACGCGTGCCAGCGTGGGCGACACCCACGCTTCAACCTCGGCACGCGTCACTGTGACTTCGATCGCTTCGGGGGGGAATTCGCCCTTGGCATCTGGCACACGGATCGTAACTTGCTCGTCCCGGCTCAGGAGGCACTTGGCCCGTTCGCACTGTTGAATGAGCCGCGACACGCGCTTGGGAGTACGCACTTCCGCCTGCTCATATTGCACTCCCTGCCCGGACAGGATGCGTGCCGCAAGCGCACGGGTGAAGTCCTCGCCGCCGAGTGCGCTTTCGCCGCTGGAAGCCTTCACTTCCAGTGTGCCGTCGAACAACTCCACCACCGACACGTCGAACGTCCCGCCGCCGAGGTCGAAAACGAGAATCTTCTTGTCCGCGCCGGCATCGTGAAAGCCGTGGGCGATTGCCGCGGCGGTCGGTTCATTCAGAATGCGTTCGACGGTCCAACCAGCAATCTTCCCGGCCGCGATAGTCGCCTTTCGCTGCCGATCATTGAAGTAGGCCGGGACGGTGATGACCACGCGAGACACCGGATGGCCGAAGAATGCCTCCGCATCGGCTTTGAGCGAACGCAAGACAAGACCGGACAATTCCTCGGGCGTGAACTCGCGACCGGCGGCCGTCAGTTTCCGGTCGGTGCCCATATACCGCTTGAACAGACTGGCGCACCGCTCCGGGTGGAGGACTTGCAATTCCTTCGCCGCCGCGCCAACGAGAACTTTGCCCGATTCATCTACACCCACAACCGAAGGTGTGAGCCGACCGCCGAGAGCGTTGGGAATGATCTCCGGCCCATTCGGACCGAGAAACGCGGCCGCCGAGTTGGTGGTACCGAGGTCGATGCCGATAACCGGATCCATATTGGGCGTCCGAGGGGGACGGCTGGTGCCGAAAAGACCATTGTGACCGACGGGAGGTTCGGCGTCAAAAGACTCGTAAGGCGGAGCCCCCACGCACAATTTTCGTATGGCTTCCGCTCTACGCTACGTGAGCCGGCCCCTCCGGGGCGGAAACCATTCTTCGCCCGAAGGGCCGTCTTTTGTAGCGTAGGGCGGAAGCCATACGAAAGCGATCCCTGCATTTTTTCTTCCAATTCGGCGTGCCCGTGTCAACTAAGTAGCTGACTTGCATAAACGCATTCGTAAGTTCGATTTCCATCCTCCCCGGCCAGAGGTGTTCCGATCATGGCAGTGGACACCGGGTTTGAATCGGATTCTCTCACCGCGCCGTCGAACGACGCCGCCCAGTTCAGCCCAGACAAAAACAGGCTCTTCCTTCGCCTGTTTTTGCAGAATCAGCATCGGCTGTATGCCTATATTCTCACGCTCCTCCCACACCGCGCCGATGCAGATGATGTGCTGCAGGAAGCCAGCATGACGATGTGGGATAAGTTCGACGCCAACGCCCCGCCTACCGAATTTCTCGCCTGGGCCCGGCGGGTGGCGTATCACAAAGTCCTCGATTTCTACAAGAAAACCAACCGCGCACAAACGCGGTTGAGTCAGCTCTTTGTGGAGCGGCTGGCGGAGTCTGCGGCAGCCCAAAGCGACGGGCTACAACTCGACGCCCGCCGCGAAGCACTCGCCGGGTGTATCGAAAAGCTTCCGCCCCGCGACCGCGATTTACTCACGCATCGGTTCGCCGCCGGCGCCACCACGCAATCCACCTCCGAACAACTCGGCCGGTCCGTCGATGCCGTTTACAAGGCACTCGCGAAACTTCGCGGCGTGCTGCTCCAGTGCGTCCAGAAGACACTCACGCAGGAGGGCCAAGCATGAGTCCCGAATCACCGATCATTGCCGAACTCCACCCGTTGCTCGATGCACTCTGCGAAGAAACTATCACTCCCGAACAACTCCGGCGGCTGGAAGAACTCGTCCTGGCGCACCCCGAAGCCGAGGCGTTTTACATCCAGTTCATGAGCCTCCACGCGGATTTGATCAGCCACGTTGCGGGATTGCCCGAACCGAAGCCGATCCAGGAAGCGAAGAGCGAACCGGAGTCAGAACTACCGGCCGTTCAGCCAGAGCAACCCACGGCGGAACCCGCACCGCAGAAGTCCGTCGCCAAAAAGTCGCCAAAGTCCCGGGAGGGTCGGCGTTACGGCAAGGTGATTGCCTGGCTGCTCGTGGTCGGCGTGGTGGGTACGATCATCGGGTATCCGATACTGGACTGGCGGTCGCGGTCGCGGGCGGTTCGCGATGCCGACGCAACCGTTCAGGCGCACCGCGCCAAACTCGCTCTCGTTCAGGCTGAAGAGGCCGCAGCCCGGCAAGCTTCCCGTAAGGATGTTGATGCAGCACTGGCGGTGGAAGCGGAACTGGCCAAGCAATTCGCGGAGGCTCGCGAAACTGCCCGCAAAGCCATCGAAGAGAAGGATTTTGTCGTTCGGCTCACAGGCCCCGCTCACATTCAGCCCGGCGCGCCCAACAAGTGGCAGATCGAAACACTTCGGCATGGTGCGATCGGCCGGCCAAAGAGAATGGACGTCATCGTCAAGGACGGCAAGGACCACGAACTCTTCCGGCAGACGCACGACAAGCCCGTTGGCGCTGCGACGCTCGAACTCTCGCCGGCGTTCTGGTCGCAGGTGAAGCCCGGCACGGAACTCTTCCTGGAAGTGGTGGCATACACGAATGACGACCGCAAGAGCGTGCTCGCCGACCGGTTGCCGCTCGGCCGGCCGGTGTACGTCACCCATCTGGTCACGGACAAGCCGCTCTACAAGCCGGGCGAAACCATCCGCTTTCGCTCGCTCACCCTCGACCGCTCGACTCTCTTGCCGCCGGAACACGACCTGCACCTGCTCTTCAAACTGAGCGACCCGGCGAATAGCGTCATTCCGCTCGACGAGGGGAACGGCCGATTGCTCAGCAGCCTCAAGCCCGTACTGGGGCCGGACAACAAACCGCTGCGCGGCATTGGCGTTGGTGAGTATACGCTTCCCATCGATGCACCCGGCGGCGAGTACAAGCTCGATCTCTTCGAAGTGAACGCGGAAACCAAGACCACCGTGCGGCTGGAATCGCGCAAGTTCATCGTGAACCGCTACGTGCCGGACATCTTCGAGAAGAAGCTGGAGTTCGATGGCAAATCATACGGCCCCGGCGAGTACGTCCAGGCCCGGATCGAAGTTTCGCGTACGGCCGGCGGAGCGATGAAGAACGCGAAGGCCAATGTGGTCGCCGCCATCGGCGGCCAGCCCATCCACGAACAGAAGGACGCGGTGTTCACAACGATCACCGACGCCAGCGGCATCAAAACCGTCCTCGACGTGCGGTTCAAGCTCCCGGCGGATCTGTTCGAGAAGGCCAAAGATGCGCCCCCCTCCGCCACACTCAGTGTGAACATTCAGGACGGCAGCGATGCGGAAGCGATTGTGCGGCCCATTCCGCTGGTCACAAAGACTCTTCGGGTGGAGTTCTTCCCCGAGGGCGGCGAGATGATCGCGGGGGTGCCGGGCCGGGTCTATTTCATGGTTCGCACTCCTATAGGCAAACCGGCCGACTTGAAGGGCACGATCACGGACGGCACGAACACCATCTCCGAAGTGACAACACTGACCGATGCCGAGAACCCCGGCGTCAATCGTGGGCATGGCGTCTTCACGCTCACGCCGGAACCGGGCAAGAAGTATTTCCTCAAGCTGTCGTCGCCGATTGGGATCACCGAACCGACGAAGGATGGCTATCCCCTCCCGGCCGCGAAAGCTGATGGCGTGGCACTCATGGCACTCGATGCCGTAACGGAACGCGGCGGAGCGATTCGCGTTCGGCTGCAATCCGCTGGCCCGAAGACGCTCCACGTCGGCGCATATGTTCGCGAGCGACTTATCGCGCAGCAAAAAGTCAGTCTGGAGGCGAATACACCGGTCGAGCTTGCGCTGCAAGGCGACGAAGGCGCTGGTGGAGTGGCGCGCCTCACGGTGTTCGAGGAAGTGCGCGGCGACGATCCTACTCGGATCGCGCTGGTTCCGCGAGCGGAACGACTGGTGTTCCGCAAGGGGGGCAAACACCTCATCCTCCAGGCAAAACCCGACAAGACGCGGTATTCGCCTTCGGACAAGGTGCGGCTCGATCTCTCCGCATGCATGGAGAAGGGACAGCCGACGCCAGCCGTGTTGCTCGTCGGCGTGGTGAATCGCAGCGTGATCGCGATGGCCGACAACAAGCAGGATCGACTCCAGTCCACGCACTTCCTCCTTTCGGGCGAAGTGAAGAACTCGGCGGACCTGGAACACGCCGACTTCCTGCTCACCGATCACCCGAAGGCGGCCGTCGCGCTCGATCTCTTGCTCGGCACGCAAGGTTGGCGGCGGTTCGCGGAGCAGGAAGCGGCTCCGGCGAACCCCGCCGACAAGCCGGATGTGGAGAGTATGTTGGTGGCCCACGGCCAGCGTCCCTCCGCGCCGGTGGAGTTGTTCAAGCTGGAAGCGCAGCGAATCGCTGCGGAATTCGCACCCAAGCTGGAACAGGCTCGCTTGCGGGCCGCAACAGCGGAAGCCGAGTGGAATGCGCTTGCCTCGCCGGTGGCGGCGCAGTTAAGCGATGCCCGTGTTGCAGTTTCCATTGCCGAATCGCGAAAGACGGCAGCGGAGATTGAACTGGAACGATTCGAGGAATGGTTCGAGAAGATCCGAGATTCGATTTCATGGGCGTTCGTGCTGGCGGTAATCGTGCTCATTCTCTTTTTCATCTTGATGGCGGGGATGAAAGCGACGGCCGACAAGCCCGCCGGGAGTGGTCGACCCTTCATCGCCGCGGCGGGCGTGGTGATTATCGTCGGGCTGGGGTGGTTATTACTGACCAACGTGGGGAAGAACGCCAACTCCACATTCTCTTTCGTGGGGAGTTCGATCAGGCCACCGGGTGGAGGACGTACCCTCGAGCCCGGGGTGGCACCTATCGTGCAGAGGGCCGAACCGCTTCCGCCTCTAGCACCACCCAAATCCGAATCGTCGGATGGAGGCTCTCCTGGAGGACGAGCACCAATTGTCCCTCGAACTGATGGCTTCCCCGACACTACGCCATGGAACGGAGTAGGTGCCTTCACCGAGGCCACCGCAATTCCCAAATCCACCACACCACGTGGCGTCAATCGGCAATCGGGCGGCGAACTGCAATCCGACAAGGCGCGTGTCGCGACCGCACTCCGTTCCCTCCAGACAGCGGAACGAGCGAAACAAACTCGCAGTCCACGGGATTGGTTCCCAGAGGAAGGATTGCGAGGACACAGTATCGCGCGTTCGATGTACGCAAACGATGTACCCGTCGTGCCCTTCGTCGTGCGTGAGTACGCCCACCAACGTGATCCGTCGCTGAGCGAAGTGCGGAGCGACTTCACCGAAACTGTCTACTGGCACCCGGTTCTTGTGCTGCCCGACAACGGCAAGGCGACGGTCGAGTTCCAGCTTTCCGACGACATCGCGCGGTATCAGGTGCTTGTCGCGGGGCACACGCTCGATGGCCGCGTTGGAGCCATCACGCAGACCATCGAGGCCCGCAAGCCGTTCAGCGTCGATCCGAAATTGCCGCTGGAAATCTCGCACACGGATACAGTCGATGTGCCGGTCCGCGTCACCAACGATAGTGACACTCCGCGCACCGTGACGCTCGCCGCCACTCTGCGCGGATGCAAAACGAACGACAAACTTCAGGATGCCATCGCGCTCGGTCCCAACGCGAAGGACCGGAAGATCCTGCGTCTGAACGCCGACCAACTCGACGGTTATGGCACTCTCCTGCTACAGGGCACCAGCGGTGCGGAGAAAGACAGCATCGCTCGCACGATTCGCATTGTGCCCGATGGGTTCCCCGGCGTCGGCTCGTTCAGCGACATGCTGGAGAACGGCCGCGCTCGCACACGCCTCACACTACCGAAGGACATCGTGAAGGGGTCGCTGCGCGTGCGCCTGGAGATGTACCCCACGTCGCTGGCTGATCTTGTGAGCGGGTTGGAGGGACTGCTCCGCGAGCCATACGGTTGCTTCGAGCAGACTTCCACCACGAACTATCCCAACACGCTGATTCTCGACTACATGAATCAGACGAATCAGACGAACCCGCAAGTCGCCCAGCGGGCCAAGAACCTGCTCGATAAGGGGTACGGCCGGCTGACGTCGTTCGAGTGCCCGGATACGCCACTCAAGACCAAGCACGGATTCGAGTGGTTTGGCGGGGCTGACCAGCAACACGAGGGACTCACGGCCTATGGGCTGCTTCAGTTCAAGGACATGGCCCGCGTCCATCCGGTCGATCCCAAACTAATCCAGCGGACGCAAGCGTTCCTGATGTCGCGCCGCGACGGACAGGGTGGCTTCAAATTCAATCCGCGTTCACTCCACTCCTGGGTGGCGACAAAGCACATCGTCAACGCGTACATCGTGTGGGCACTCGTCGAAAGCGATCCGGACGACAACGAACACCTCGATTTGAAGACCGAAATTGCCGCGATGAAGGCCGAGGCTCTCAATGCCGACTCCACGGGCGGCAAAGACCCGTACTTCATCGCGCTCATCGCGAATGTAATGCTGCTCCGCAACGAGCGCGAGGCCGCGAACAAGCTCCTCGATCGCCTGAAGGAAAAGCACTTCAAGAATGGAGCCGTCACCGGCGCGACGACGAGCATCACCAGTTCCGGCGGTCGCGATCTGGAGATCGAAACCACCGGGCTGGCATTGCTCGGCTGGCTGCGCGCCAACGACCCGAGCTATGCCACGACGATCAAAGCTGCAACAAGGTGGATCAGCCAGCAGCGCGGCGGCTACGGCGGATTCGGTTCGACGCAATCGACCATCCTGGCACTCAAGGCGCTCACACTGTACGCCAAGAAGTCAACACACCCCGCCGAGGCCGGCGAGCTTCGCCTGGTGGTTGGCGGAAAGGTGGCCGGCAAGCGAAAGTTCACGGAAAACGACTTGGAAGTGATCGGCCTGGACATCGCCAACCCGGAGGATGCGTTCAAGCCGGGCGAAACGACCGAGGTCGAAATTGAGACCGATGCGAAGCAGCCCTACCCATTCGCACTCAGCTACACCTACACCACGCTCACACCGCTGAGCGCGGAGCAATGTGCCGTGAAGATCGGCACGAATCTCGCGAAGACCGAAGCGACCGAGGGCGACACGGTTCCGCTGCATGTCACCCTGGAGAACAAGCTCAAGAAGGGACACGGCATGGCGGTGGCAATTATCGGCATCCCAGCCGGTATGAAGGTGCCGACCGACATGAAGCAGCTCACTGACTTGCGGGAGAAGGGGCAGATTGCCTACTTCGAGATTCGTGGACGCGAGTTGATTCTCTACTGGCGTGAACTGGCCCCGGAACAGAAGATCGCGCTTGTGGTGGATCTCGTGTGCGATGTGCCGGGGAGCTACCGCGGCCCGGCCAGCCGCGGTTACCTCTACTACAACGCCGACCACAAGCACTGGGTTCCGCCACTGGCGATCAAGATCGCACCGATGGCGGGGAAAGGAATGCCGTGATGCCTTTCTCGGGTGGGCGACTTTCTCCGAAAGTCGCGGTCGCTCGAAGAGCGACCATTGTCGAGGGTCAGTTTCTGCGAAACTGACCGCGACTTTCGGAGAAAGTCGCCCACCCGAAAGAACCGCTCACCCGACTTGTCACCGATCGCCGGAGAGCGTGACCGGCAGCGGCAGAGCCTGGACCCCCTTGGGTCCGCGCAACACCACCGCCGGCGCTTCGAAGTGAACCACGAATTCCGTGGCGGTCTCCCACAACTGCTTGGTAAGCGTGGACTGGATGTTGTCGGTAAACACCACGCCGAGCAGGTCTGGGGTCGTGTAGGTTTTCTTCTTCTCCCACAGCACTCCCTGTGCGTCGCGTAGCGTCGCCACGCCATCGAGCGCCTCCACGGACACAGTGAAGACCTGCTTTTGCTTGCTATCGGTGCTCTCGTACTGACGTGTTTCGCCAGTGGGCCGCGGACCCTGAAACTGAACCGTCAGCGTCACGGGTCCGCCCGCGCCAATCTGGAATCCCTGAGATTGCAGACGCAGAGTCAGCGCTTGCTCGCCGAGACGCTGCGAGTCCTTTTCACCGGGGATGGCAACGTTGGCCTGAAGCGTCAACTTCGCACCTGGCGTCAGGACCGGCTGGAGCGACTTATCGGCAATTCCGCGCGCGAGATCTTTCACTGTCGAATCCGGCACCGTCTGCGCCATCAACACCGCTGACTTCTTGCTATCGGCAGCCGCGGCGAACCAGTGTCGCCCATCCGGGCTACTGGCCGCATGGCGACCCGTACCGGCCACGCTATAGTTCGCCATCGGCCAGCCGAGAGTCAGATCGAAGAGTACCGGGCCGATCATGACATGATTCTCGCCCGCCCACGACATTTCGCCCAGCCACGGCCCGGTGGGGAAGTTATTCATTAGCGCCCCCGTCGTGGCGTCCCACCGCAACAAGACGTTCTTCTTGTCGGTGGTGCTGGCGATGGCGGCGAACTGCTTGCCGTCGGGTCGGAACGCAGCGGAGCCGACTCCGAGTAATCCGGGGCAATTCCAAGTCCCGACGGGCGTACCGCTCGCCACGTCGAGCAAGTGATAAGCCGATTCCACACAGACAGCGACATGGTTGTGCCTGGGGCTGAGGGCGGGCGCTCCCCCAACCCCAAGGATGTACCACACGGCCTTACATGCCGGCACTTCCCACAATACCAACCGTTTGCCGGCCAGCGTCAGCACGCGTTTTTCGTCCACGAACGCCGCATACTGGATCACATTGGGGCTTCCGCGTTCCAGCGGCGTGAAGGCACAGAGATGCTTGCCGTCCGCCACCGACCAGATGTCGAGCCGTTTTCCTCTCGGTCCCTTCACCATGAGAAGCGAACCATCCGGACTCAGATCGCCATCGGGGAGAGGAAGGGGACCTTTAGGTGGCTCGAAAGAAAATAAGTTGTTTGAGCCGAGATGTTTGCCGGTCGCGAGGTCGTAGCGGTCGGACTTGATCGTTCGCTTGGTGGTCAACTCGTTCGCCAGCGGCGTGCTGAGCACAGCAACTTGGCTCGCCTCGGGGCCCGAGAAGAGGACCCGTGCGACGTCGCCGGACTTGCTATTCAACGGAATAGTGCGGGCGAGTTTGTCTTTCGCCGCAGGTCGCGGATCGATCTTGGCCTGCCAGGAGGGCGCTGGGACAGGGGCTAGTTTCTTCGCCGCGGACCAGTCGAGCGCCGTCAGCGCGGGTCGATCGCCATCATCGCTGGCGTTGGCGCGCACTTCCGCCAGTGCCGTGGCCACCTGATCGGCGGGCAGTTTCTCCAGCCGCAGCACCTTGCCCTTCATGGCGGCGCGAACGCGAGCGACACGATCAAGCCCGAACATTCGCCGTTGTGCGGTTTCCTTCGTGCCGATCTGCAGGGTCCAGTACAGCGCGGAGCCTTTCGCATCGACAAGCAGCGCCCCGTAAAAGAACCATCCGCTGCTGTCGGGCAACCACTCCATCAACGGTCCGGGATAGATGGCACCGCGAGGAGCAACAGACATCAGGTCTTTGGCGAGTTTGTGATCTCCCGTTATTTTCCCGGTAGCCATGTCCCAGACGATGATGCGGCTGGTTGGTCCCTGCATCTGCACTGCAGCCAGACTGTTGCCGTCGGGCGAAAACGCCAGCCCCAGGATATCGCCCGACTTTTGCACTGCGAACGTGGCTTCGCCGACCAGTTCGCCGGTCGTCGTATCGTGGATGAGAATGCGGTCCTTTCTGTTGCTGTACGAGGCGAGATACCTCCCTCCCGCACTGATAGCCCGCCTCTCGCGTTGAGTAGAGGTATCCGCCCGAAATCGGCACACTTCCGCGTTCGTCTGGAGGTCGTAGACGTGGTAGCTCGCTTCGCCGTCGGATGTGACGCCCACGAGCAATTTGCCGGGTCCAGCGAAATCGACAGCGGCATCACGAGGGAATGGCTCGGCCACGGGAATCTTGGCGATGGGCTTACCATCCGCCACCGACCAGACGAAAACCGGATCGCCGCTCGTCTGCTGCTGGCCAGCCAAGTAGACACCATCGGGACTGAGAGCCGCAGCCCCACCCAGCCCACCGGCGTCCAGAGTGCCGACTTTTTTCATCGTCCGGAGATCCCAGACTTCACGTAACTCTCCTCGGGGTCCATTCTGCGGCACGCAGACGAAGGCACTGGCCGAACTGGGATAGAGGACGCTCAAGTGATTGGAGTTGATGAAGATGGTCCCCTGCACATCGGCCGGCAACTCAACGGGCGTGGGGAGCGGATCGGGCTTGGCCTTCCACGCCACATCGGACTGCGGAACAGGAGCCGGGCGTTTCGGTCCCTTGGGCTCCTTGGGCCGGGGGCCCTTCTTCGGCGGAACATCGGGCGTGGGGTTCTCGGACGGGGGATTGGGATTCTGATTCGGCTGCCCAACAGGCGGATTCTCGTTGGCCGGCACGGGTGCGGCTGCCTGCTGGGGCGCTTTGCGAGCCACGAACCAGACGGTCAGCCCGAGGCTGACGAGGAGGAGAAGCCCACCGACCGCGAGAACGGGCAGAAGCGAGCTTTTCTTCTCCGGCTGGCTCTTTTTGTGGCGTTTTTTGCGCGTGGTTGGCTTCTTCTTCGTCTCCTTCTCGCCATCGCTGTCGGTATCTTGAGTCTCCGTGTCGTCATCTTCGTCTGGCCAGTCGTCGTCATCGTGCCACTTGGGGCGAACGCGGGTTTTGGGCTTGTTGTCGGAAAGAGTCGCGGGCTCGTCCTTGGCTTGAGCCGTGTTTGCGCCATTCGTTTTTTTCGCTTTTACTCCCCCCTCCTTGACTTCAAAGACCTCCTCGCATTCTTTGCAGCGAACACTTTTCCCAATCTGGTTGTCCTCCAGAGTGTAGATTTTCCCGCACCCTGGACAGGAGATTTTGATCGGCATGGCAGGCCCACCTCAATCGTGGCAGTACTACTACCAAAGCGACGAATTTCTGAGGTGATGACGCGCGATTTTCGATTTTTGCTCGGCTACTGCCGATGCGATTGCGCACACCCTTAGCTTAGAATCGGTGTTGAATGAGTGTTTGCGATTGTCCGGACCAACGGCGGTGCGAAATGCGAAGCCATCTCGACTGGTGCCGTTGAGAAATGCGTGATCTCAAGTATACTACATCTTGGCTGGGCTTCCTTCCCTTTCAAGCTCTCACACAGCCTGCGGCACGCGGGTTGTTGTGTTGGCACTCTCTGCTCCACGAGGAGCAGATGAGCCTGTGGGATTGCGATTGCTGCTGTGAGGCGGACAAATGGAGCCCGACTTGGTCATGGTGGATGCGTTCAGGGTGCTGCGGGACTTCAACGGCAAACCCCGACACCAGGCGACACCGGGTGACATAACCAGGAAAAAAGCCTCGAAACACAGGCTTTTGGTGGGGCCAGCAAAACCCGAAACCCGACGCAACCAAACGAACGAGGCAGGAAAAACGGCTCGAAACCCCGAAACCAAACGAAGCCAGTGGATAACACGCGGTTGTGGGTTGGGAAGATCGGTGGGGTAGTTGAGCGGACTAAGCACAAGGCCACGGTGGTTTGTAAGCTTTTTCAACGAACCGCGACCGCGACAGTAGTTTCAAGGTGTTTCCTTGGGTGGTTTTCAGCCCCGGCAGGGGCGTCAGATGTTAGCCCAGGGTGAAGCGTCAGCGAAACCCTGGGACTATCTCATTTTGCCAACAGTTCTAAAATCTCAAGAGTTTCGCACGCCGCGATCGGTGAAAAAACACTCCGGCGCGTCATCGCCAGGAAAATCCAACGCTCATGATTTTGAGGAGTTGAATGGACTCCAAAGGCCACGATACCGCCTTGGAACTGGAACGATTCCGGGACTATCTCCGTCTGTTGGCCGGTCTTCAGCTCGATCCGCGTCTTCAGGGGAAGGTCGATTTGTCGGGAGTGGTTCAGCAGACGTTACTGGAAGCCCACAAGGCGCTCAGTCAAATCCGCGCGATGGACGAGGGGCAACGCGCGGCCTGGCTCCGACGCGTCCTGGCCAACAACCTCACGGATGAAGTGCGGCGACTCGGCCGGGCATCGCGCAATGTTCGCCTCGAACGATCGCTCGAAGCCGCTCTCGAATCGTCCTCGGCGTGCCTGGAACGCTTTCTGGCTACGGAGCAGACCACGCCGGGCGAGCAGTTCGCCTTGAACGAACAGCTTCTCCGTCTGGCAGAGGCTCTGACGCGACTGCCCGACGATCAGCGCAACGCCGTTGTGTGGCATCACCTTCAGGGGCGACCTCTGGCGGAGATCGCCCGCGACCTCGACCGCACGCGAGGAGCGGTCGGTGCCCTGCTCCTGCGGGCAATGAAAAAATTGCGTCAGTTGCTTCGCGACCCCACCTCGGACGAGATATGAACAGCCCTGACCGAACCCCCGCGGACCGAGAAGAGCAGCTGGGCGAGATCATCTCCCGCTGGCTGGAAAGTCGTGAAGCAGGACAGCCCCCGGATCGAGAGGTATTGCTGACGAAATACCCGGAGTTTGCTGAGGAACTTGCGGAATTCCTCGACGAAGAAGAACGGTTGCGGCGTCTGGCCGCGCCGCTCCGCCGAGTCGCCCAGGAAGCTCGCGTTGATACTCCTCTTCCGTGGAGCACAACGATCTCCACGGGTCTTTCGGAAGACGAATCCTCACCCACGGCAATTGGTGAATACGAACTGCTGGAAGAGATTGGCCGCGGGGGAATGGCGGTTGTGTATCGCGCGCGGCAAAAGGGACTCGCGCGATTTGTGGCGCTGAAGCTCTTTCGCGCGGATTGCCTGGGTCGGACGAGCGATCTGCAACGTTTCCGCCACGAAGCGGAAATTATCGCCCACCTCGATCATCCGCAGATCGTGCCCGTTTACGATGTCGGCGAGGACGGTGGACGCGGATTCTTCACGATGAAGTTGATGGAAGGCGGCGGGTTGGATGCCCATCTGTCCTCGTTCATTTCCAACCCCGTCGCGGCCGCGAAGCTCGTGGCGTCGATTGCCCGCGCCATTCACCACGCCCATCAGCGCGGCATCCTCCACCGCGATCTCAAGCCCTCCAACATCCTGCTGGCAGGCAGTTCGAATACGACTCTGGCGGAGTACGTTCCACACGTCAGCGACTTCGGTCTTGCCAAACGCGTGGGGAGCGAACTGGACCTCACACGGACTGGCGCCGTGGTCGGCACGCCCACTTACATGGCACCCGAACAGGCTGCTGGTGCCAATCACGCCATCACTACCGCCACGGATGTTTATGGTCTGGGAACCGTACTCTATGCACTTCTGACGGGGCGCCCTCCCTTCGTCGCGGGTTCCGTGCTGGATGTGCTTTACCAGGTCAAAGAAATAGACCCCGATCCCCCTCGCCGCATCAATCCCCGCGTATCGCGCGACCTGGAAACGATCTGCCTCAAGTGCTTGCACAAAGATCCCCGCCGACGCTATGAGTCGGCATCGGCTGTTGCGGAAGATCTGGAACGCTGGCTGCGTGGCGAACCAATCGTCGCTCGCCCGATCGGACGTCTGGGGCGGCTCTGGCGCTGGTCGCGTCGGCAGCCGGTGCAGGCGTCGCTGGCGCTGGCACTCCTTCTGGCCGTTCTGACCGGCTTCGGGCTTGTTTTCTGGCAATGGCGGCGTGCCGAGACCAACCTCGCCACCGCCAACACTCTCCGCCAGGAAGCTGAGACGAATCTCGCCACCATGACCACTCTGCGGCAGAACGCCGAAACTCTGCGCCAGGAAGCTGTGGACAGCAAGAACGAGGCCACGACGAACTTCCATCTCGCGCACCAGGCCGTGCGCGAAATCACCAATCTTCTGGAAGAAAGCGGCCAGCTTGAGGCGCACGGGCTCGATCCACTTCACCGCGAAGTCCTGCGCCGGGCCCAATTCTACTTCGAGCGGTTCCTGGAACACCGCAGCCAGGATCCAAAGTTGCGCCTCGACCACGCCCAGGCCGCTGCCACACTCGCGGACATCATCCGACAAACCGGTTCGCCTCTGGAAGCACTCAAAGCCTACCAGCGCGCCATCAGCCTCGCGGAGGAGTTGCAAAAGGACGATCCCGATAGTGTCCGGGTGAACCTGGCACTGGCGATGCTGCACAATCAAAACGCGTCGGTTCACGATGCCCTCGGGCATCGCGATGAGGCGATTGCTTCACTCAAACGGGCCAACGCCATCATGGAAATGGCACTGGCGAAGCACCCGCAGGACCGTTCCCTTCAGTCCGAACTGGCGTCCACACAGCACAATTTGGGGAGGAATTACGCCGCGATCAATCGGATCGACGATGCGTTGGCTTCCTACAACGAATCACGGACGATGTTTGAGAAATTGCACAAGCTCCAACCCGACAACGTCGATACCCAGCGGCTACTGGCGAACACGCTCAACAGCATCGGAATGGCGCAGGGTCAACAAGGCCGATGGAACGAGGCCGTCCAGACGTTTCAGAAAGCGGTGGAACTGAGTGACGCGCTCGCCAAACGGTATCCCCAAAAACGACTGTTGCAGTATGCCGTGGCCCAACAATTGAGCAATCTTGGAGACGCCCTGGCCCGGAGCGGCCAACTGAAGAAGGCTCTGGAACCACTTGAACGCGCACGTGGGATCAGCGAAGAACTCGTTCGCACAAGTCCGGCCATCACGGACTTCCACGTCACGCTCGGCCTGTGCCACGCCGTACTTGCACAGGTGCAAATCAAACTGGGCGAACCCGGGCGGGGGTGCGAGTCGTTCGAAACCGCGCGAACGATCTTCCGGCGGCTGGTGAAAGCGCATCCGCAGGTCATCGACTACCGCCGCCGATTGATCGATATCCTGATCGACCTGGCCGGCACCCGTTCGCGTATGCATCAACGCGACCAGGCGCTCGACGCGTATCGGGAAGGGCGCGACGTGGCCGGCTGGCTTGTGGACAATCACCCCGACGAACCTGACTTCCTCGGCTGGTTGGGCGTCATTCTGAACAATCGCGCGCTGGCGGAAGCAGAAATGGTTTCGCTTGTGGATGCACGCACGACAATACAAGAGGCCATCAAATACCACCGGCGCGCCTTCGACAAACGCAACACGGTATTGCTCTTTCGCGGACGACTCTCGACCTCTTACGCCCTGCTCGCGGCCATCGAACGCGAATTGGGGCAGATCGACGCGGCCGTTGATGCGAACAAAACCCGACGCGACCTCTGGCTCAACGATGGGGGCGAGTTATACGTGGCCGCGGGCGATTTCGTCCGGATTGGCGATGTGGTGAAGTCGGATGCGGCAAAACAGCGGCTCTGCTACGACCTCGCCGTCGAAACGCTCCAGTGGGCCGTGAAAGCCGGGCTCCGCAACGCCGAGCAAGTCGAGAAAGATCCACTCCTGACGCCGCTTCGAGCCCGCAAAGATTTCCAGAAACTACTTGGTGAAATGAAACAACCGAAGAGGTGAACAGAAGGCCAGAATTCTCACCCCCAGCGCTAGGGTGAAAAGAACCATCCTCGTTCCGTTCGACCTCAAACCGCCGCCGTTGGGGTTTCCGTCCGCTGTGTGCTTTTGCGTGCCGCCAGAGGGTGCGACGACAGTGGCGTGTGCTTGTCGAGACCGAGCAGCGATAACTTCTTCCCGTTGGCGGCAAACTCCATTTGCAATAGATGCAATTTCTCCATCACGGTGTGATCCACCAATCGCGTGTCTGAAAGATCGAGTTGGACTTCGCTGCAAGTTTCCCCATAGCGCAAAACCGCCGACTTCACCCCCAGCCAGTTCGAGAACACGGCGGCGTGGCGGACTTTGAGGACCGCGATCTCGTCCCCCTCCGTGTGCGCCACCTCGATATCCGGCCGCAACAGGCTGCGAAGAGGTGCGCCGTTGAGGAGGTGAATCAGAATCTTCAACCCAATTCCCGAGCAGACGCCAATCAGCAGATCGGTGCAGAGCGTGACAGCAATCGTCGCAACAAACACGACGAGTTGTTCCAAGCCGATCTTGTAGGTGTGGATGAACTCGCGCGGCGAGGCCAGCCGGAAGCCAGTGTAAACGAGCATGGCCCCCAGCGCGGCCAGCGGAATCATGCGGATGAGGGAGGGCAAGAACAGGACGAACGCCAACAGGAACAATCCGTGAAACAAGTTGGCGTACTTTGTCCGGGCGCCGTTATCGATGTTGGCCTTACTGCGAACGATCTCCGAAATCATCGGCAGAGCACCAATGGTCGAGCAGAGAGTGTTCGCGATGCCGATGGTCAGCAGGTCGCGATTCTGGTCGGTCTTTCGCCGCCACGGATCGAGCATGTCGATGGCTTGCGAACTGAGCATCGATTCGATCGATCCAATCAAAGCGAAGAGGATGACGAATTGCATTCCCGTAAAAGTCATGACTCCGCGGAAATCGGGGAGAAAAAACGCTGCGGATGGGTTTTGGAGCACATCGGGCACGTACACGAGGAACTTCGCTTGCCCATGTTCGTCCGTCAGGTTGGCAAGCCCAAAGTACAGACCCAGAGGTACAGCTACGAGCAACGCCACAAGCTGCGCCGGGATGGACTTGAGGTACTTCACCCGCGCTTTCAGAAATGGGAAGCCGATCATGATCGCAAGAGCCGCCAGTCCAATCCACGCAATGGTGGGGTTCATCTCGCTTAGCTTCGATGGAATGGCTGCGATCACGGAGACCGGTTCTCCGCCGGGTGTTTTTTCGATACCGATCATCGGATAGAACTGCTTGGCCATGATGGTGATGCCGATGGCCGCTAGCATTCCGTGCACCGGAGCGAGAGGAACCAACTCGCCGAGTTTGCCGGCTTTGAGCAAGCCGAAAAGAATCTGGATAACCCCGGCCGTCACTCCCACGCCGAGGGCGAGGCGGTAGCCAATCGCGATCTTCTCCTCGACAGTTGCATGCTCGGGGGCGAACTTTTCTCCCAGAACCAGCACGGTCGTCTCGACGACAACGATCAAGCCCGCCGCCGGGCCTTTGATCGTCAACTGCGAATTGCTGAGAAAGATCGTCAGAATCCCGCCGATGACGGCCGTCCAGATACCGACAATGGGCTCGTACTGGCTGGCTTTTGCGATGCCCAGACAGAGCGGCATCGCAATCAGGAAAACCAGGAACCCCGACGGCAGGTCGAACCGGAGGTTCGCGAGGAAGCCAAATGTCGGAGTCGGCGGTGCATCCGCGGGAGACGCGGAATGGCTGGTCATGGGCGTTCCTCTTTCAATTCCAGTGCAACTCCTTCTCGCGCCGGAAGTTATTAATCGGGAGCGGCACTTGGTTTTTCTCCGTTGTGGTGATATAATATATTCGAAACTTCTAATATTCAAGATTAATTGAATAACAACAAGCAGGTGAAACCTTGCGTGACCAACTCCGCGAGTTCAAGGCCGGCATCTTCCAGGCGCTGGCAAATCCAACCCGGATTGCCATGGTCGAACTCCTCCGCGACGAGGGGGAGGTGCCGGTCACTCGCATCCACGAGTCGCTCGGGATCGAGCAGGCCAACGCCTCTCAGCATCTCGCGGTCTTGCGGAGCAAGAATGTCGTGGTTGCTCGAAAGGAAGGCAACCAGGTCTTCTACAGGCTCCGCGACAAATCCCTTGGCCAGGTCCTCGACCTGATGCGTGAGTACTTCCTCGCACACCTGGCGGAGGCCGGCGAGTTGCTCGCAGATATGCACACCCCACCCACCCGAAAGTGAACCATTCGACGTTGTCTGGAGGCTGAGTGGCCGTGAAGGACTATCATTCGGCTTCCTCACCACACGAGGAAGCGGGGGCACTTCCCCTCGCAGTACGACTGCGTGCTGCGGTCGATCATGCCTCGCATTTATTGCCAGCACAGGGACCGATCACGGTCTTCATTCACCACAATACCCTGCACGCACTCGAGCAACTCCCGTTCGATCAGGCACTGGCGCGCGGAGCGGCCGTGTTCGGGTGTCAGCCGTATCTCTCTGAGGCGCGTTACCGCGACGCGCTCGGCAAAGGACGAATCCGCGTTCCCGACCTCCGCGCGGTGCTCCAAGACGAACTCGGCAGTGCCGCGACCGAGGTGCTTGCCCGGCTCAGTTCGCGGTTCGACCTCCGTCTGGCTCAGTTGCAGTATCCCTTTGCAACCGGCTCCGCCGCCGAGTTGCAGTGGCTGATCGCCGAAACCGACGCTCTGCGACGAGTTCGGTCGGATGCGTCGGCGGCCGCACGGATTCGGTTCATTTCCGAAACTCGCCGTTGGGTGATGCGCGATCTTCGCATCGGTAATGGAGCCAATCCGGCGTGGGTCGGTGAACTGTTCTCCCGGTTTGGCCTTGCGGAGATCGAATCCTGGTCTGACGCGACCTGGGAAGCATTTGCGCTTGAGGCGTTGTGGCGGGTATGCCAGACCGGCGCCCGCCTCACACCCGTGCAAACACCTCCCGTCTCTCCACTCATTCGGCATCGCGACTTGCTCCTGCGTGTCAGCGGAGTGGACGCGGATCTTCCCATTCATCCGTTACTGATCCGATTCACCGCCGCGTTCCTCGATCAAGGTGTCTCTCACTGGCCGTTGCCCGATCGCGAGCGAGGATTCTTCAAGTCGTTCTGCGCACTCTATTCACAACCCGGCGGTCCGCCGGAGCGATGGATGAAGGGACTGACCGCCGAGGCGGCTCGTCTGCTGGCGAGCAATGTCACTCCAGCGGACTCGGCGTGCGAATCGCTCGCGTTGCTTGGTGTGCCGCCCGAGGAGTGGGAGGAGTACCTTTCCGCGTCATTAATGGCGCTGCGTGGCTGGGCGGGAATGGTTCTTCAGGTGGCGATCCGGGCCGATAGCGTGGCCCACCCCATCCCGCGCGACAGTCTTCTGGAATTCGCCGCCGTGCGTTTGTTGTTGGAGCGGTTCGCGGTCGCGCATGTCGCTCGCCAGTCGCTCGGCTACGATGGCCCGCTTGAGCACCTGCGGGATGCACTCCGCACACGGATTGTTTCCCCCACCGCACGCAGTGACGAGGAGCGTGCGTTCCCGATCTTCCATCTCGCTCAAATTTTCGGCTGGTCGCCGGCGGAACTCAGTCGGCTCACAAAAGATGAGTGGGCGCAGTTGGTTCAGGAGGTTGAGGCGTTTCCCGAAATCGAACGGCGGCGCGTCTTCCATCTGGCCTATGAGACGCGGTTCCGGACCCAAACTCTCGATGCCCTTGCCTTGCACGAGCGACAAACGATCAGAAACCCACGATTCCAGGTTGTGACATGCCTGGATGATCGCGAGGAGTCGTTCCGCCGCCATATTGAGGAAGTCGCTCCGGATTGCCAGACGTTCGGCGTTGCGGGCTTCTTTGCGATTCCGATGTATTATCGGGGGGCCAACGATGCCCACTTCATCCCGCTCTGCCCGATCGTTATCACCCCCAAGCACTGGGTGGAGGAGCAAGCCGAGGCGAAAGCCGCGGATGCGCATCAGCGGTTGCGGCGGACGCAGCGATTGATCGGCGTCGCCACGCACGGGGCACACGTCGGGAGCCGGACCGCCGCAATCGGCGCCATTCTCACCGGCACCATCGGTGCCCTGGCCTCCATTCCACTTGTTGCGCGGATTCTGTTTCCGCGCCTGACCGCTCGCGTTCGCAACTTATTCGGGAAAGTATTCTCTGCCCCGCCACAAACGCGACTGCAACTGGAGCGACAGCCGGAATGCGTGCCGGCGAAACGCAACGGACATCTGGGCTTCACGCTCGATGAGATGGTGAATATGACGGAGCGGCTTCTCCGCGACATCGGACTGATCAATGGGTTCAGCCGCCTGGTGTTCACGATCGGGCACGGATCGAACAGCCTGAACAATCCGCATAAGTCGGCTTACGATTGCGGCGCGTGTGGCGGATCGCCGGGGGCTCCCAATGGGCGAGCGGCGGCCGCGATGCTCAACGATTCTCGCGTGCGCGCCGGGTTGGCCGAGCGCGGAATCGCCATCCCCGAAACGACGCGGTTTGTCGGCGGGTACCACAACACCTGCGACGACACAGTGACTCTGTTCGACCTGGATGACATCCCCGACAGCCACCGGGCGGAGTTCGAAGCTATCGGGCGGGACATTGAGGAAACCTGCGCGCGAAATGCTCACGAACGATGCCGGCGATTCATGTCCGCGCCGCTGACGCTGACGTTCGCCGAAGCCAAACAGCACGTGGAGGGGCGAAGTGAGGATCTGGCTCAGACTCGACCGGAGTTGGGGCACGCGACCAACGCCATCTGTCACGTTGGCCGACGGGAACGGACGCGCGGATTGTTCTTCGACCGCCGGGCCTTCATCACTGCTTACGACCCCACTCAAGACGACGAGAACGGAACGATTCTGGCCCGGACAATGGCGGCCATTTTCCCCGTGTGTGGCGGCATCAACCTCGAGTATTTCTTCTCTCACGTCGACTCCGCGGGATATGGATGCGGAACGAAGTTACCGCACAACATCACCTCTCTTTTGGGCGTGATGGATGGCGCCGCCAGCGACCTCCGTACCGGCCTTCCCTGGCAGATGACCGAGATACACGAGCCGGTTCGCCTCGTGATCGTCTGTGAAACCACACCAGCGGTGATGCAAAAGGTTCTGGACGGGAATCCACTCGGCAAGACGCTGACGGAAAACGGGTGGGTGATCCTTGCTCTCCAGTCTCCGCACTCACAGGAGATCTTGCTTTTCGATAAGGGAGAATTCCGGCCGTATCGCCCCCAGGCGGATGAACTCCCCCGAGCCGCGTCATCGGTGGCCTGGTATCGCGGCTGGCGGGACCATCTGGAATTCGCCGAGATTGTCCCCGCGCACGCCACACAAACTTAATCCCGCAACCGAAGTGGACAGATTCGGTCGGCAGCCCGCCTGACACAGGGCCTCACGCTGGTAACTGGCCGTTCTTCCCAGTAGGAAACCGATGTCCAACGCGACCGATCTCGTGCATTTTCTGGCATCACTCGTACTTGCCGCCCCAGCGATTCTGATCGCCATGCTCGGTATTCCCTCGCTGTTGGGGTATCCGCTGTCGGAGCGAGAGAGCGACCGCGCTTGCCGCTCAACCGTCGCCCTCGGCCTCTTCGCCAGCATCGGCGTGCTGATTTGGATGCTGGCAACCGACAACCGGCACGTCGTGATTGACCTGGGGAACTGGGTTTCGATTCAGCACGAGGGGGAAGGGGGGGAACATGCACATTACCACTTCGCGGTGAAGTTCGAGTTCGATCGGCTGTCAATCCCGCTGGCGATCTTGTCGTTCGCTCTGATCGGCATCATCGGTGCGTTCGCATCCAAATACATGCATCGGGAATCGGGATATAACCGGTTTTTCGTCCAGTATGCCCTGTTCCTGGCCGGGATGGTGATCGCGTCGCTGGCGGACACGATCGAGACGCTGTTTTTGGGATGGGAGTTGGTGGGCCTTTCGAGCGCGCTGTTGGTCGCCTTCTTCCAGGAGCGACCAGCTCCCTGTCGCAATGGATTGCGCGTCTGGGTTGTCTACCGCGTGTCTGATGCTGCTCTGCTCTTCGCTGCGGTGACGCTCCACCATATGACCGGCGAGGGCGACTTTGACCGACTCCTGGGAACCGAGTCGTGGCCGCATGGTCAGACGGCGTTGACGCAATGGCATGCGCTGGTGGTGGGGCTGTTGTTGGTCCTGGCCGCGGCGGGGAAGTCGGCGCTGGTCCCGTTCTCGGGCTGGCTTCCTCGCGCGATGGAGGGACCCACCCCCAGCAGCGCCGTGTTCTACGGAGCACTGTCCGTTCATCTGGGAGCATTTCTGCTCCTGCGTATGAGCCCACTGATTACGACCTCGGTGTGGCTGGCGGGGGTCATCGTCGCGCTCGGGCTCGTCACGGCGGTTTATGCGTACCTCGTGGGGACGGTTCAGACAGACATCAAGAGCGCTCTCTCGTTTGCCTCGCTGGCGCAAGTTGGGATCATCGTTGTGGAGATCGGACTGGGGCACTGGGTTCCGTTCATGTGGTATGTGGCACTCACCCACTTAATCGGCCATGCTTGTCTTCGCACTCTTCAGTTTGTCCGCGCCCCATCACTGTTGCGCGATTACCACGAACTGGAGAATGCCATCGGCTCCCGGCTCCCTTGCCCCCCCGGCCCTCTCGCAGCCGCGCCACTGCGGGTCCGTGGATGGCTGTACCGATTCGCACTGGAGCGCGGATATCTCGACGCGCTGTTGACTGACTACATCGTCCAGCCGTTCGTTGGCCTGTTCCGGTGGTTTGACCGACTGGAACGGCGTTGGTCGGCGTTCCTCAACGGAACGCGCTCCCCCGAGCAGAAAATCCCCGTTCCCAAGCCGGAAACGTCCCTCCCGCTATCGCCAGTGGTCAAGGAGGAGGTCCACGCATGACTTTCGCGTCCATCCCCTGGCTGGAACTTGCTATCGCCGTACCACTCGTTGGTGCGGTGGTCGTGTCGCGCCTTCGCGATCCTCTGAGCGCATCGCGTTGGAGTCTGACTTTTACCGGGCTGGCGTTGGCGTGCAGCATTGTCGCGTGGATCGGGTTCCTGCTCGGCCTGACTCCCGACGGTTCGAGTACGCAGGACATACTCCCGCGTCTGTTCGGCCGGAAAGTCCTCCTGCTGGACGTTCTGAGTGCGCCTCTCGTGCCGCTTGTGGCGCTCCTCCACTTCCTGACCGTACTCGGTACGGCCCGGACAAAGATGTCGCGGATTTCCTTCTCGCGCATACTGGCCGGCGAGGCGATTCGACTCGCAACGTTCGCCTGCGCCGTGCCTTTTGACTTGAGCGTGTTGCTGATACTGGGAGTGCTGCTGCCGTATTTCGAGTTGCGCGAACGCCAGCGGCCCACGCGAGTCTATCTCATTCACATGGGGATGTTTGTCGGCTTGCTTGTGGTCGGCCTGGCGACATCCGGCGAGGTCTCGGCGGCGTTCCTGATGGGCGCCGTGTTGGTGCGGAGCGGGACGATTCTGGTTCACGTGTGGGTGACGGACCTGTTCGAGAACGCATCGTTCGCAACAGCTCTCCTTGCCGTCGTTCCCATCACGGGAATGTACGCGGCTCTGCGTCTGGTGTTGCCGGTCCCCGCTCCGAACTGGGTTCTCCAGGGGATCGGCGCGGCCTCGATGATTACGGCGGTATACGCCGCGGGGATGGCGGTGATTCAGACTGATGCTCGCCGATTCTTCGCGTTCGTGTTGCTCAGTCACTCATCCCTGGTGTTGGTGGGGATGGAATTGCACACGATCATCAGTCTGACCGGAGCGCTGGCGCTGTGGGGTTCGGTGATAGTGTCGATTGGCGGCTTCGGACTGACGTTGCGGGCCCTCGAAGCGCGGTATGGCCGATTGTCGCTAACGGATTTCTGTGGGTTGTATGCAACGTCGCCAGCGCTGGCGGTATGCTTCCTGTTAACTGGCCTGGCGAGCGTGGGGTTTCCCGGCACGTCGGGTTTTGTGGCGGCGGAGTTGCTGGTGGACGGAGCCGTGAGCGCCAATCCGGTGGTGGGGTTTGCGGTGATCGTGACCGCCGCGTTAAATGGCGTTGCGGTACTGCGGGCCTATTTCCTGCTCTTCACCGGCGCGCGGCACCAGGCGAGCGTTCCGCTGCGCATCACCATCCGCGAACGCGTGGCGGTTCTCACGCTCACGGCACTGATTCTCGGCGGCGGATTCTTTCCGCAGGTGTTCATCGCTTCGAGCCATCGGGCGGCGGAAGCCTCCGCGATCGTCACTCGGGCACCGGGCGAATAACGCGCGGCGACCCATTTTCCGAGTGAAACACTCCTCGAAATCTCGCGCCCGTTACCGCATCGTTGATTCAGTCGATTCGCAACCGCGAGGCAGTCCCCTGCCGCCGCGGGGATGTTGCTTAACGTTCCCGACCGGGATAAATCGGTTGCGTCATCCTGTTGAGCGGTGACACTCCCGAATTGTGCCGCCCGGTTTACGCCAAGCAAAGTAGGAGCAGGTCTGCGTGTGCCGTGGTCTTTTGGAAGAAAAAAGCGCCGGTACACGCAGACCTGCTACTGCTTTGGGCAACCGGACCGAGACAGATGACTTCGAGGGAATAGGAGATACCCGGATGGGAACGCCACGCAAGCTGCGGACGAAGGCGGACTATCTTATCGTGGGTGGTGGGATGGCGGGCGTGGCGGCGTTGGCGGAGGCGCGGCGTCAGGGCATCTCTGCGATCTGTTTCGAGGCCCGGACGCGGATCGGCGGCCGCATCCACACTGTGCGGAACCGCCGCCTCGCAAACTACCCGATCGAACTCGGCGCCGAATTCGTTCACGGCAACTTCATGAAGAACCTGTGCGAGGAATTGGGGCTCACCCTGATCCGACACCCTTCTGATGGCGTGGCGTTTGTGGACGGGGAACTCTACCCCCTCCTCCCGATCCTGCAGGTGCTCCAGCGGGTCCGCGAACGAGCCGGTGCCCATCTCGCCACCGGGAGCGCGGACCGGACCGTCGAGGAGTTCCTCACCGCGCTGGGGGAGGAACACGGGGCGCTGCCGCCAGAGGTCACCCCGCACCTACTGCTCCAGCTCATCCGCAACGATTTTGCCACGCGGGTATCGGATCTCGGGTTGACGGGCCTTCTGGCTCCGGACGTGGATGGCTACGAGAACAACTACCGCGTTGCCGAGGGGTACGACGAGGTGCCCCGTCGGCTGGCAGCGGGCGGGGACGTGTACTGCCGGCACGTTGTCTCCGCGATCGTCCGCCACCCGGACCGGGTCGACATCTTCACGAAACGTGGCACCTTCAGCGGGAATGTTGTGATCGTGTGTCTCCCCGTCGGCGTGTTGCAGGCGGGCGAGGTGCATTTCGATCCTCCGCTGACACACGCCAAAACGGCTGCAATTGAGTCGGTCGCTGCGGGGACGGCGACCAAGCTCGTGCTGGGCTTCCGCAGGAACCGAATGGGGGGGACATTCTGGCCCAAGAACGTCCCTCTCTTGGCCACCACGCTGGCGACGCAACTTTGGTGGCCGACGGGATGGGGGTACGAGGACCAGCGGCGGTTCCTCCTCACCTGTCTGGTCGGCGGGGCTGCGGTGGCGCGGTTCGCCGAACGCGACCCGCGTGAGGTCGGGGTCGCCCAGCTTGCCCACATGTTTGGACGGGAGCGGGTCCAAGGGAAAATACTCACCTCACACTACGCGAAGGCGTGGCACGACGATCCGTTCACGCGGGGCGGATATTCGTCCCTGCCCGTTGGTACCGATCAGGCCGCGCTGCTCCGGGAGTTGGAAACACCCGAGGACTCCACCGATCCGCGACTGTTCTTCGCCGGCGAGCACGTGAGCCGCCACCCAGGGTCGGTCCACAGCGCATATCAGAGCGGGACCGACGCCGTTCGCCGCGCCGTCGCGATGCGAGGCTGAGCGGCGAAGTGCGGATGCGTCATCGCGTGAAACGCGGAGTTTCGATACGCCGCTGTGATTCCCGCGGTTGAACGGGAATTCGGACTTCCGGCACTTGGACTCGGAGTTCGGCAGGCCAGGACAGCGGGGTGACGAGCTGTTCCGCAACATGGACCCGAAGAAGATCACCAACTGGTGGACGACCGCGTTGTATTACTCCCGCTTCACCTCAACTGGTCGAGGGCACATTGCTCGCAATCTGCCGGATGGCGTCAGCAGCCGACTGCTTAGTGGCACTTGGGTCCGCCCCAGAGCTACTGAATTTACCGTTTCTGCTGCGCGGCCATTTCCTCTAACACGCCTATTAGTTCTCTATGCGATTCGTTCATCGGCACATCCCGGTCCCGCATGACACGAAGAACCGACAGACACACCGAGAACATCTTGCTCGCGTGCGCGTTGTCCCCGGCGCCGCGGGAGCATATTGCCGCGCGGAACGCAGCGTCCACCAGGTCCGTGGCGTTCTCGGCCTCGTCCGGGTTCTCCTGAAAGTGCGCCAGAAACAGGTCGATGCACTGCTGGTAGAGTTGAACGGCTTCCGCAGTCCGCTGCTCATGATGGGCATGCTGGCCGTCGATGAAGAGGTCCTGTCCCTTCCGGCGGCCGTAACTGACCGGATCGCCGAACTCGCGGTCCAAGGCAGCGAGGAGCCTCGCCTCACCGTCATCTAATGGCCAGCCGTGCATGCGGAACTGCCGCAGAATCCAGTGCGTTTGGTCAAGGTGGTACCGGGACAACTCCATGTCCCCCTCACGCCCCAATCGCTCGAACATCTTGTGGTGGGTACTCCACGCGTTGCGGAGCACGAACGGGTCCGCGGGATGCGCCAGAACCCCCTCCTCGGCGAAGCGGATTTCGAGCCGGGTGTACGTCCGCGCGTCCTCGATGCGCCCCAACTCGTCCGCGAGGGCACGCAGCCGGGCGGCCATGAACATCCAATCCCGATAGGCTGCCGAGTCGCGGGGGAGGTTCCAGCGGTGACGCTCCCAAACGCCGAACGCACCGAGGAACGCGGCCTGCGCCTCTTCCTTGCGGCCGAGCTTCAAGAGGAGGTCGCCGAGTTTGATTTGGATCGCGATCTGATCCTGTTGCCCTCTCATGTCTCCGGGCACACGGCGAGCGATCTCCTGCCGGACCCGCACGCACTCGCCGTAGCTTCGGACGGCATCTCCAAGGCACCCCAGCACAATCTCAACGTCCCCGGACACTTCCCACACGCATGAAACATCCCGGAGGTAAATGGGGTCGGCAGGATCGTCCCGTAAGAGCCTCTGGAGGATCTCCATGGCTTCCGTCGCACGGTGAAGCGAGACCGTGGGCTCCGCAGTCAGGCCGGCCCGCGCTAACTTGTAGAGCATGATCCCGTAGCTTCGAATTGCCTCCGGGTCGAGGGTCCGACCGCGGGCCGCCTCCGCCGAGAATTGCAGCGCGGTTTCGTAAGAACGCATTGCGCCCTCCGCGTCCCCCCGCTCGGCGGCCAAGTCCCCGAGGCGGTCTGGAAAAACTGCGGACAGCGCCGCCACTTGAGGATGTCCCGGGAATCGCTCGCGCAGCCTCTGCATGAACTGCTCGCCCTCTGTGAGGTGCTGCCACGCTTGGTCCGAGTCCCCCTCCCACCGGCTGATGTCGCCGAGCCGCTGGAACGCGACCGCCGGACACAACTGCATGGACACATCGTCGCTTCTCTCCTGCGCAAGCATACGACCTATTTGCAGCACCTCGTTGAAGGCCGCCCGCGCCGCTCGCACATCGCCAGTCGCGAAGGCGACCTCGCCCAACCCCGCCACGCACAACAGTTTGGCCTCCAGCCGAGCGGACAAGTCCGCCTCGCTGGCTGGGTCACTCAACGCTTCATCGAGCACGGGGCGGGCGGCCTCGAGCACGGCCTTCCGCTCGGCGATGGCGTCGGTGAGGAGCGGGTCGAGGAGCTTGACGAAGAGGTAAGCAACGCCGACGCGTACCCTGAACTCCAACTCCGGTCGGGTCGTCAGCGCCGCGATCCACTCGACCGCTTCGGCGCCCGTGCGGGCGTAGTCGGCCAAGGTGGTTGTCGCGGCGAGACGCCGTGGCTCGTTCAGAGCAGAGTGGAAGTAGTACAAAGCGGTTCGCGTCGGGTCCGCGCCGATGAGGTGATGCATCGTTTCGGAGACCGCAAGCGCGTCACCGGCTCCGACGGTGCTGAAGTGGTCGGCGATGAGGGCGTGTAACCGGGTTTCTTCCGAACGGTCGCGCAGGTACCGCACCCGAACGGCGAACCGGAGTTGACTGTGCGTGAAGTCCCAGAGCAAGTTCTCCGATCGCTGAACAACGTGCGCCCCGAGCGCCCGGCGCAAGATGGCAAATTGCAGGGGCGACATCGACTCCCCCGTGACCAGGGGAACGAGGCGGTTCAAGTCACTTTCGCGCAATCCACGCCGGCTCAGTGCGATGAGACAGGTGACGGCTTTCGCCAGCCGGTCGCCAGCGGTCGCCTCGGCCCGTCCCAGCACGAGCTGGTACATGGCTGGTACATCTGCGGGGAATGACGTGGCAAGGCCGACGAGGAGCCGGTGAAGGGCCGCCCCGGGACTCAGCGGCACACCGCGGTCGTCCCTCAGAGTCTTGGTCGCTGAGAACGCAACCTCATCGATCAGATTCAACTCGCCGACAGCTGTAAGCAGCCAGAGCGGGTTCTCGTACGCGGGCCGGCTGTCCTCCCGTTGCCGCTCGAGGATCGCGCCGAGCACGTCCCGATTGAGGGTGCGGTGAAACTGCCGGCTGCAGACCTCGGACGCGATCTCGCTCGCGTCGCTCTGGGTTAGTCCCTCAAGCTCCCGCACGACACACCCGACCCGCCGGCTCGCGAAAACGTCGGTCCAACTACCTGGCAGAGAGGTAGCGATCAGGATCGCATTCCGGGGCCACGGGTCGGGCAGCCACGTGAGGTAGCGACATCGGGGTGACGCGTCGAACTGGTCGAGCGCGTCAAGGAGGACAATGACCCGGCAAACCTGCGCGGCCCGCTGGAGAAGGCTGGCGAACGCCCGTTCCAGGTCGCCGCTGGTCGGGCGCTGATCTGGAGCCCGAAACGGATCCGGCAAACCCAGACGCGCCGCCAGTTCCCCACACCAGCGGTGAAGGACGTTATCCACATATCCGCCCCGCGGAGTCACTCCGGCGGCGTGGAAGAGGACGATCGCCCCTGTTCCACGCGCGTGCTGTCGGAGCTCTTGGTAAAGAGCGCACGCGAGTGCGCTCTTTCCGCTGCCCGGCTCGCCGGTGACGCAGACCCCCCATTCGTCCGTCCCGGCTGCAAAGGCGCGTGACCGAAACTCCGCTCGCAGCGCGGCCCGACCAGAGTAGTGCCGGGTAAGATCCTGAGCCCAGGCGTCGAGCGCGTCCCGTTCCTCGTCCTGCCACACCCGCTGAGGGGCGACCTTGCGGTCCGCCGTCCAGATGTCCAGGTCGCCCCAAATGGCCTCGAGAACGCACTCCCCGAACCGAATCATGTCATCCGACCGGAGCGACCACCGGCCGCCCGGCGCCTCAAAAAGACACGCGGTGTACTCGTGGTACCGTCCAGGGAACTGACTTTTAAGCCGCCCCTTGAGCTCGGCCAGCGCGGCGACGTCTTGGTCCACGCGATCGAGTGCCGCAGCGAGTTCCGCACGGGCTACCGAGTCGTGTGCGGCTTCCAGTTCCCTCCGAAGTCGCTCTGCACGGAATGCGTCGTCGAACTCCATCCGGGTCTCGTCGTCAGCCCCAGCGTGGTCGAGCCGGCGGACGAAAACGTGTGCCGCTATGGTCCCACCTTCATCACTTTCGAGAGTCCCGTACTCGATCTCAAGCGCTGTGACGCTCTTCCCCACAATCGGCCCGCGGTAGCCGATCTCTCGTGCAGCACGAGCCGGCGGTTGTTCGTCCGGTGCCACACCGGGGAGCGGACTCGGCACCCAGCCGTACCGGTCGCCGAGCAGAACCAAAAGGAACGGCTTGCTGCGCCGGATCCCTTCAAGACAGACCTTGAGCACCGTGAGTTCCCGCTCCGCATCGTCCCGGATCGAGAACGTATCCACACCCCATCTCAGATCGATCGGCTCGAGGTGCTCGCGGCGAGCACGAAGTCGCTCGGCAAGTTCCGGAAACACGACGCGCTGGAGATGGTCACGTTCGGCTTGAAAGTCGCGAAATGTGCTTGAGACGAAGAGCGGACGTCCACGCCAGTCGCCGAGAGTGCTCATTCCGCGCTCCGCTGTCGTAAGACGGTGGGTCAGATTGAAGGATCCATCAGAGTCTGCCTATTCTACCAAGAAACTGTCTCAAAAAATGGTGTCGCGGAGCTTGAAGTACTCCCAGACATAACGCCGGTCCACTTCAGAGTCATTGATAGGGCAGATCACGCGTGCAGATACGGCCCAGCGTCTCGCACTGCGGATACCCACCGCGAGGGCGAACCGCCACAGGGCGAAGAGCAAGTTGGCGGGAATGACAGCAGCACCGGGGTGCCCCTCAACGACTTTGCTGGGATGAACAAAAGCGGAAAGGTCGAGTTTGTCGACGAAGGCCCAGACGATTCGGACGGGATGGTCGGCGGGGAATTGTTGATCGAAGAAACGGCGGAGCCCGTGGTACGATCCGGGTCACGATAACGAACGGCGCAGTAGTGGCCGTAGTTCCTGGCAAATCGGCAAACGTGGGGATGAACTCCTATTTTATCCCCACCAGTTGGCAAAGAATTCACACGCCCGCAAGGGAGCGGCTCGTAAAGCACGCTCCATATTTCCCAAAAACGCACTATTCCAAGCCGATCACTTCATGAAAGCTTGCCGGTTGGTCAGGTGGCCGTTCCGGCTGACGGCGGTTCCGGGTCCGGCCGGGCGTCGGGGATTTCAGCGGCTTCCGGTAAGTCGCCCTCAGTTCCGCCGGACGAGTGATGCGAGTGGGTGGAATGACCAGCATCATGGTGCGGCGAATAGTCGTTCGTATGAGGCATTTCCAGCGGACCGTGTTCAAAAATCTCACTGAGTGGTTCATTTACCTCGTCATTGAGGATCTTGCGTCCGTCAGCAATCTTGCCCCACAAGTAATAGAGGCCGGGAATGACCAGGACGCCCAGCACCGTGCCCAGAAGCATCCCCCCGGCTCCCGTGGTTCCAATGGTTCGGTTTCCGATCGCCCCAGCGCCGGTGGCAAACACCAGTGGAATCAGACCGGCAATGAAGGCAAAGGAGGTCATCTGAATCGGCCGGAATCGCAGTTTCCCACCTTCGATGGCTGCCTCCAGAAGCGGCAAACCCTCCTGTCGCCGCTGGACGGCGAATTCCACAATCAAAATGGCGTTCTTGCCAAGCAGACCGACCAGCATGATCAAACCGATCTGGGCATAGACGTCGTTAGCCAATCCCATCGCTTGCAGGAAGAAGAAGGAGCCGAAGACTCCGATTGGCAGCGAAAAGATAACGGCCAGCGGCAGGATGAAGCTCTCGTATTGCCCGACCAGCACCAGATAGACGAAGGCGACGACGATCAGGAAGATGTAAATCGCCTCATTGCCCTTTCTCGACTCATCGTAGGAAAGGCCCTGCCAGCCGAGGCCGTAACCGTACGGGAGCGTCTCAGCGGCGACCTCATTGATCGCCTTGATGGCCTGACCGCTGCTATAGCCGGGAGACGGCGCACATTGAATGACGGCGCACGGATACAGGTTATACCGGGTGATCTCGTTCAATCCCTGCTTCTTCTTGATCTGCATGAACGCGGAGTAGGGGACCATTTCCTCTTTGTCGTTCTTGACGAATATGTTGTTCAGATCCTCGGGGAAGCGCCGAAACTCTGGAAACGACTGGACGTAGACCTTGTAGAACTGGTTGAAGCGAATAAAGCCTTGCTCGTAAGTGCTGCCGATGAGGATGTTCAGGTTGTCCAGCGCCTTCCCGATCGACACACCCTTCTGCATGGCCAAGTCGTTGTTGATGATCAGTTCGTACTGCGGGTAGTCGGCGGTGTAGAAGGTGAACAGGTTCTTCAACTCCTTGCGCTTGTGCAAGGCAGCCATGAACTTCTCGTTCACTTCTCCGAGCCGCTTGTAGTCGGACGTATTCGTCTTGTCGAGAAGCACGACGGAAACACCGCCGGCGGTACCGAAGCCGGGAACGGCGGGGGGTTCAAAGAACTCAAGCTTCACGTTGGTCATCTGATGGGACTTTTCCTCAAGATCTTGAATGATCTCGCGCGCCGTCCGCTTGCGTTCGTTCCAGGGCTTCAAGTTGATGAGACAGGTTCCTGAGTTTGAACCCCGCCCCTCAGTCAGAACCTCGTAACCAGCCAACGAGGTAACGGAGGTCACTTCGGGAACCTCTTTGGCGAGCTTTTCGAGATCCAGGGATTTGGCGTTGGTGTATTCGAGCGTGGAGCCCGGAGGTGTCTGGAGAACCGCGTAAATAATGCCCTGGTCCTCACCCGGGATAAAACCAGTCGGGAGTCGCAGATTGACAAAGTAGATGCCGACGGTAAAGCCCCCGATGACGGTCATGGTCAGCGTGCGGCGTGTGGCGATCCGCCGTAGGACCGTGGCATAACCGTTCGTGACCTTCTCGACGCCGCGATCAAACGGTTTCCGCACGAAGGGCAGAAGAATGAACAGGAAGCCAACCGGCCCCCACAAATAATATGCCAGATAAGTCACCGGCGCTAAAACCAGCAACCCCCCGACAACATACAGCAGAACGATCTGCACCCCGCGCGGTTTTTTCACGTGGTTCGTGGGGCCGTGGGTATCCGTATGGGTGTGAGGTTTGAGAATCATGGCACAGAGGACGGGGGTCAGCGTCAGTGCCACCAGACCGGAGAGCACGATGGACGTGGCCATCGTGATACCGAACTGCCGGTAGAACTGACCAACGGGCCCAGGGATGAACGTCACCGGCACGAACACAGAGGTCATCACCAGGGTGATCGCAATGATCGCACCGGAGATCTCGTGCAACACCTCCATCGTCGCCCGATAGGGCGATAGGTGTTTCGCGGCCATTTTGGCATGCACGGCCTCGACCACCACGATTGCATCGTCCACCACCACCCCGATCGCCAGAACCATGGCGAAGAGCGTGATCAGGTTGATTGACAGACCCATCAAACGCAAGAAGAAGAAGGTTCCAATCAGCGACACTGGAACCGCGAGGGTAGGGATGAGTGTGGACCGCAAGTCTCCGAGGAACATGTAGACCACGAGCGACACCAGGATGAACGCTTCGAGCAGCGTGTGCAGCACCTTTTCAATCGAGGCATCGAGAAAGTGAGAGACGTCGTAGGCAAGTTCGTAGTCCATGCCGGGAGGGAACGATTCCTTCTTGATTTGCGCGAGCTCTTTCTTGATTTCCTCAATGACCTCGGCGGCGTTGGAGCCGGGAGCCTGCTTGAGAATGATGGATGCCGCGGGGTGCCCGTTGATGTCCGAGTAAATGTCGAAGAACTCCGAGCCGAGTTCCACGCCTTTGCGATCCTTTTTGTTTGCCGTCTTGTCCCCATGTTCGCCCGCCGCATGTGACGTCTCATTTTTGCCGCCGCTACCGGCGGGTCCACTCACGACAGGGACGAACTGTTCCTGGGGAGGGACGCAGATATCTTTGAGCCGCAGGATTTCACCGGTAGGGGTGGCCCTCAGAATGATGTTTTCATATTGCTCCGGCCTGTTGAATCGGCCGATATATGTTAGAACGTATTCTTTTGATTGCGAGGTCATGCCCGTGGCCTGGCCAAGTCGGCCTGGCGAACCAATCACGCTCTGTTCCGCAATGGCCTTCATGACGTCGTCAACGGAGACGTTGTAAGCTCGCATGCGGTCGGGGTTCAACCAGATCCGCATCGCATAGGAGCGGTTCCCGAGGTTCCGGGGCAGACCCATGCCCTCGATCCGCTTGAGCCGGGGCATGACGTAGGCGTTGGCGTAGTTGAAAAGGTCTTTCTGGTCGGCGTTGGGATCGGTGCTGTAGATGTTCACGTACATCAACATGCTGGGTACGACCTGGCTGACGAGAATCCCCTCCCGCACTACCAGTGGCGGGAGCCGGTTCAGCATGATGTTGACCCGGTTTTGCACGTTCACGACATTGATGTTGGGGTCCGTGCCCGGTTTGAAGTAGATCGTGATCGTTGCCTCACCGGCACTGGTGGCCGAGGAGACCATGTAACGCATGTTCTGGACGCCGTTGATGGATTGTTCCAACGGAATCAAGACCGAATCAACCAACACATTGGCACTGGCCCCGGGATACGCGATGGAGACCTGAACGGTCGGCGGCGCGACGTCGGGGAACTGTTCTACCGGCAGGGTTTTGATCCCCAGCACCCCCAGGAACAAGAGGATGATGGAGATGACCATCGCCAATGCCGGCCGATAGAGGATTTTTGTGAACATGGTTGGAGAGATAAGCTCGTCGTGTTTGTGTCAAGACGTGTGGGCAAGTGGTTGCTATTCCGCGTGATTTGTCTGGTTCGCGAGCAGCTCTTCCGGCTCATGGAATTCGTATTCCACCTTCTCGCCGTCGCGAACCTCCCGGCCCCCTCCAGAACGTCCTTGTCTTTCACATCAACTCCGCTCTTGATGAGAAAAATGTCGTCTTGGACGGTGATCGAGCTTGTTGGGCGCCCCACCGGCGCGCGAAACAAGGCGGTTTCAGTCGTCCGCGATTGACGCTTCGTAGTCAAGACGGAACAAACGCTTCGACTCGACGTTGGAGCAGACACCGAGCAAGCCGGTGAAGAGAGTCTGTCATCGTTGCGACAAACGCGACACCCTCTCTACTCGGCAAGGGGCGTGCCGGGCCCAAAAAAAAGTTGCAAATGTGTAATGATTCAGCACTCTGCCGAAATCGAGCACGGGCAGCAGGATCGCCCTGTGGTCATCGGTCAAGCACGGCGCGAGCGCGCGCCAATCGAGGCGGTCGTGGGCCTGCCACTGATTGTACGAGTGTACGCTTTTTTAGTTGTGAATGATGAGGGAATCGCTCGATCTGTCGGTTTCAGTTCATCAACCTCCGCTTTGTCTGGATGTGAGAACTGCGTGCTCCCGACCCGCCTCCCGATGGACCGCATTTTTTGCGGGCGCGACTTGACACTTCTTCCAAGATAATGGATATTCATTCCATTATGGAAGACGCCGCATCCGACGTGAACCAACGGATCGCCTCCCGTGTTCGCGACCTGCGTTCCGCGCAGGGGCTCTCGCTTGAGGCGCTCGCCGCCAAGAGCGGGGTGAGCCGATCGATGATCTCGCTGATCGAACGGGGGGAGACCAGCCCGACCGCGGTGGTGCTCGACCGGCTCGCCACAGGACTGGGCGTCACCCTCGCTTCGCTCTTCGATCCGCCGTCCGATCGGCTTCCCGCTGACCCGGTCGCTCGGAGAGCGGATCAGCCCGAGTGGCGGGATCCTGCCTCAGGCTACGTTCGCCGCAACGTCTCCCCGCCCGGCGTCCCCCAGCCAATGCGCATCGTCGAGGTGCATTTCCCGCCGCGTGCCAGAGTCGTGTTCGATAACGCCCCGCGGGGGGCACCCGTGCATCAGCAAATCTGGATACTCGAAGGAGAGATGGACATAACGGTGGGCGACGAGTGCTACCAACTGCGGGAGGGCGACTGCCTGGCCATGCAGGTGGATCGTCCGACGATGTTTCACAATCCGAAGGGGTTCCCCGCGCGCTACGCCGTGGTGCTCACGACTGAACCTCGGACGTGAGATGCCGCCGCGGGCAGTCGGTTCTGGAGTGCTCTTGAGTGGCCTGGCCGGGACTGAGTAACGGGACTCTCATACCACGAGACCAACGATGACGCAAAGCGACAAGTGGAAGTGGTCGAACGACGAGATCAAGCGGGTCGGCTACCGCGTCGTGGATATGATTGCCGACTACTTGACCACCTTGCCTGACCGTCCGGTGTTCCAACCCTGCCCACCCGACCTGATCAGCAGCTTCATGGACGATACTCTCCCGCAGGCGGGTGAAGGCGTGGATGCTCTGCTCGATGAGTTTGCCTCAAAAGTCGCTTCGTACCCGTTCGGGAACGGCCATCCCCGGTTTTTCGGCTGGGTGAACTCTCCTCCAGCGATCATCGGCGTGTTTGCTGAAGCACTCGCTGCCACCATGAACCCCAGCTGTGCGGGAGGTAACCATGCGGCCATTTACGTCGAACGACAAGTCCTTGAGTGGTTCAAGAAGTTGATCGGGTTCCCTCAGGAAGGGAGCATGGGCTTGCTGGTCAGCGGTGGATCGATGGCGAGTCTGACGGGGTTGGCGGTCGCCCGGCACGTCAAATTGTCGGGCGTTCGCAAGGAGGGGATGCAAAACCTCTCGCATCGTGCCGTGGCTTACATGTCCGTCGAAGGGCATACCTGCATTCGGAAGGGACTCGAATTGCTAGGGTTCGGCAGCGACAACATCCGAGCTATTCCCGTCGATGGCTCGCTCAAGATGCGGGTTCCCGACCTCGAAGAAGCGATTCGGCATGACCTGGAGAGCGGCAATCTTCCCGTTGTTGTTGCGGCCAATGCCGGTGCCGCCAGCACCGGAACCATCGACCCATTACAAGACATTCGAGAAGTGTGTCGCCGCCACGACATCTGGTTCCACGTCGATGCAGCCTACGGCGGTCCTGCTGTATTGACGGCCCGCTACAGGAACGAGTTGTCGGCACTCAAGGACGCGGACAGCCTTGCCCTCGATCCGCACAAGTGGATGTACGTGCCGGTCGAAGCCGGCTTGTCGCTGGTGCGGAATGGGGCTGCGATGCGGGATGCGTTCTCTCTGGTGCCTCCCTATATCCGAACTGAGGGGAACTCGGCTGGCGTTCTCGGCTTACCGTGGTTTAGCGAATACGGCTTCCAGCAGACAAGGGGTTTTCGTGCGTTGAAAGTTTGGATGGCGCTGAAGTTCCACGGCGTGGATGGCTACATGGCCTCCATCGAGCGTGACCTGGCCCTGGCCGAGCGGCTGGCCGAACAGGTGCGGCAATACGACGACCTGCAACTGATGGCCGAACCCAGCCTGAGCATCGTCTGCTTTCGGTTTGCCCCGCTGTCGTTGAGGAATGACGAGAACAAGCTGAACCAACTCAACCAACGGCTCCTCGAAGTCGTCCAGTTGAGCGGCAATGCATTCCTGTCCAGCACCACAATTCACGGTGCGTTTTGCCTTCGCGCTTGTGTCATCAACCACCGCAGTACGCAACAGGACATCGACTTTCTCGTTGCTCACGTCAAGCAAACTGGCGAGGAGATACTATCGGGGTGACTTCATCGGCTCTGAGCCTTGCCGTCGGGCTGGCCGCCTCAAGAGCAAAGCCGAAATGAACGACTACGACTGCGTCCAACGTGCTGAGCGATGGGCTGGTCACGGGACTGAAAACAGCCCGTGCCGAAATGACAAGACACGAGGAGCCTCCCATGCCGACGACGATCCGCTTGGCGTCACCCGATGACGCCGAACAGGTCCAGGCGATCTACGCCCCGTACTGCTACACACCGATTTCGTTCGAGTTGGCCCCGCCGAGCGTCGAAGAGATGCGGAGCCGGCTGACGAAGGTGCTCAGCCAGTATCCGTGGCTGCTTTTGGAGGACGACGAGGAGCTTCTGGGTTATGCCTACGCCAGCCAGCACCGGGAACGAGCGGCATACTGCTGGTCCGTCGATACCACCATCTACATCCGGCAAGGGCGACAACGACGAGGCATCGGGCGTGTCTTGTATACGTCGCTGCTGACCGCGTTGCCGATACAAGGTTACGTCAACGCCTACGCTGGCGTAACGCTACCGAACCCGGCGAGCGTTGGTCTCCACGAAGCGATGGGCTTCCAGCCTGTCGGCGTGTATCGACAAGTGGGGTTCAAGTGCGGCTCCTGGCATGACGTGGCCTGGTTCCAGCGCCCCCTGCAACCGCGTTCGGGTGATCCCTCACCTCCAAAACGGTTGGAGGAAGCCAGACAGATGGTAGCCTGGCAAGAGGCCTTGCTCGCCGGGCTACGCCTCCTCTGATCGCCCGTCGAAACAAGGTAGAACTCACCAGCACGATCGCCGTTGCGATTTTGAGTTGATTCATCCGCAGGGTTTCAGCTCGTCTCCCGTGAGGACGGCGACCTCAAAGGAGAGATCGCCGTCCTCATACCTGAACCCGATGAAAGACCCCTCTTAACGAGCCGCGACCACTCCGCGAAGTCATCCGCTTGCGGTCGCGGTTTCTCACTGACCTATTCGCTCGTGTCGAAGCCGAACGACAACACACCGCTCATGACCTGCACGACGGGGTCGGAGTGGCATTCAACGAACTGCATCGTGGGAGGCTCCGTATCAGGAACAGAACAGTACAATCAACTCACTTTCTTCGCGGCCCCACAACGGTTGTTGGGACTCCGTTCCAAGACTCTTAGATCCACTCTCATGGAAGCGTCCTGGTCCGCTCTGATCATCGATGATGACCCTGGTGTACGTCAGTCGATTCGGCTGTGCCTGGAAGCGGACGGAGCGCGCGTACAACACGTCGCCACCTCCGCCGGTGGGATTGAAGCCATTGATCGCGGCCGATTCGATGTCGTGTTTTTGGATTTATGGCTCGGTTCGGAATCGGGGCTGAGTGTTTTGCCGGAGATCCTCCGACGCCAGCCGGGGGTTGGCGTCATCGTTGTCACCGCGTTCGCCTCATACGAGACCGCTGTCGAGGCCATGAAGCTCGGCGCGGTGGATTACCTGCCCAAACCGTTCACTCCCGAACAGGTTCGCACGGCCGCCCGGCGCGTTGTCACGGCCAACGTCCTCAAGCGCCGGTTGAGCGAACTTCAGGATCGGCTCGTCGAAACCGAAAGCGAAAGCAGTTTCGAGACGTGTAGCCCGGCCTACGCCGCCTTCCTTCAGACCGCCGCACGCGCGGCCGCATCCGATGCCGTCGTCCTGTTGCGAGGTGAGAGCGGCACCGGGAAAACCATCCTGGCCCGGTGGATCCGGCGTTTGAGTCGCCGTCCCGAAGGGCCGTTCATGACGGTCCACTGTCCGCTCCTCTCCAATGAATTAATGTCGAGCATCCTGTTCGGCCACAAGAAAGGCTCGTTCACCGGTGCGGTCGCCGACGCTGTCGGCAAGGTGGAAGAAGCCGAAGGCGGGACGCTATTCCTCGATGAAGTCGCTGACCTGACCGCCGACGCGCAGGCCCGGCTGCTGCGATTCATCAACGACCGGACCTATGAACGCGTTGGAGAAGCCAAGGAACGGAGAGCTGATGTGCGGCTCATTGCCGCCACGAATCGTTCTCTCGAAGACGATGTAAAGGCCAGCCGGTTCCGCGAGGATCTGTTCTTTCGGCTCAATGTCATCACTCTCACGCTGCCATCGCTGCGAGAGCGACGCGAAGACATATTGCCGATGGCTCGGCACTACCTGAGTTTCTTCGAGCGGCAACAGGGTCGGCAGCACCTGTCGTTTTCACAAGAATGCGAGCGGGCCATCGCGACTCACACCTGGCCGGGGAACCTGCGCGAACTCCGCAACGCCGTCGAGCGGGCAGTGATTCTGTGTCCCTCGTCGGTGATTGAAGCGTTGGATCTGGGACTGGCTTCGACCCATGCTCAGCCGCACGCGAACAACGCTGGCGGCTCTGTGGAGCTGGGAACGGACGTCTCACTCGACGAGATCGAGCGCGAACACATCGCTCGCGTTGTGGCGAAAGCGGCTTCGTTCGAGGCTGCCGCCCGAACACTCGGAATCGATGTGACCACGCTCCAGCGCAAGCGGAAGAAGTATCGCCTGGCGTAGACCACCAAGTGCAAAGTAGGTCGATTCTTTACCCCGGAGGGGCCCACCGGGGTAAAGAGCGTTTGCAATCTGTTGAGGAAGCCCGGATGCGGATTCGACACCTGCAATCCCGTTTCATCCTCGCGGGCAGCCTCCTGGTCGCGACCACAATCGGCGGCAGCGTCTGGAGTGCCATCACGTTTGTCCGACTCAACTCCGTTGTGGACGAAACGCTCCGCGAAAGCCAAGGAACCATCGATCTCACCACCGAATTGACCAGTTCCCTCGAACGCGAGGACGACGCCCTGTTGCTCTTCGTCAGCGGCGACGTCAACAAAGCCCGCATCGATCTTGCTTCAGAACGCCGACGTGGAGATACGTGCTTTCAACGGATTCTGGCGAGTCTCCACGACAATGAAGACGAGGAGCTGATCATTGCCGCCGCGCTTCGCAAACAGATCGACCGCTACCGGGCTGCGGGCGACGAACTTCTGGCTTCCGGCAACAAACCGGGTGCATTGGAACGCTATCACCGGAAGGTCAACCCGCTCTTGCGGCAGGCCGTGGCGGAGTGCGACAAACTGCGCGAGGCCAACTTCCGCGCCATGCAAAACGCCGGTATCCACGCACGCGACGAATCCGCGCGAAGCATGCGAATCGTCATTTCCATCTCCCTGCTGGCGATCCTGATCGGCGTGGTCGTGTCTCTGTGGCTAGCGCGATCGGTCCTCCGCCCGGTACGCGAACTGACCGACTCCGTCGAGGATATTCGCCGAGGGAACTTCGACCGCCGCGTGCAGCAGACTACCACCGACGAACTCGGTCACCTCGCTGCCGGGTTCAATCGGATGGCCGAAGCACTCTCCGAATACCGCCGATCCAGTCTCGGCGAACTCCTTTCCGCCAAGATGACCCTGGAGGCCACTCTCAACGCGCTGCCCGATGCCGTTCTCGTGTTCGGGCCGGATGGGTTGATCGTTACCGCGAACCCGCCGGCGCGTTTGCTCCTCTCCGCCACAAACGTCGGTTCGGCCACCCAACTTGCCGAACTCTCCTTCTCGGCCGACCACCGTTCGGCCATCGAGTCGGCGCTGGCGGGGAATCCTCCGCCAACCCGCTCGCCGGACTTCCGGCGTACGTTCGAGGCCGTCCTTAACGGCCAGCGCCGACGATTCCTGCTCACGGCCGTGCCAATCGCCGAGTTCGCCGAAGGCAAGTTTGGCGCAGTCGCCATCCTCGACGACGTGACCGAGTTTGCCCGGCTCGACGAGTTGCGCAGCGAATTGGTCGGCGTTGCTTCCCACGAGTTGAAATCCCCACTCACTACTCTGCGCATGAATCTGCTGATGCTCAGCGAAGGGGCTTCGGAGATGACCAGTCGGCAACAGGAATTGATCTCCGCCGCCAGCCAGGGATGCGAGGAATTCGGTAGCACCATTGAAGAGCTTCTGGACGTAACCCGGATCGAATCGGGGCAGTTGCGGCTGAATCTCGTCCCGGTCGATTTGGTCGCCATCGTGAAGACGACATATCAGGGGTTGGAAACGCGGTTCGAGGACGCGCGCGTCCGGCTAATTCTGACGTGCGAAGCGTCTGCAACGATGGCCCGGGGTGATCCCGCACGTCTGAAAAGCGTGTTCGCCAACGTGTTGACCAACGCGCTGAAGTATTCTCCCGCGAGAGGGACCGTCACGGTGCGCGTGTCCGGGCAAAATGCCGGGGTTGGCGAAAAAACACCCCTGCAAATTACCGTGACGGATCAGGGGCCGGGAGTCCCCGCCGAGTATCGCGAACGAATCTTCGAGAAATTCTTTCGCGTCGAGCATCACACCAATCAGCGTGCAGAAGGCGTGCGCGGAACGGGAATTGGCCTGTATTTGTGCCGCGAGATCGTCAGGGCACACGGCGGAACCATCTCTTGCGAACCGGGAGACGACGGCACTGGCACGCGAATCGCCATAACACTTCCCGCTGCTTAAAGCACGAGCCGGAACATTCCGGTTCACACCGTCCGTCGGATTTTTTCCGACCTTTCCCCCCAAAGGTCCGGTCGCGGCTTTTGGAAGCCGCGGCCCGTCCGACGCCCTCACATTTGCCGGTTGAATAAATGAGAACTCGCCCTGGCGAGTTCTCATTTCAAGCCGTCGGAGGTCACAATCGTGTTCAACAAACTCACTCGCCGAGAGGGCTTCACGCTGATCGAGCTGTTGGTGGTGATTGCGATCATCGCCGTCCTGATCGGCCTGCTCTTGCCCGCTGTCCAGAAGGTCCGCGAAGCCGCGGCTCGCATGACGTGCCAGAACAAGTTCAAGCAGATCATCCTCGCCGTCCACAACTACGCCAGTGCCAACAACGACCGGATGCCACCCGTGAACTTCTACCAGGTCGTGAATTCGGGTACCGGCAACGCCGCTCAGGGGTCGGCCCATTACGCGATCCTACCGTACCTTGAACAGGCCAACCTGTTCAACCAGTTCACAACGGACCGGCCGGACGCCGGCTATGGGAACAGCCAGGCAACCAGCGGGGGTGGTGCGGTGAATGTGCCGCTCAAAACCTTCTCCTGTCCCTCCGATCCGACGAACAACAACGGACTGGCTGTCGGCGGACCTTACGGCGGTCAGTGGGGCCTGTCGAACTACACGTATAATCTCGTCTTCTTCGGCGGTGGCGGAGCGACCACGGCCTTGGGTCGGCCGTGCGGCTACACGATCGGTAATATTCCGGACGGAGCGTCGAACACGCTTGGTCTGGGAGAGCAGATCGCGTGCTACCCGGCGTCGTTCAGCGCCGGCGGGTACAGTGGCTCGGAAGCGTATAACACCTGGGCATGGCCGGCAGTCGGCACGGCGGGTCTTGCAGGCGGGGCGACGTACGGGCCCTACAGTCCCGACCCGGCGTACTGTCCCGGTGGATCGTTGTACGGCTCGAATTTCCCCATGCCGCAAGCCGGCAACCCCAACCAGATCAGCACGACGACCTTCTCGAGTACTCACACCGGCATCATCAACGCCGCGCTGATGGACGGCAGCGTTCGTTCGATCCAAATCAGCATCAGCCAGACGACATGGAATCGCGTACTGGTTCCCGACGACGGCCAGGTGCTGGGCAGCGACTGGTAAGAAGCTTCATGAAAGCCGAACCGGGGAAGTTCGCCGCCACCCGAGCAACCGGCAAACCGAAGCCCGTTACCGAGGAGAAGCCCGAAGGCCACCGAGTCAAAGGGGAATGGTTGTAGTTTCAAGATTGCGTGACAGGAAGCTTGGAAGTCAGATGAGCCCCTCGCTCAACGCCGTTAAGGATACACGAGATCAAGGGAAGTCATTGGTTTCGCCCCGGAGGCCGGAGGATGTTAGCCAGGGGTGAGCGAGCGCAGCGAGCGTAACCCCAGGTAGCCTTCGCGAAATATCCACAAGCCCCGGCAGGGGCAACGGAACGGACCCCCCGGTTCCGTCGCCCCTGCCGGGGTTCATTGGGTTTGTGCATGTCTTCCAGGGTTACGCTGCGCCTTCGCGCTTGCTCCACCCCTGGCTAACTTCCGGCGCTCGCAAACGAATACCCTGAGTTCAACGTTGGTGTCACGGGTGTGAATTCAAACTTTGTCTGGTCCACGCGTGCACGACCCGAAGTATTTTTTCGACTATTTTCGAAGGGTTCGGGCGCGAGTGGGAACTAATCGATTGTCGGAACTCGGGTGGAGGGAGTGATGGGCGTATCGTCACGGGAGTTGTTCGGCTTCCTGACCCGGCTACGCGCTGCGCCAGCAACCGATTCCGATACCGCACTCCTCGAACGATTCATCCAAACCGCCGACAACGGCGCCTTCACCGAACTGGTCCACCGACATGGACCGATGGTGTGGGCGGTGTGTCGGCGGCGGCTCGGGCACAACGCCGACGCCGAAGATGCCTTCCAGGCGGTGTTTCTCGCCCTTGCGCGCTCGGCTCACTCCATCAGCCAGCGTGCTTCGCTACCCGGCTGGTTGTACCGGGTGGCTTACCTGGTCGCGTTGAAGGCCGCCGGGCGGCGTGCCTGTCATCAACCCCCCGCACCACTCACGAATGAGGTGCCGGTGCTTGATTCCACACCTCCCGCCTGGGAAACCGCCGAACTCAGGGCTCTCATCGACGCTGAGGTGGCGGCCCTCCCGGACAAGTTTCGTGCCGTCGTGGTGCTCTGCCTGATCGAAGGGCGGACCAGCGCAGACGCGGCAGCGGTACTTGGAGTGCCGGTGGGCACGGTCGATTCTCGCCTCAGTACCGCCCGCAAAAAGCTCCAGGCTCAGCTCACTCGACGCGGTGTGGCATTGGGAGTCGGCGTCTCACTGGAACAACTGCTCGGCGGGCCGGTGGAAGCCGCCGGGCCGAAGGTTGTGGAATTGATTGCACGTACGATCTCGGCGGTTCTTTCCGAAACCGCCGGATCGGGGACCGGGGCGATTTCGCCTGCGGTTCTGGACCTTGCACAAGGAGTCACAACGATGACGACAACGAAACTCCGTCTTCTGATTGCTCTGGGCGTTGTACTCGGGCTCGTCGGCAGTGCCGGAGTAGGCATTTTCTTTGCCACCGCCGCTGACCCGGCACATCCGGTCGCACGAACCACCAACCAGCTTCAGACGGAAGAACCGACCACACCCGGCAATGCGCCCGCGCCTCCGGCGACGAAGACGGAACCGGGCCGAGACAAAACTGCGGCCCTCCTCCAGCCGTTCGGCCAAAAGATCTCAGGACCGGTGGATTTAAAAGATCTGCTCACCTCGATTGAAGACCAGACAGATCTCATTGTGCGTGTGGACGTTGCCGCGTTCCAGCGGGTCGGCGCTGTGGGGCGCAACGAAGGGGTCGAAGTGAATCAATTCCTCGATCAGATTTACAACAGTCCGGTGATCCTCCCTCGCCGTGTGGAGAAGCTACCAATCCGGGACGTGCTGACGGACGCTTTGGCTCAAGCAAAAGTTTCACCCTTATACCCATGCACTTACCAGATCCGCGGATCACAGTTGGTGATCATCCCAGCCTACGTCCCACCCGTTCGTCCCGGCATAAACCCGTTGGCCCCCAACGACGACGATACCCCCTTTCTTACTCAGTTACAGCTCAGCGAGCAGATTTACGGTGGTGTCGTGAGCGTAACGGCCGATCAGAAGCCACTGACTGATATCCTCGCCGACCTGCGGGCTCAGACCGGTGCGAACATCGTGGTTGACCCACGATGCGAGGCGCAGCAGAAGAAGGGAGCACTGACCATCAAGCTGAACGATGTCCGGCTGTACGATGCGTTGCGGGTGATCGCGGACATGGCGGAGTTGAAGATGGTGTACGCGGGGAACATCTACTATGTGACGACCCCTGCCAATGCGAAGTCGTTCCAGCCCGCCACTCCGCACCCACTGGCCCCAACTACTCCAGGGGCTCCGGTTGCCCCACCGCCCGCACCGGCGAGCGGGAAGTAACCCCCGGCCCGTCCTTCGTTGGGCTTCTCGCCATTCCGATATGCGGCCAGCATCCGTTCCTTGCTTCAGAGTGGTCCGCGAGCGGGTCGCTCAAAGAGCGACATTTTCGTCGCCGCAACGCGGCGACCTGCTCGCGGAGCGAGCGGACCATTCTTTCGGACACCCGCTCTCTGACGGCGTTGCTCGCTAACAAGGCGACACATTCAACCGGATCGTGTATGAGTGCGGCGACAGCGGCGCGACTTTTGCAGCTTTTTTGAGCCTCCGGCTACTGAGGTGATCGTCCTGCGACGGAGGTCGCAAGGAGAGTAGCGATGAAAATCGTCGTCATCGGCGGAAGCGGGCTCATCGGAAAAAAGGTCGTATTGAACCTTCGTCAGCGCGGCCACGAGGTGGTGGCGGCATCACCCTCAACGGGTGTCAACACCGTCACTGGCGAGGGGCTGACGCAATCGCTCGCCGGCGCCCAGGTTGTCGTCGATGTTGCGAATGCACCAGCTTGGGAGGACAACGCAGTCCTGTCATTTTTCGAAACCTCAGGTCGCAACCTCTTGGCCGCGGAAGCCGCCGCACGCGTTGGGCATCATGTGGCGTTATCGGTCGTTGGAACGGACCGGTTGCTCGCAAGCGGTTACTTCCGCGCGAAGCTGGCTCAGGAGAAACTCATCAAGGCTTCCCCAATCCCTTACACGATCGTGCGTGCTACGCAGTTCTTCGAGTTCGTGGGTGGCATCGCCCAATTCTCGACGGAAGGGCAGACGGTTCGCCTTCCACCGGTTCTGATGCAGCCCATCGCGTCGGAGGATGTCGCCGCCGTCATGGCCGACGTGGCCCTCGCTGAACCATTGAACGGGACGGTCGAACTGGCCGGGCCCGAACCGCTCCGTCTAGACGACCTCGTGCGGCAATTCCTCATTGCAACCAGTGATGCACGGACGGTCATCGCTGATCCCAAGGCCCTCTACTACGGCATCGCAGTGGACGACCGATCTCTGACGCCGGGCAACAACCCGCGGCTTGGTTCTACCCGCTTCGCGGACTGGCTCGCTCAAAGTCGCAGGTAGCACAGGTAGGCTGAACCGCTCTCAGCAGTCCGGTGCAGCGTGGGTTCGGTCGGCAGATCCGTCCCGCGTCCATGTCGGCGCGGGGCCTCGTTCTTGGCGTGCATCGTGAGCAACTCCCTCGGGCGATTGGCGCGGCTGTCGGGGACACCACCGACAGCGCGCAGAGCCAACCTGAAAGAGCGCCGAAGACCGAGCAGTCAGGTGCAGCGTCCCGAGCCACACGCTACTCCGGCAGGTTATACTCGTGTAGCGCTCTCGGTTTCGGCCCTTCAATGACCCACAGGTTGTGGACTGTATTAACTGATCATCTCTCATACATGACCTTGGTGGGAGTCTGGCATTTTGAGCGAGCCGGAGGAGTCGATTTCGGAGCAGTCCAGTAGGTGCCGCTTGCCGAGCGGCACAGTTAAACATTTGTAATTGCTCAGCGGTTCCGCAACCCCCACGCTTCACTCATCGGCGATTTGACAATGCTCCGGCAGATGGGCAACCCTGCCGCACGGCAAGCCGCATCTGCTGACCCACCACGATGCTTTGTCGATATGGGCATCCTCACCGGGTTCATGTCTCAGTAGAAGTCCTCGGCCTTGTCAGCCGATCAAATCGCTCGATCGCTTCCAACCAGCGTGCATCGGGGAGCGGGTCGAATTGCTCAACCGGGAACGATTCGCCAACAATCGCGCGGCCATCGGCGAGTGTGCTTAGTTCGCCAGCCGTGCGGGCCTGGATCAGTATGTTCCCGATCGCGGTTGCCTCAACTGGACCGGCCAGCACCGGGCGTCCGCAGGCGGTCGCGGTGAGTTGGTTCAGGAGTCGGTTCCGCGATCCGCCGCCGATGATGTGAACCACCGCGATTCGCGTGCCCGTCACCTCTTCGAGCCACCCAAGTACGAGCCGATACTTGAGCGCCAAACTCTCCAGACAGCACCGGACGAACTGGCCGGCGGTTTCGGGCATCGGCTGGGAAGTCTCGCGACAGAACGCTGCGATTTCGGCCGGCATGTCGGCCGGGTTGAGGAACCGCGGGTCGTCCGGATCGATCAGTGAACAGAGCGGTTCTGCCTCTTCTGCCACCCTGATGAGCGATTCGTAATCGCGGTCGTATCCGCGAGCTTGAAACGCCAGCCGGCAACGCTGAACGAGCCACAACCCCATCACGTTTTTCAGAAGCCGGTACGTGCCGTCGATGCCACCCTCATTCGTGAGATTGCGGGCCAGTGTGATCGGCGACAGGTTCGCCTCGGGCAGTTCAACACCGACAAGAGACCAGGTGCCGGACGAAATGTACGCCCAGTTTGTCTGGCCGCTGTGCGATGTTGGAACAGCGGCGACGGCAGAGCCGGTGTCGTGTGTCGCCGGAGCGACGACGGGAATTGCATTCAGGCCGGTGAAAGTACGCACATCCGGGCGCAGGAGCCCGAGTCGCGTTCCGGGGGCGACGACTTCGCCAAGCATATGTGTCGGCAGTCCAAAACGATGGAGGAGATCGAGTGCCCAACCGCGGGTGGCGGGGTTGAAGAACTGCGTTGTGGTGGCGTTGGTGAATTCAACGGCGGTCGCGCCGCATAAACACCAGTGGAAAAAGTCCGGCACAAGCAGGAGGCGGTCGGCGTGGGCCAGAAGTTCGGGCGATTTCTCCTGCGAGGCCAATAACTGATAGAGGGTGTTAAACGGAAGAAACTGAACTCCCGTTGCGGCGAAGATATCCGCACGCGAGACCGTTCGAGCGGCCAGGTCCATCACGTTCTTGGTGCGTGGATCGCGGTAGTGGAACGGCAGGCCAATGAGTTCGCCCGATTTCGACAGGAGGACATAATCGACTCCCCAGGCATCGACTCCAACCGAACTCATGGCCGAGCCAAACCTGGCCGCGGCTGATAATCCTTTCTGGATTTCCGCCCACAGGTGCAGGATGTCCCAGCGCCACGAACCAGCCAGTTTGACCGGACCGTTGGAAAATCGGTGCAATTCTTCTAACTGCACGCAACGCCCATCGAACTGGCCCGCCACGACTCGCCCCGACTCCGCTCCGAGATCGATTCCGAGAAACACGCGCGCGGACATCGGCGCAACTCCAGCTCTGGCAGAGGGCAGAGAGCAGAGGCAATTACCCTAGCGCGGCAGAGCCGCAACCAAAGGAGTCTTGACAAACGACGCACCTGTGGGGAGGAAGTGGAATAACCACAAACCATTCCCTACCCCGCCAGGTACGCC
>Ga0209062_1000825_pt1 | contig 72296 bp, 70 predicted proteins | sample Coa_R2_2_FD_187158 | JGI IMG/M metagenome (GOLD analysis project Ga0209062, IMG submission 187158) | Surface soil microbial communities from Centralia Pennsylvania, which are recovering from an underground coalmine fire - Coalmine... | ecosystem: Environmental > Terrestrial > Soil > Unclassified... | reverse complement strand
GTCAAATGGTTCGTGCCGCATCAGGCGAACAAGCGAATCATCGATGCCTCCGCCCACAAGCTCCATATCGCACCGCAGAAGGTGGTGCTGACGGTCGATCTGCACGGCAACACGTCGGCGGCCTCCATCCCGCTCGCGCTGTCGGTGGCACGCAAGGACGGCCGGATCAAGAAAGGCGACCTGGTGCTCCTGGAAGCCATGGGCGGCGGCTTCACCTGGGGCTCGGCGCTGGTTCGCTGGTAGGAGTGAATACCTGATTCAGTTTTGTCTTTGCACCGTTTAAAGTGTCTTTGGCTTCACGGCGTAGTTGACCGACGCGGCGTAAGCTCATAATTTCAGGACAGAAATTGTTCGCCGTGAGTTGGGGCAGGCGATGACCGGAACCGGAAAGACTGTCACGCGTGTCGATTTGTGCGAAGCCGTCTACCAGAAGGTTGGATTGTCTCGTACCGAATCGTCCGCGTTTGTTGAGTTGGTTTTGAAAGAGATCACGGACTGCCTGGAAAAGGGCGAGACGGTAAAATTGTCCTCGTTCGGCTCGTTCATGGTCAGGAAGAAGGGCCAGCGGATCGGACGCAATCCGAAGACCGGGACCGAGGTTCCGATCTCGCCGCGCCGGGTCATGGTGTTCAAGCCGTCGGCGATCCTGAAACAGCGGATCAACAACGGCCATGGCGTCAAGCTCAACGGCGAAAGCACCGCAGAGTAAGCGCGAGCAAGCGTTGCACGCCATTCGCAACTCAGCTTGACCCACTCGCGCGGAAGGGAAACGAGCCTTTGGACAAGGCGCCGGACGCATTCCGAACCATCAGCGAGGTCGCGCAGGATCTCGACATTCCCCAGCATGTGCTGCGCTTCTGGGAAACGCGCTTCAGCCAGATCAAGCCGATGAAGCGTAGCGGCGGCCGCCGCTACTATCGCCCTGACGATGTCGACCTGCTCAAGGGCATCCGCCGGCTGCTCTATGGCGAGGGCTACACCATCCGCGGGGTGCAGCGCATCCTCAAGGAGCACGGCATCAAGTCGGTGCAGAGCCTCGCCGACGGCTCCGCGGCCGTGTCCTTCGGCGCGATCGAGGAGGCGATCGGCCAGAGCCTGATGGAGGACGACTTCACCGAGCCGGGCGCCGCGCCCGAGCCGGCGGAGGAAGAGGAGGAATATGAGGGCTCCGACGAGGAGGGAATCGATTTCCGCTTTGTCGAGACCGAGGAGGACATCCTGGCAACCTTCCGCGGCGACGGCGCCGCGCGCGGCACGAGCGGCGGTGGCGGCAACGGCATCGACCGCGAGCGGCTCCAGGGCGTGCTGAAGGAACTGATCGACTGCCGGCAGCTGCTGGATCGGGCGCTGAAGGACGGCTGAGGGACGGGAGCCCGGCCTCAGGCCGGCCGATCTCCTGCCGATTTGGGCCGCTGCCCGGAAATGAGAAAAAGCCCCGATTACGGGGCTTTATTTTGGTCGGAGCGAGAGGATTTGAACCTCCGACCCCTAGTCTCCCAGACTAGTGCGCTAACCGGGCTGCGCCACGCTCCGATGCCGTTCCCATAGCCGCGATCCCTGCCAGACGCAAGCTCAGCCGCAAAGCCGCTGCCCGGCCGATTCCAAACTTGAGGTTGCGTTCACCCGTGCCGACCATTCTTCGGCGCGGCTTCGATGGAACCATTTGCCTCCGAGCCAATTTCCTTGCTGGGCCGTGGGGTGGCTCGCAACAAGCGATCAGACACATGACGAACAGCCGTTTGGTCCTGTTCCTTGGACTCGCCCTGCTGCCTGCCGGGCTGGTCATGGCGCGGGACGATGGTCGATATGCAAACTCTCCCTTGAAACCCTGGTTCGACAGTCTGCGCAGCGGCAGGGGCCTGTGCTGCTCGGATGCCGACGGTTTTGCCGTGTCCGACCCCGACTGGGATTCGCAGGATGGGCATTATCGCGTCCGCATCGATGGCCAGTGGATCGTGGTGCCTGACGATGCCGTCATCACCGAGCCCAACCGGGCGGGTCGTACCATGGTGTGGCCGGTCAGGAGCTCGCTCGGAATCTCGATTCGGTGCTTCCTGCCGGGGACCCTGAGCTGAGCTTGAGCCGCGGCAGGCAAGCGGTCGCGTCCGCCACTCATCTCCGGCGCCTTGCTCTGGTGCGCGCGGCCTTCTTTGCGGCTGCCGAGCGGGCGGTCGCGCCCTTGGTCCGCGCCGCCTTGCGGGCGGCGGCCGATCGCGATGCGGCGCTCCTTCGGCTTGCCGCGCGCTTGGCCTGCTTCGACAGCGCGCTGCGCGAGACCTGTTTCACGGCGCGCGCGACGCGCGGCCGCCGCTTCGGCTTGCGCTTTCCCTGGCCTGCTTCATAGGCATATTCGGCGCTCTTGCGCGTGCTCTTCTTTGCCTTGCCTCGCCGTGGCGGCGGAAGTGCCACGCCCGCGCGGCGCGCTTCGGACAGGCCGATGGCGATGGCCTGCTGCGGCGATCTTGCGCCATGCTCGCCTTCGCGAATCCTGTCGATCTCCTCGCGAACGAATTCGCCGGCCTGGGTGCTTGCGGACTTCCCGGCACGCTTGTCCTTCATCGCCCGTCGGATCGTTTCTTTTCTCGGCATCGCCATGCTCCTCGCGTCGGTCACCGAAACCACTTGGCGACCGTGAATTTCGAGCAGCAACGAGGCTGCGACCGCGATTGTTCCTTTGGCTGCCAAGATCCGGCGCGGGCTGAATGGTGCTCTCCTGCTTTGAAGGTCTGGTGTGTGAAGGTCTCGCGAGCCGGCCGGTGTTGCACTGCTCTCCGTGGAGACAACGCGCGATCGGTCCACGGTGGCATGAGATCACGGTGACCTCGTCCGTATGTGATCGGGGCGGCGATCAGCTCCTGCCAGAACCGGCGCGCCTGCTCGGGGTCGTCAGCACCTTCACCCGGCGCGTGCCGCGGCAGCCGCCCTCGCAGCGCAGCGCGACGATCGGGCCGTCCTCGAGCGCAAGCCTGACGGCCCTTGCCTTCTTCACGCGACACAGCAGCGGTTCAGGTCCCTGAATGGAACCTTCGGCCAGCAGTCGGCCGGGTGCACTGGCGCGCGTCAGCGAATAGGGAACCAGCGCAATGTCGCGCCCGTCGATGATGATCATGCCATCGCCGCGGAGCTCGTCGGTAACATCGCCATGGATCTCCATCACAAACCTCGATCGCAAAAAGGGAAAGGCCTGGCGCTGCGGATTGGTTCCAGCGCACCACGCCGGCGCTTGCCGGCAAATGGCCGGGCACGCTGATTGCTATTCGCACGAGCCATCGCATGCAGTGATGCAAGGATGAAACAGTTGAGCTGTGTACGACAGGGGATTACGCGCTTCCGCGCAGGTTTAATTTGCCGCGGGCAAGCGAGTCTGATTCTCTGATCACAGAATGGATTCAGGGGGCTTCATGTTGACGCGTGCCGTCGGCGCGATTGCGCTGACCTTTTGTCTTTCGTCCACCGCGCTTGCGGGTCATCATCCCGGCATCGTGCAGCGGGTATCCTGCACGGTGGTACGCTACTATGTCGCCAAATATTCGGCGTCGGCCGCAGAGATGTGGGCGCGCAGCCATGGCGCGACCGAGGCGGAGATCGAGACCGCCCGGCGCTGCCTGAACGATGCGCCGGCGCAAAACCAGAACCTTGAAGCCGCCCGCTGGTTCGGCCAATAGGCTGCGAGATCAGCTCATCCGGAATTGTCGATGAAGGTGACGGGCGTGCCCTTGCTCACTTCCGTCGCGAGCGCTTGCGCATCCCAATTGGTCAAGCGGACGCAGCCATGCGATGCGGCCTTGCTGACCTTGGCTGGATCGGGCGTGCCGTGCACGCCATAGCCCTCGGCTGAGAGGCTGATCCACACCGTTCCCACCGGATTGTTCGGCCCGGGCCTGATGATGAAGGGCGATTTCGCATGGACGCCCCTGAAGTGATATTTGGGATTGTAGTGGTAGATCGGGTTGTGATCGATGCCGGTGACCTTCAGGGTACCGGTGGGCGAGGGCTTCTCTTCACTGCCGACGGTCGCGGGATAGAAGGCGAGCAGCCGGTTCGAGGCGTCGAACACTTTCACGGTCTGTCGGACCTTGTCGACCATGAGGTGATCCGCATGCCCGGCGGTGTTTGCCGGCGTCGCATCGGCTACGGCGATGGTTGCGCCCGCTTCGCGAAATCGCTCGGTAGGATTGAGGGCGCTCAACAACTCCTCACTCATGTGGAACTTTTCCGCCAGCTCCTCGCGCGGGCTTGTATATGAGAGATGGTGGAGATGTTTCATCTCCTCCATCCGGTGCGGCAGCTTTGCGAGGAACGGTCCGGCGAGGTCCGACGCGGTGACCCGATAGCTCGCGAGCACGGCGCGGCTGTCCGCGGTCAGCTTCTGCCAGATATCCGGCTTGAGCTGGTCGCCGCCGCCGAGCTGCTGCGCCTCGGCATAGGCCCGCAGCGCCTTTTTGGCATTCTCGCCGAATTTGCCGTCGATCTCGCCCGGTGAAAAATGCGCGCGCGCCAGGAGCACCTGCAGGCGGACGGCCAGCGGCGAGATCTCCTGGGCCGACGGCTGCTTGCCGGAGAAGTCCGCCGCGTCGACCTGGCTCGTCGTCAGCCCGGCGGCATTGGCGGCCGCAAAAGGCGCCAGAGCAGCGCAGCAAGCGGCGACCAAGAAAGCGATGAGGCTGCCGGATCGACGCGGATCGCGGGCGGACTCGGGACGCTCTGATGTTGCCGGGGTCATGCTGCGCTCTCGCGTGGATCTGACCCGTCAACGCGCGGCGCGCGCTTTCTTTCCGCAAGCGGCGCTGCAATGGTGCCGTGCGGTATCGTGTTGCCATGACGAGCGACGAAGCGGGCCGGCTCGGGCCTTCAGACTCCAGCCGCGGCGGCGCGGACGCTAGGCGGCCAGCGCGCTGTCGATCAACGCCATCAGCGCAGCGTCGCGCTCGTGCTCCTGGGCCGAGCGATATCGCGGTTCGGGATAGGCCGCGAGGTTGACGACGACCGGTCGGTCCTGTCGACGCTCCCACGAGCGCCGCGAACGCGGTAGAATAACGCAAGACGGTAGCCGAGTTTTTGCCGATGTCGTGGCGGCCGTGCGGAATCGGCACGGCTTGCCTTGGCCAACCACAGACAATGAGCAATCAGCAGGGAAGGGCGCATCATGAAGGACTTCGCAGGCAGGATCGCGGTCGTCACCGGAGGCGGCACCGGGATGGGGCGCGAGCTCGTGCGCCAGCTGGTGGCCGAGGGCTGCAATGTCGCGATGTGCGACGTCTCGGCCGACGCCATGGCGGAGACGAAGCGGCTCTGCGAGGTGGAGAAGCTGCCGCAGGGCCTGCGCGTCACCACCCATATTGCCGACGTCTCGATCGAGGACCAGCTCAAGCGCTTTCGCGACGAGCTCGCGGAGCAGCAACAGACCGACCGGATCCATCTGCTGTTCAACAATGCCGGGATCGGCGGCGGCGGCAGCCTGTTCACCAACTCGCGCGAGCAGTGGGAGCGCACCTTCAACATCTGCTGGGGCGGGGTCTATCTGGGCGTGCGCACCTTCCTGCCCATGCTGATGAAGGCGGACGAGGCCCACATCGTCAACACCTCCAGCGTCAACGGCTTCTGGGCCTCGGTCGGCATGGGCGTCGCGCACACCGCCTATAGCGCCGCCAAATTCGCGGTGAAGGGATTTACCGAGGCGCTGATCAACCATCTTCGTCTCAACGCGCCGCACATCAAATGCTCGGTGGTGATGCCCGGGCATATCGGCACCTCGATCGTGTCGAACTCGCGCATCGTGCTCAACGGCAGCGATCGCCTGAGCGAGACCGACATCGCGCAGACGCGCGTGCGCCTCAAGGCCGCAGGCGTCGCTGACGCGGACAAATTGTCGGACGAGGAGATCCAGGCCCGCGGCGCCGAACGTGCGCGAACCTTCCTGCAGGAAGCTCCGACCACGGCGGCGCAGGCCGCGCAAATCATTCTCAATGGCGTCAAGCGCGAGACATGGCGCATCCTGGTCGGCGAGGACGCGCACAAGCTCGACGCGCGGGTGCGGCAGAATCCGGAGGACGCCTATACGGCGGAATTCTACAAGAGCTTCGTCGAGGAGGTCGGCTGGCGGCTGGGCTGAGGCCGCCCCTCTCGATGCAACGAAGAGCGGCTTCGTCGCGCCGCACGCCGTTCAAGGTAGAAAGCTCTCTCATCTCGTCCTGAGACGAGAGGACAGGCGCGACCGTCGTCCCCCCGCAGACGACGGCTGTCCGCAATCGTACGGGATTGTCCGGAGGTGATCCGGTACGGTTCGCTCACCTTGGTTTAATCATTGTTGCCGTAGTAATGATTCGTCACCCGATGCGGTGGCGCGCCATCGCGCGGTCCTCTCTGCGAAGATAGAAGCCGATGATACGAACACTGGTAAGGCCGACCGGCGTCGAGAACATGCTCGGCGACGAGGAGCTGATCGTGTCGAAGACCGATCTGAAGGGCCGGATCACCTACGCCAATGATGTCTTCATTCGGATGGCCAGATATCCGGCCGCGGAGCTGATCGGCGCGCCCCACAGCATCATCCGCCATCCCGACATGCCGCGTTGCGTGTTCAAGCTGTTGTGGGACACCATCGAGGCCAGGCAGGAGATCTTCGCCTATGTGGTCAATCTCGCCGGCGACGGCAGCCATTACTGGGTGTTCGCCCATGTGACGCCGACCTTCGATAGCAAGGGCAAGATCATCGGCTATCACTCCAATCGCCGCAAGCCGGAACGGGCGCCGATCGAGAAGGTCAAGCCGGTCTACAAGCTTTTGTGCGAGGAGGAGGCGCGCCACGCCAACGCCAAGGAAGGCCTGCGCGCCAGCATGGACATGATGATCGCCTATCTGAAGCAACAAGGTCTTGCCTACGATGAATTTGTGCTCTCTCTCTAAGGCGCAGGTCGCGGCCGCCGCGGCGGGCGTTGTTGCTGTTGTCGTGCTGCTGCTCGTTGCGCTGGCCGACCCGTTGCCCCGGCTGACCGCGGTCGCGTTGCTGATCGTGCTGTCGGCGCTGGTCGGTGTCGTGCTGTGGAGCTTGCGCACGGCCAGCTCGGTCTTGGACGATGCCGCGCAGGTGTGCCGGCGCGCCTTCGAGGGCGATCTCGAGGCGCGGGTCGTCAAGCCTCGCCAGCCCGGCAGGCTGGGCCTGATGCAGAAATCGATCAACGACATGCTCGACATCGTCGATGCCTTTGTCCGGGAGGCGTCGGCCTCGATGGAAGCGGCCAGCCGCGGCAAGCGCCATCGCAAGATCCTGGTGCGCGGCCTGCCGGGCTCGTTTCGCCACGCCGCCGGCATCATCAATGGCGGGACGGACGCGCTGGGGCGCCGGGTGATCGAGATTGCGGCACATTCGAAGCGCTTCGGCACCCGCCTCGACGAGATCACGGCAGGTCTCGCCAAGGCAGCCAGCGACCTCGAAAGCGATGCCGCGCAGATGGCTGCGGCGGCCGAGGAGACCAGCCGGCAGTCGGCCGGCGTGATGTCCGCCTCGGGTCAGGCCTCCAGCAACGTGCAGACGGTGGCGACATCGGCCGAGCAATTGTCGTCCTCGATCAGCGAAATCGGACGGCAGGTGCACCGTTCGAAGGAGAGCACCAGCCGCGCCGTGAGCGAGGCCGATCGCGCCGACGCGCAAATCCGCAACCTGGCGGAGGCCGCGATGCGCATCGGCGACGTGGTCAGGCTGATCAGCGAGATCGCCGAGCAGACCAATCTTCTGGCCTTGAACGCGACCATCGAGGCCGCGCGCGCCGGCGAAGCGGGACGCGGCTTTGCGGTGGTGGCCTCGGAAGTGAAGAGCCTCGCCTCGCAGACCGCGAAGGCCACCGAGGAAATCGGCGCCAAGGTCGGCGAGATGCAGCAGAGCACGACCATCTCGGTCGGCGCGGTCGAGACGATCGCCCACACCATCGCCGAGATCAACGAGATCACCACCGCGATCGCGTCAGCCATCGAGAAGCAGGGTGCGGCTACCGGCGAGATCGCGCGCAACGTGCAGCAGGCCTCCGCCGGCACCTCGGACGTGCTCACCAACGTGACCGGCATCAGCCAGGCCGCCACCGACACCGGGCAGGTCGCAAGCCGCGTCAACGGCGCCTCCGAGCGCATGCAGTCGGACGTCGAATTGCTGCGCCGGGAAGTGACCGAATTCCTGCAGCAGCTGGCGGCGGCTTGAGCCGGGGGGATGCGGCGGCGCAGCTAGGGCGCGCTTGCGGTGGCAGGCGAGGCCGGGCTTCGCTTCGAGCGATCGATGCGTCTGGCCGCGGCGATGTCGGCAAAGGCGTGCTTCAGGTCGCCCATCCGATGGTAGACGATGGCGCGATCGATATAGGCGTCCGCAGCGTCGGGATCGCGAGCGATCGCCAGATCGAAGTCGACAAGCGCCAGATACAGATCGCCGTCGCGATACGCCGAGATGCCTCGCTCATGATAGAATTTGGCGTCGCCGGTTCCCGAGCTGGGCGCGGCCGGGATGTCCGGACCCGAAGCCGCATCGGCCGTCTGCCCCGAGGGCGGACCCGGCGTTGCATGATGCTCGGAGGGAGCCGGATTAGCAGGTTTTTCCGGAGCCGCGACAGCATCGGGCTTGTCGTGAGAGCCGGCCCGTTCGGCCTTATCGGGCGGTCCGATCGACAGAACGAGCGCGCTCTCCGCCGGTTCGGGCGTGGAGGTCTCGGCAACATGGGCTGGAACGAAGGGCACCTGCGGAGCAGGCGCGAGAAGCAGGTACGTCGCGCCGAACATCCCGACCGAAAGAGCCGCGCCCGTCATCGTGTCGAAAGCTGCCTTGCGAGCCTTGCCGGAGAGGATGCCGCGCTTCGGCTTCGAACCATGCTGCTGAAGCGCGATCTCCAGCAACTGGTCATAGGTCGCTCGCTGCTGCTCATCGCTGAGAATGGCATTGGCGCGCACGATCCGCCTGAATCTGCGCGGAGCGTCCGGGTCTTCCGGATTTCTATCGGGATGGTTCGCCTTGGCAGCCTTGCGGAATGCGGCTCGGATGCGCTCAGCGTCGTCGTCCGGAAGTGCTCCAAGCAAATCGTAAAGAGTCTTCATGAATGCCCGCGCAGCTGCGACTTGGCCTCAGCAATTCATTTCACTCCACTCGACTGGCGTCGTGGAGACCGCGAAAGATTGGGAGAAAATCAAAGGCAATGTTACAAGCCAAAGACTGGTGCTCTGGTACGGCAAAAGAAGGACTGAATTGCGGGTCCTGTTGCCCCATTGCCGTCAACAAGGAGGCAAACGGCCTCGATCGCCTCGCGTCTCGCCTGGGTCTCTGGATGTGCGTGATGGCGCCGGGAGCGCGGTGGCTCCAACGGCATCCGGCAGCGGATCCGCGCTACGCAGGCTGATCAGTGTCCGCTATCCGACGGAATTCAGTCTCGTGTTTTCTGGATGGAGGCCTGAAGCAGGCCGAGGCGCTCACGCACCGTCTTCTCGGCGTCCTCGTAACATTGCCGCTCGTACTCGGCTTTCAGGCGGGCCCACTCATCGGGATCGACCGTCTTGAGGTCGGATCTCTTGAAGTCGCAATCGGGGGCTGGCTGCGGCGTGAGCAGCGCTGGATCGAGGCGGCGGGTTGGCGGCTGCGCGTGCCGGTGTTGCTCGGAGGGTCGGCGGATGTGCGGCGTGACGCGGACAGCGGCCGTCTTGACCTCATGGGGAGGCGGATTGGGCTCCCGTTGCGCCGCATCGCGCGCGCAAGCGGCGAGCAGCATCGCGCATGACATGGCGCAAAGGATCGGAAGTCCCCGAGCAAACACCAGAGCGCCCATCACGACGTATCATGCGATGCGGTCATGATGGGGAGAAAATTTGAATCGCATTCTAACAAGTACGATGAATCAAGGGTAAATCGACTCGCGCGTCTGCGATTGCCGAGCCCTCGCCGCGCGAGGGCGGCGTCTTGCCCGCCATGACCTAACGCGCACTTACCCTGTAGGCGAGCCGGCTGTGGCCGGGGCAGTAGGGCAGGCCTTCGGCCGGCTGATTGCCGCAGAAGCAGAAATCGTCGGCGCCGGGCGTCGAGATCGGCCAGCGGCAGGTCTGGGCGGACAGCTCGAACAGCGAGCAGGTGTGTCCGTTGTGGACCGGCGCCTCCGGCTCCGGCAGGTCGCCGGCCGTCGTCACCGCCCGCAGGAAGTGGCGCCGGAAGCGCAGGGTCGGCCGGCCCGGCGCGCCGCGCGCGGCGTCCTTGCGGACGGGGCCGGCCGCCTTTTGCCGCTTGAGATTGAGCCTCGAGATCTTGCCGATCACCGCATTGCGGCTGACCCCGATGCGGTCGGCGATCTCGCGGCAACTGAGCCCGGCTTCAAAACAGGATTTCAAAAGTTCGATGCGTTCTTCGGTCCAGGTCGGCAAAAGTGCGGGCATTTGATCTCTTCCAAGCTTGATCCCTGATTGGATCCTTGAATCGCCTGGCCACCGCGCCGCGCCCGCCGCGTTACGCAGAACAACATCCCCGTTCAGGTCCTGCCATTGCCATTGTCGCGGATGGAAAGCAGCCCGTCCTTGATGGCGTTGCGGATGCCTTCCTCGATCAATGTCCTTGCCACGCCTGGAACGCTGGTGCCGTGGGTGCCCTGTCGCACCAGTTTCTCAAGGTAGGCGATGGTCGAAAGCGCTAGCGTTACGGGGATGCGGTCAGTCTCGGCTTTTTCGGTGGCCATACAAAAAACTATGCCCTAACGCAGGTACGTAAAAGTAACGATTAAGACTCTATTAAGTGGGGAGGCTTTTGTACAGTGCCAACGCAAGTCACTGAATTTATTCGAAAAACATGAGAAACCCGCCGGCGCGCGGCTGCGCGCCGTGCGAGCAGGGCGGTCGGAGGCTGAAAAATCGGAGAATCGGCCTGGCGCTTTCGCCGGCCACGCGACGCCGCTCGGCCGGCACAATTGCGGGCCATCGCATTCAGTCAGGTCTGTCGCCTGAAGCGGTGCGCTGGCCCCGGCCGTGAGGCGAGGGCGCGGCGGATAGCGTCGTTCAGCCGCTCAGAACAGCTTCGGCACGTACATTTCCGCCGGGATCTGCTCGCGGTGATAGTCCGGATCATGGACGCGCTCGGGCAGCGCCACCGGCTCGTGGCGAATCTCGCCATAGGGGATCTGCGTCAGGAGGTGCGAGATGCAGTTGAGGCGGGCGCGCTTCTTGTCGACGGCCTCGACCACCCACCACGGCGCTTCGGCAATATGGGTGCGGTGGATCATTTCTTCCTTGGCCTTGGTGTACTGCTCCCAGCGGCTGCGGGATTGCACGTCCATCGGCGAGAGCTTCCACTGCTTCAAGGGATCATGGATGCGCATCAGGAAGCGGAATTGCTGCTCCTCGTCGGTGATGGAGAACCAATATTTGATCAGGATGATGCCGGAGCGCACCAGCATGCGCTCGAACTCCGGCACCGAGCGGAAGAACTCCTCGACCTGCTCCTCGGTGCAGAAGCCCATCACACGCTCGACCCCGGCGCGATTGTACCAGGAGCGGTCGAACAGCACGATCTCGCCGCCCGCGGGCAGGTGAGTGACATAGCGCTGGAAATACCACTGCGTGCGCTCCCGCTCGCTCGGCGCCGGCAATGCCGCGACCCGGCAGACCCGCGGATTGAGCCGCTGGGTGATGCGCTTGATGACGCCGCCCTTGCCGGCGGAGTCGCGGCCCTCGAAGATCACGACCACCTTGAGCTTGTTGTGCTGCACCCAGTCCTGCAGCTTGACCAGTTCGCCCTGCAGGCGGAACAGCTCCTTGAAATAGACGTGGCGGTCCAGCCCCTCGTGATCTTCGTGGGGCTGCCTCAGATCCCTGAACTGATCGAGCCTCGAGTCGTCCAGCTCGAGCTCCAGCTCCTCGTCGAGGCTGTCCCGCAGGTCCGCATCGATGAGCTTGCGCAGGTGCTCGTTATTGCTGTCGCTGTCCATGGGGGCTCCGTTCGGCCGTTCCGCTTCGCCGGCTAAAATTCCCGCCTCATTTGACAGCGGTATGACAGTGGCGCGCTTCGCGGTCCCGGGATCGGGCTCGGGCCTCAGCCGTGGACGACGTCCTTGGCGATCATGCAATGAATGCCTTTCGAGCCATTCACGGTCTGCGTCACCCGCAAATCGGCCGCCAGGCTGCACAGCGTGTAGGCGTCCTCGCGGGACAGATTTCGCTTTCCCCCAATGAGCGCGATCATGTCGCGCAGGGCCCGCACCACGCATTGGTCGAGGTCGGGATCCATCGCCATGGTCATGTAATGCGTCGCCGTCTCCGCGCGGGGATAATCCAGCCTGAGATCCTTGCGCAGCGTCAGCCGGAAGCGCCCCTCCAGCGCGGTCTCGATCGCGGTGACGCAGACCTCGCCGTCGCCCTGCACGCCATGGCCGTCGCCGCAGGAGAACAGCGCGCCCGGCACGAACACCGGCAGATAGAGTTTGGCCCCCGCGCCGAGCTCCTTGTTGTCGAGATTGCCGCCCATGGCGCGCGGGATCAAGGAAGTGATGCGGCCCCAGGCCGGCGGCGGCGCCACGCCCATCACCCCGAAGAACGGTTTCAGCGGCAGCTCGAGTCCCCAGGGCAGATGGCCGACCATGCGGTTCAGGTCGAGCGGGATGTTGAGCAGCCGCATCTCGTGGAAATCGTCGGGCAGGGTGCCGGCAAGCGGCCGGATCAGATTATAGCCCCAGTCCTGCCGGAGCTTGACGTCGAGAATGTCGACCTCCAGCACGTCGCCAGGCTCTGCGCCCTTGACCGCGACCGGGCCGGTCAGGATATGGCCCGGCACCATGCGCTCGTTCCTGGCATGCACCTCGAACAATTCCGGCGGCACATGAAACTTGCTGCGGTCCGGCACCACGTCGGGTCCGCCGCTGATGGTCTCGATGGTGACCTCATCGCCGCTGTCGATGGTGATGACCGGTGTCAGGCGGGCCTCGAAGAACCCCCAATGGCAGGTTTCGGGACTGGATTTGAGGTGATGGTGGGCCATGTGCGACTGTGCAGACTTTGTGTTTCGGACGGCAGCAATCTATGACGCTGGAGCAGAAACAGGTAAGGAGTTTTTGTGTTTTTCGTCCTGTCCAAGACGCTCGGCGTCATCATTCTGCCGACGAACTTCCTGCTCTTGCTCGGTCTCGCAGGCGGGCTCCTGCTGCTGACGCGATTTTGCGCGGTCGGCCGCAAGCTTCTCGTGCTCTCGATCGTGCTGCTTGCGATCTGCGCCTTCTCGCCGCTCGGCAACATCCTGCTGTATCCGCTGGAGAGCCGGTTTCCGCCATGGGATGCGAGCCGCGGCGCACCCGACGGCATCATCGTGCTTGGCGGTCCGATCGACACCGATGTTTCGGCGGCGCGCAACACGCCGGTGATCAGAAGCGCCGCCGACCGCATCGTGGCGGGCGTTGCGCTGGCCCGCAAATATCCCGATGCCCGCATGATCTTCTCCGGTGGCAGTCCGAACCTGATCTCCAACGATGCGCGGGAGGCGGATTATGCCGCGATGATCTTCGACAGCCTCGGCGTCGATCCCAAAAGACTGATCATGGAGCGGCGATCGCGCAACACGCTGGAGAACGCGGTGTTCTCCAAGGCGCTGGCCGATCCCAAGCCGGGCGAGCGCTGGCTGCTCGTCACCTCCGCCTTTCACATGCCGCGCGCGGTCGGGCTGTTCCGCAAGGCGGGCTTTGCGGTCGAACCCTATCCCGTGGACTGGCGGACCGGGGACATATCCAGCCTTGCCTCGTTCACCACGATCGCGCCCGAAGGCCTGCTCAAGATCGATTTCGCTGTGCGGGAATGGATCGGGCTGATCGCCTACCGGCTCACCGGCAAGATCGACGATTTGCTTCCCGGCCCTGCGAAGGACTAGAACATCGGACGGAAAGACCGATGGACAACAAGAGCGCGGCCTGAGCCGAGGGGAGTGGACGCCATGCAACAGCAAACGCCGACCGAGCAGTTCGACCTCGCGGCCATGGTCGCGGACCTCAACAGCCTGTTGCGGCTGAAGACCACCGTGATCGGCATGAAGCTGTTCGCGCGTGTCGAGGACATGGAGGCGATCCCGAAGATCAGGCGGCCGAATGCGGTGCACACCACCGACCAGATCGTCAGCATGGCCTCGCGGCTCGGCTGGACGGTCGGCATCACCGGCGACGATCTCGTCGGCGCGCAATGCCGTGCGGTGATCGGGCTTGGTCCCCAGGACGAGAAGTGGCTTGCTGGCGAGAATTATGTCGGCGTCTGGCATGGCACGGCGGACGACGCGCGCAAGCGCCAGGAGGCGCTTGACGTGGTTCCCTTTGGTCAATATCAGGCGCTCGCGGTCAGCCCGCTCGCAAGCGGGCGGCTTGATCCGCCCGACATCTGTCTGGTCTATGCGACGCCCGGCCAGATGATCATCCTGATCAACGGGCTGCAATATACCGGCTACCGCAAGTTCGAATGGAGCGTGGTCGGCGAGACCGCTTGCGCAGATTCGTGGGGGCGGGCGCTGAAGACCGGCGAGCCGAGCTTGTCGCTGCCGTGCTTTGCCGAGCGGCGCTATGGCGGCGTGCCCGATGAGGAGATGCTGATGGCGCTGCCGCCGTCTTATCTTGCCAAGGCCATAACAGGCATGAAACAGCTCGCCAGGAACGGCCTGCGCTACCCGATCGCGCCCTATGGCATCCAGAACGACGTCCGCGCCGGCATGAGCGTGTCCTATGGGAAGAAATAGTCTACTCTGAAGCAAACCGCGAGACACCGTCATTGCGAGCGAAGCGAAGCAATCCAGAGCCACGCGAGAGACTCTGGATTGCTTCGTCGCTTCGCTCCTCGCAATGACGGGAGAAACAGGAACTCAGTATGACCTCCTCGTCGAAATTCGACATCGTCGTCTACGGCGCGACCGGTTTCACCGGCCAGCTCGTCGCCGAATACCTCGCCGCGCACTACCGGGGCGACAAGCAGCTGAAATGGGCGATGGCCGGGCGCAGCCTCGACAAGCTCGGACGCGTGCGCGACGCGATCGGCGCACCCGCCGACACGCCGTTGATCGTGGCCGATGCCGGCGATCCCGCCTCGCTGAAAGCGATGATCGACCAGACCAGGTCCGTCGTCACCACGGTCGGCCCATATCTGTTGTACGGTAACGAATTGCTGGCGGCCTGCGCGGCCTCGGGCACCGATTATTTTGATCTCTGCGGCGAGGTGCCGTGGATGCGGCGCATGATCGATGCGCATCAGGCAACCGCAGAGCGCAGCGGCGCGCGCATCATGTTCTCCTGCGGCTATGACTCGCTGCCGTTCGAGCTCGGCGTCTACACCTGCCAGGAAGCCGCGAAAAAGGCGTTCGGCGCGCCGGTGGCGCGGGTCAAGGGACGCGTCCGCGCCATGAAGGGGACGTTCTCGGGCGGCACCGCGGCCAGCGGCAAGGCAATCTTCGAAGCGGCAGCCAAGGATCCAAGCCTGCTGGGTCTGGTGCGCGATCCCTTCGCGCTCACGCCTGGTTTCAGCGGGCCGAAGCAGCCGCCGGGCAATAGGGTGGTGTTCGATGAGGACCTGCAGACCTGGCTGACGCCGTTCTTCATGGCCAACATCAACACGCGCAATGTGCATCGCTCCAACATGCTGCTCGGCTATCCCTATGGACGCGATTTCGTCTACGACGAGATGCAGATCGCCGGCCCCGGCGAGGAAGGCGAGGCGAGGGCCAAGCGCATCATGGCCGCCAACAACAATCTGGCCGGACAGGCCGTGCCGAAGCCCGGCGAGGGCCCCTCGAAGGAAGAGCGCGAAACCGGCTATTACGATCTCCTGTTCGTCGGCGTCGCTCCCGACGGCCGCCAGGTTCGCGCCTCGGTGAAGGGCGACCGCGATCCCGGCTACGGCTCGACCTCCAAGATGATCGCCGAATGCGCGATCTGCCTGCTGCGCGACAAGCCGGACGTTCCCGCCGGCTTCTGGACGCCGGGCGCTGCGATGCGCGAGGCGCTGATCAAGCGGCTTGTCGACAATGCCGGGCTGACGTTTCAGGTCGAGGGTTGATCGCGGGAGACTGCTCGGGCGTCACTGGCACACCCGGTGCCACTCATATTGGAGCGTCACCGGATTTTGCACCTGCCGCTGTTCGCATTGGAACGTCCCCACCGGAGGAACGCGCGGCGGCTTGATCGGTGCGATCGCTGCAGGCGGAATTCCGCACGGCATCGCCGGGCATATGGGTACGACATCGGTGGCACTGCTGCACAGCGCCCGCACCGCTCCATCGACGCAGCGGCAGACGCAGGAGGCGTGAGCCTGCGCCGAGAATACGAGGGCGAACGTGATCGCAAGAACGGTACGTTGAAGCATGTGACCCCGAGAATTGTTGTCGAACCGCTGGCTCAGGCCTGCAGTTGAGGCCGTCGGGCCTCGTCCGTTGTCTTGTATCCCTGCGCCGCTCCGATCATGCCCCATATCGCGCCCAGCATCATCCAGAAATGCCGCCAGTGATCGGTGTCGATGATGAAGCTCTCGCCGACCGTGCCGAGAAAGGCGGAGAAGATCGCCAGATAGATGCGCTGCCAGGGCACGCGGACGAAAAGATGGCGGAAGCCGAGGATCACGGTCGTCAAGATCAGCGCGGGATAGCAGATGCCGGACAGCCAGCCGCCCGACATGAAGGCGTTGAGATAGGAGTTGTGGGTATCTTCCGGAAAGTAATGGTGGAACTGCAGCGGGCCGATGCCGAAGGGCAGGTCGAGCGCCATGTCGGCACCGAGGATGTGACGGCCGAACCGGCCGAAGCGGCCTTCGTCATAGCTCTGGTCGAAGCTCGCACGCTGGCGGAACATCTCCGCGACCGAGTCGAAGGACAGCAGGACCGCGAGCAGAAGCACGATGGCGAGAACGGCGACCACCGTGATGACCACGATGCGCGAGCGCTCGGCCCGCGACCGGCTGGTCAGGACCATCAGCGCCAGCATGAAGGCTGCGGTCAGGATCAGGCCGCCCCAGGCGGCGCGCGAAAACGCCAGCAGGATGGCGAGCGAGATGATGCCGAACGCAATCGCATTGCGAAACGCCTTGCCGAAGCGCTCGGTGACCACGCTCTGCAGCGTAAACAGCGCGGGCAGGATCAGGAACGCGCCGTACACGTTCGGATCCTTGAAGGTGCCGCGCGCGCGCTCGTACAGCGTCAATAGATCGTGCTCGCCGGGCACCAGGTGGAAATAGCCCGCGATGCCCGCGAGCGAGGCGATCATGGCGCCGACGACGAGGCCGCGGCGCAGCATGTCGAGGCGCGCATGCGTATCCTCGGCGAGCACCATGGCAAGCAGGATCACGGTGAGCGCCATGTACCAGGAGGTCATGATCCAGCTGAACACGTCGGACTGCTGGTAGAGCGGGATCGCGCCGATGCTGTAGCCGATGTTGAGCAGCACCAGGAGCAGGATCAGCGGCATGAACACTAGCCGCAGCCGCAGTCCGGTCGCGAAGAACAGGACGGCGGCGGTGAGCGTGACAAGCTCATAAGGGCTGGGCTCGATGAAGACGATGGCGCCGGCGGCCCCGACCAGCCACACCAGCGCGCGCTGCAGGGCCAGCGTGCCGGGCGCGCCTGCGGCCTCCGGAAATCCTGATGTTGCCGCATAGGCCATCAAACGCTCACTCAACGCATACGCAACGCCAACCCAACACACCCACTGTCATGCTCCGCGAAAGCGGGGCATCCAGTAACCCGAGACGGCCGTCGTAAATCTCGCCGCCTCGGGTTACTGGATCGCCCGGTCAAGCCGGGCGATGACAACCGAATAAATCCTAATACGCGTTCTCGTTCTTGGTCATCAGCGCGATCGGCGTCTTGAGCAGGATGTAGGCGTCGAACAGCACCGACCAGTTCTCGATGTAATAGAGGTCGAACTCGACGCGCTTCTGGATCTTCTCCTCATTGTCGATCTCGCCGCGCCAGCCGTTGATCTGGGCCCAGCCGGTGATGCCGGGCTTGACGCGGTGGCGGGCGAAATAGCCGTCGACGGCCTCGTCGAACAGCCGGCTCTGCAGCTTGCCCTGCACCGCATGCGGACGCGGGCCGACCAGCGAGAGGTTGCTCTTGAAGACGACGTTGAAGAGCTGCGGCAGCTCGTCGAGGCTGGTCTTGCGGATGAAACGGCCGACACGGGTGACGCGCGGATCGTTCCTGGTCACCACCTTGGACGCGGTCGGGTCGGCCTGGTGGTGATAGAGCGAGCGGAACTTGAAGACGTCGATGCGCTCGTTGTTGAAGCCGAAGCGCTTTTGGCGGAACAGCACCGGGCCCGGACTGTCGAGCTTGATGGCAAGGGCAACCAGCGCCATCACCGGCAGTGCCACGAGCAGGGCCAGGCCGCCGACGACGTGGTCGAACAGCCATTTCATCACGAGGTCCCAGTCGGTGATCGGGGCCTCGAACACGTCGAGCGTCGGCACCTTGCCGAGATAGGAATAGGAGCGCGGACGGAAGCGCAGCTTGTTGGTGTGGGCGGAGAGGCGGATGTCGACCGGCAGCACCCACAATTTCTTCAGCATTTCGAGGATGCGCGTCTCCGCCGAGATCGGCAGCGCGAACAGCACCAGGTCGACGCGGGTGCGGCGGGCGAATTCGACGATGTCGTCGACCTTGCCGAGCTTGGGGCTGCCGGCACAGGTGGCAAGCGCGCGATCGTCATTGCGGTCGTCGAACACGCCGAGCACATGAATGTCGGTGTCGTCCTGCGCGTTGAGCGCGGCGACCAGCTGCTCGCCATTCTCGTCGGCACCGACGATGACGGTGCGGCGGTCGAGCCGGCCCTCGCGGGCCCAGCGGCGTACCAGGGTGCGCAGGACGATGCGCTCGCATAGCAGCGCGGCAAGACCGAGGAAGAAGAAGGCGGACAGCCAGAGCCGGGAGAACTCGCCGCCGACCTTGGCGAAAAAGGATACGCCGATGAAGAGCAGGAACACGAACGCCCAGGACGAGACCATCCGCGTCATCTGGCGGAGGTGACCGCGAAAGACCTGGACCTGATAGATGTCGGCGGCCTGGAAGCAGATTACCGCAGCCGTGGTCATGCCGAAGATGGCCGCAATATATTCCCAGACGAAGCCGTCGAGCGGAACGACATAGGCGAAGTAGACGGCAAGGCCGACAGTGCTGAGTACCAGGAAGTCGGCAAGCCGGACTGCGCCTGCGATCACGATCGGCGAATAGGCGCGTGCGACCTTCTGGTTGGTGACCGCGAGGGCCGCCGGCGAAAGCCGCCGCCGCCGTTCGACCTGCGGCCGGCCGGCAGTTGCAGCCGCTGCGGCGGTCGCCGCAGCATCCAGCATCGAGCGTGCGTTGATCGGTTCCACTGTCGTCCACGTCCCGTCGTTGCGCGCCACATAGGCTTCGGCGCGCCGTTGCGGAATGCCCCCAGGGTCGGGCTTAGCGGACAAATCGGAACAAACTGTTAGCTTGGTAAATGACGGTAAACAAACTACTGCGGCGGCGCAGCCAGCGCGGCGAAGGCCTCCCGATAGCCGGCGAGCACGCCATCGACCATCGCCTTTTGCGAAAAATGCAGCAGGATGCGCTCGCGCAGCGCTCTTGCGCGCGCTTCCGCTGCCGCGGGATCGGCCAGCGCCGCCTGAATCGCATCGGCCATGGCGTCGACCGAACTCGGGACGAACAACGATGTGGCCTGCGGCCCGAAGATTTCCGGAATGCCGCCGACGCCTGCGGCGACCATCGGAACGCCTGCCGCGCCGGCCTCGATCACCACATAGGGCATGGAATCGCCGCGCGAGGGAACGACCAGGAGCCGCCCCTTGGAAAAACCGTGGCGGGCCTTGACGTGGCCGATGAAGCGCACCGACCGGGTGAGCCCCAGCCTTTCCACCTGCGCCTTCAGCGCCGTCATTTCCTCGCCGTCGCCGGCAAGCGTCAGCGTCAGCCTGCTGCCGCCCGCATGCAGCCGGGCCAAGGCATCGACCAGGAGGTCCGCGCCCTTGATGCGGCGGAACTCGCCGACATAGACGAGGTCGGTGGCGTCATCGGCCTTCGCGACAGGATCGAATTCTTCCGATGTGACGCCGTTGAACACGCAGCGCACCACGGCTTGCGGCGTGCCGATCATGCGCTGATAGGTGTCGCGGGCGAACGCGCTCTCGAACAGGAACAGCTCGGTCGCGTTCATCAGCCACCGCTCGAGGCGGCCGTAGAGCTGGCCCTTGAACGTGTTGGGTCCGTAATGCAGCGAGCCGCCATGCGGGGTGTAGACCCGGATCACCTTCTGCGAGCGCGCCCGCAAGCGAATATAGGCGCCCGCCTTGGCGCCGTGGCCATGCAGCACGTCCGGCTTCATCGCGTGGATCATCCGCACGAACTGAAACCAGACCCAGGCATCGCTCGGCCAAGGTTCGCGGCGAATGGGAAGCCGGTGCACCCCGAGCTTCAGGCGGGGCGCGATTTCGGCAAACGCCCTCTCGGCCCGCTCCCCGCCGGTGAGGCTGTCGGCGATGATGCCGACCTCGTGTCCGCGTTCGGCCTGGCCGTTGGCGAGGTCGAGGATATGACGAAAAATGCCGCCAACCGGCGGGCGCACGGCATGCAGGATGCGAAGCGGCTGGTCGGCGGACGGCGACATGTCAGAACCGGCGTGCACTCATGGGCGCGGCGATCACTCGATCGACGACTTGACGGATGGCGGCGCGCAGGCCTCGCATGATACGACCTAAGACAAAGTCACAAAGCCGAAATCTCGATTCGGATTAAGGGCTTTCGTGGTTAACAGAACGTTGCTCGCGGGCATCCTCTGCTCTGGTTGCGCGACGCGCAAGGGCCGGACGCCGCTTAACTCGGCCTCAACCTTAATGGAGTGTAATCGGGCGCAGTCGAGGTGAAGCGTGGCGTCCGCGGGGGTTTGTGATGCGTTTGGCGTTCTGGCGTAGGGGCGGGGACAAGTCTGCGGACGTCGAGGCCGCCGCACAGCCCGTGCAGGTCGCGATCGCCGAACCTGCCGTCTCCGCCTCGTCCAGCGTGCTTGCCGGCGACATCGATCTGCGCGCGCTGGGGGAGGCGATCACGCGCAATCGGCGCTGGATCATCCTGCCGACCCTGCTCGCGCTCGCGCTGTCGGTGGTCGCGGTCAATCTCATCACGCCCCGCTACCGATCCGAGGCGCGCATCCTGATCGACGGGCGCGAGAACGTGTTCCTGCGTCCCAATGGCGAGCGCAACGAGGAGCGCCCAACGGTCGATGCGGAGGCGGTCACGAGCCAGGTGCAGCTCTTGCTGTCGCGCGACCTCGCCCGCGAGATCATCAAGAAGAACAGGCTCGCCGAATTGCCGGAATTCGATCCGGTGCTGACCGGCCTGTCGCCGGTCAAATCGCTGCTGGCGTTGGTCGGGATCGGGCGCGACCCCTTCACCATGACGCCGGAGGAGCGGGTGCTGGACGCCTATTTCGAGCGCCTGACGGTCTATGCGGTCGACAAGTCGCGCGTCATCGTCGTCGAATTCCAGTCCCGTGATCCCGACCTCGCCGCCCGCGTCGCCAACTCGATCGCCGACGGCTATCTGGTGCTGCAGCAGAATGCCCGGCGCGAGCAGGCAAAGTCGGCGAGCCAGTGGCTGTCGGGCGAGATCGACAGTCTGCGCCGGAAAGTGGCCGAGGACGAGGCGAAGGTGGAGGAGTTCCGCTCCCGATCGAGCCTGTTCATCGGCACCAACAACACCACGCTGTCGAACCAGCAGCTCGGCGAGCTCAACACCCAATTGAACAATGCTCGCGCGCTAAAATCGGATGCCGAGGCCAAGGCGCGGCTGATCCGCGAGATGCTGCAGAGCGGCAAGCCGATCGAGGCCGCCGAGGTGCTCAATTCCGAGCTGATTCGCAGGCTGTCCGAGCAGCGGGTGACGCTGCGCGCGCAGCTTGCCGAGCAGTCCTCGACGTTGCTCGACAACCATCCGCGCATCAAGGAGCTGAAGGCGCAGCTCAACGATCTCGACCAGCAGATCCGCGACGAGGCGGCGAAACTCTCGCGCTCGCTGGAAAATGATGCGCGCATCGCCGGCGGCCGCGTCGAGAGCCTGAGCGCGAGTCTCGACCAGCTGAAGAAGCAGGCCACCTCGAGCAACGGCCAGGACGTGCAGCTGCGGGCGCTGGAGCGCGAAGCCAAGGCGCAGCGCGACCTGCTCGAGTCCTATCTCGCCAAATATCGCGAGGCCAACACCCGCGAGACCATCGACGCGGCGCCGTCCGACGGCCGCATCATTTCCCGCGCCCTCGTCTCCAACACCCCGGCCTATCCGAAGAAGCTGCCGGTCGTGCTGATCGCGACCTTGGCGACGCTGCTTCTGAGCACCGGCCTGATCGTGACCGGCGAACTGCTGCGCATGACCGCGCCGCGCGCGATGGCCGTGCTTGGCGCGGCAATGCCTGCCTCGGTCGCCGCCGCCGCGCCCGAGGTTGCGGCTGCGCCTGTGGCCGCAGGGAAAGCGGCCGATGCGCCTCGGATCGAGCCCACGCTTCCGGTGCTCGAGGAGGCTGCGCCGCCGCTGACCCCGCCGGTCAGCGCGGTTGTGGAGGAGACGGCCGAGAACCTCGGCGAGATCGATCGACTGGCCGAGAAGCTGCGCCGCGCGGGCGCGGCTGCGCACAAGATCACCGTGCTCGGCACCGCCGGCGGCGAGGCCATCATGCTGACCGCGCTGACGCTGGCGCGACGGCTTGCGCTTCAGGCCCGGGTGGTCGTGGTCGACCTCGAGGCATCGTCGCCCGCGATTGCTGCCGTCTCCGTCGATCCGGTGGCGCCGGGGATTGCGGAATTGATGCAGGGCGCGGCCTCGTTCTCGCAAGTGATCACCCGTGACCGGCTGTCGCGGGTGCATCTGGTCAGTGCCGGGCGCCCGGGATTCGACCGCAGCCTGTTGCAATCGCCACGGCTGTCGCTTGCGATCGATGCGTTGCTGCGGGTCTACGACCATGTGCTGCTCAACGCCGGCCTCGCCTCGGATCTGCCCGCGGAGCTGCTCACCGCGAAGGCGCGCGCCATCGTGGTGCCGGATGCCGCGATGGACGAGGATGCGCGCCGCCTGATGCGCTATCAGCTCGAGGCCGTCGGCTTTGCCGAGGTGACCATGCTGGACAAGCCGGTGCAGCCGGGCGATCCGGGCGACGCCGCGCCGAAGGTGGTGGCGGCCTGAGACGTCGCGAAGCAAATCTCGAGAGTCCGGGTTCGATGCTTGGCATCGCTCCGGAACGACGGCGCGTGTGGATGCAGGATGGGTTGGGCCGGCTCCGCCCGGTCTACAAAACTAGCGAAACGCCTTTCGCAAGCCGTCGGCCAGCCAGAGCAGCGCCTGGTTGTGCTTCACCAGGTGCTTGCTGCGCGCAGCCAGGGACATCGCGCCCGCCGCGAGCCGTCCGCGCGCGCTCAGCGGAATAAAACTGTCGAACAGCGGCTCCTGCTGCTTGCAGAACAGCTGCTTGTAGCTGTCCGCGCCGACACCGAGATCGAGCGCGCGATATTTGCGCGCGGCAGAGTGGTCGATGATGTCGCGGATCAGGATCAGGCCGGGGCTATGGCGCGAATGATCCGACAGCGTGTAGGTGTTGAACATCATCGAGAAACGCTGGCCGTCGGCGACGCCGGCATAGAGCGCGATGATCTCCTCGTCGCATTCCAGTGCATGGATATCGATCAGCCGGCCGCCTCCGGGACGCCGTGCCAGGCAGGTGTTGCGGACGAAGTCGGCGACGCCTTTCTCCGCGAACACGTTGGGCAGCCGTTGCTGCGCCATGCGCGCGGGCTTGACGCGGAAGAACCATTCCAGCAGGCGCACGATGTCGGCATCGTCTGTCGCGACATAATGGCGATAGCCGGCGAGCGTCTTCAGCTTGCGCTCCTTGCCCTTGAGACGGCGGCGCAACGAGTTCGAGATCAGCGCCTGCGGCGCGGCGCCAGCGTCCATGTTCAGCACCGGGCAATCATTGACCGACGGCTGGTGCTTGAGCGCGGCAAGCGGGTTCATCACATCGTTCCAGCGCAGCGGCTGCTGGCTGAGCGCAAGCATGTCGGCCGCACCATGCCGCCGCAGCTCGCCGAGCACGGTTTCGATATCGGCGCGCTTTGCGATGGCGGCAAAATCGCGATCCCACAGCGCCATGTTGAAGGTGGTGTGCTTGCCGCCCATGAAGGACGCCACGGCAAAGCCACGGATTTGTTTCAGGGCAAGCGGTAGCAGCAGGAGCGGGCGGCGCTCCGCATCATAGGCGATCGCGATCAACGGCGTTGCGCCGTCCGGTGTGCCGACGTCGCGCTGCCAGCATCGCAGGAAATCGTAGCGTTGGTAGGCGGTGAAAAGCTGTCCTGGTGATTCGAGCTGTCGCCAGGCGCCTTCGGCGGAACTGAAGTCGGTGACGATCTCGACCTGGGCGATGCGGCCCGTCCTTGCCCGCGGCGCCGCTTCGGCCGTCCGGCTATCGATCGCGGCAGCCATGGTCATCGCAAATCCGAACTGACAGGAAAATATCTAAGATTTAAGCTTTTCGCCCTTGGTCGACCTTTGCAAAGAAGTGTCAACAAAGAGTAATGAGGGTGTGGCGCGGGGCTGGCATGTCCGGCTTGCCGGGGACGGGGACACGTGGAATCCGACAACAGATGGCTGACGAGCCTCAGGCTCGAGTTCGCCTATTTCTCAGGCCGCGCGTGGTGGGGCGAGATCGAAAATGGCGGGGCGGGCGTCATCCTGCGCTTCCAGCGGGTGCGGCCGGCGCGCCGCGCGCCGTTCCAGCCGCTCAAGGCAGACGAAATCACGCCGCGCTTTCTCGACCGCACCATTCGCGCTCTGAAGCGCTGGCGCTATGACATCGTCGGCATTGACGAGGTCTGCCGGCGCGCGGTGATCATGAAGGAGCGCAAGCGCTTTGTCTGCCTGAGCTTCGACGGCGCGGCCAAGGATCTCATCACGCATGCCTATCCCGTGCTGGCGCGGCACCGTGTTCCCTTCACCGTTTATGTGCCGACCGCGTTTCCGGACGGCGTCGGCGAGGCCTGGTGGCTTGCGCTCGAGGCGATCGTCGCCAAGGAAAGCCGGCTGAGCCTGGTGATCGAGCGGAACGAGCGGCACTTCTCGATCCGGACGGCCCGGGAGAAATATGACGTGTTCGCATTTCTCAGCGGCTGGCTGCGGCGGCTTCCGCCGCCCGAACTGTCGGCAGCCATCAATGATCTCTGCTCGCGCTACGCGGTCGACCTCAAGCAGGTGTCGCGCGACGCCGCGATGGATTGGGCTGACCTGGCGCGCCTCGCGGCCGATCCCAACGTGACCTTCGGCAGCGCGACGGTGAATTATCATGTGCTGTCCAATCTCAAGGACGCCGTCGCGCGGCGCGAGATGAGCATGGGGCGCGTGGTGGCGGAAACGGCCCTTCACCGCGAGGTCAGGCATTTCGCCTATCCGTTCGGCGACCGCGCGTCCTGGCGGCGCGCCCATGTCGTGATGACGGAGGAGGTCGGCTTCGCCAGCGCGGTCTCCACTGTCCCCGGGATCATCGAGGCCGAAGGCCGCACCAATCTGCGCGCGCTGCCGCGCATCAGCTGGGACGGACGGCGCCGCTCGCTGCGTGCGATGCGCGTGCTTTTGTCCGGCATCACCTTTCCGCCGGTGCAGCCGACGCGGACGAAGCCTGCGGTGTGACGGCTAGCCGGGCCGCGGCCGCGACATCCAGCTCACGATCGGCATCGCCGGCAGGACCCAGCCGATGCCGGCCACCACATAGAAGATCGCCTGCAGCCAGCCGGAATTGGCGAGCACCGGAAATTGGGCGACCACCATGCCGGTCAGCGCCCAGACCAGCGCCAGCACGAGCAGCGCGATGGTTCCAAGGAGTTTGCGGGTGCGGATGGTCATGACGGAATTGTGGGGTTTGGGGCCTTTGAGGGCGGCTTGCGCGCGGCAGGAGCGGGACTATAAGGGGCGCGCCCGTTCATTCAAGTCAACCGTCCGTCCATCCGATGACAATTGCGGTAAAATCAGCCTCGGCCAATCGCGCCGTCCGTGTCTGGCTGCTCACCGTCGCCGCCCTGATCGCGCTCATGGTCGTGGTCGGCGGCGCCACGCGGCTGACCGAATCCGGACTTTCGATCGTCGAGTGGAAGCCGGTCACCGGCGCCCTGCCGCCGCTCAGCGAGACGCAATGGAATGCGGCGTTCGAGGCCTACAAGAAGATCCCGCAATATCAGGCGCTCAATGCGGGAATGTCGCTGCCCCAGTTCAAGACCATCTTCTGGTGGGAATGGAGCCACCGGCTGCTCGGCCGCGTCATCGGCATGGTCTATCTGCTGCCGTTTCTGTTTTTCCTGTGGCGCGGCGCGCTGGGTGCGGACTTGAAGCGGCGGCTGTGGGTGATCTTCGGCCTCGGCGCGCTGCAAGGCGCAGTCGGCTGGTGGATGGTTGCCTCGGGACTGTCGGAGCGGATCGAGGTCTCGCATTACCGGCTGGCCACGCATCTGGTGCTCGCCCTTCTGATTTATGCATCGATCGTCTGGACCTTGCGCCGGCTGGGCGGAGGCGAGCCGCTCGCCGTTTCGGCGCGGCTGCGGATCACGAGCGTCGTTTTGGTCGTCGTGACCTTCGTGCAGCTCTATCTTGGTGCGCTGGTCGCGGGGTTGCGTGCGGGCCTCGTCTATAACACCTGGCCCTCGATCGACGGCGCGTTCATCCCTGACGGCGCGAGGCTGTGGTTCGATACGCCGTGGTGGCGCAACCTGTTCGACAATGCGCTGACCGTGCAGTTCGAGCACCGCATGACGGCCTATGCGCTGTTCGTGCTCGCCGTGCTGCATGCGTTCGTTGCGCTGCGCAGCTCGCGCGCCGCTTGTTCCGGTGCGCTCTGGCTGGTTGCGGCGATCGCGCTGCAGGCGACGCTCGGTATCCTGACCCTGCTCAACCAGGTTCCGCTTCATCTTGCGCTGTCGCACCAGGCGGTTGCGATCGCGGTGCTGACGCTTGCGGTGATGCAGGCCGAGCGACTGGCCCCGCGTCACGCGAAAGCCGCGTCACACCGGCTTGCCGCCCAGCTCGGCTAGCAATAGCCGGTGACGCCGCAGGCGTAGGGCAGGCGGAAGAAATAGCTGGGATAGGAATTGTCGCCGTAATACGGGCCCTGGTAGTGATAGTCGAAAGCCCGGCCGTAATAGCCCGGCAAGGTGCTCGATCCCGGCAGGATCGGCGTCGACGGCACCGAGATCAGCACATCCGGATCGTTCTCGACCACCACGACCGGCGGCGGCGCCGGCTGGTACACGACCGTCGTGCGGGCCTTGTAATGCACGCGGGGAAGCCCCGGGGGCAGCGCCCCGCGCGCTTCGCGCCTGACGTGAGGGGTTGCGATCTGGTCAGCGGCGAAGCACGGACCGATCGCCGCAATGGCCAATGTGGTGAATAGCGCAGCCCGCAGCATCGTTCGCTCCCGAATCATGCCTGATGGTTCGAGGTCAATCTATGCCTGAGCATCCGTTAACGGGAAGCCACCACCGTAAACGACGGTTAACGGTCATCGCACGATCCGGAAACGTGGACACCGGTTTTCGCCAAAAAAAGGCCCCTTGGAGCGCGCCGCTGGCGCTTCAAGAGCTCAAAGCCTGGTCCAGATCGGCGATCAGGTCGTCCTTGTCCTCGATGCCGACCGACAGCCGCACCACGTCGGGGCCGGCGCCGGCCCTGACCTTGGCGTCGTCGTCGAGCTGGCTATGGGTGGTCGAGGCCGGATGGATCACGAGCGAGCGGGTGTCGCCGACATTGGCAAGGTGCGAGAACAGCTGCAGCTTCGAGACCAGGTTCACGCCGGCCTGGTAGCCGCCCTTGAGGTTGAAGGTGAACACCGCGCCCGCGCCCTTCGGCGCATATTTGCGGGCGAGGTTGTTGTATTTGTCGCCGGGCAGTCCCGCATAGCTGACGGCCGCGACCGCCGGATGGCCCGCCAGGAACTCCGCCACCGCCTTGGCATTGTCGCAGTGCTTCTGCATGCGCAGCGGCAAGGTCTCGATGCCGGTCAGGATCAGGAAGGCGTTGAACGGCGACAGCGCCGGACCGAGGTCGCGCAGGCCCAGCACGCGGCAGGCGATGGCAAAGGCGAAATTGCCGAAGGTCTCCTGGATCTTGATGCCGTGATATTCGGGCCGCGGCTCGCTCAGCATCGGAAATTTGCCGCCCGTCGACCAGTCGAAGGTGCCGGCATCGACGATGATGCCGCCGAGCGAATTGCCATGGCCGCCGAGAAACTTGGTCAGCGAGTGCACGACGATATCGGCACCGTGATCGATTGGGCGGATCAGATAGGGCGTCGCCAGCGTGTTGTCGACGATCAGGGGCACGCCGGCGTTGCGCGCGACCGCCGCGACGGCTTCGATGTCGGTGATGCTGCCGCCGGGATTGGCGATGGATTCGATGAAGATCGCCTTGGTGCGCGGGCTCACCGCCTGCGCGAAGCTCGAGGGCTCGTCGGTGTCGGCCCACACCACGTTCCAGCCGAAGCTCTTGAAGGCATGGGTGAACTGATTGATCGAGCCGCCATAGAGTTTGCGCGCGGCGATGAATTCGTCGCCCGGCTTCAGCAGCTGCTGCAGCACGATCACCTGCGCGGCGTGGCCGGAGGCGACGGCAAGTGCGGCGGTGCCGCCCTCAAGTGCGGCGACACGCTCTTCGAGCACGGCATTGGTCGGATTGCCGATCCTTGTATAGATGTTGCCGAACGCCTGCAGCCCGAATAGCGATGCGGCGTGGTCGGCATCGTTGAACACGAACGACGTGGTTTGATAGATCGGCGTTGCGCGCGCGCCGGTGGTCGGATCGGGCTGGGCGCCGGCATGAACGGCGAGGGTCGAAAATCCGGGAATGCGATCGGTCATCCTGACGGTCCTGTACTTGAGCCTGTTTCCTCGGGGCTGTCTCGTCGCGCGCGAGATCGAGGCGCGCATGCTTAAGCCCTGCGCTCCTGTCGTCAAGGCGGGTCGCCGATCTGCGACAAATTAGCAAAATCCATGCTCGGCCGCGCGCGAGCGCCGACACAATCCTTTCGCAATTGCGTCAGGATTGCTCGCTTCTGTTCTTCGCCGCGCGATCGGAAGCCGTGGTTACGCCGCCACCGACGCTGGTCCGGTTGAGCGAGAGCCGCATGCCCTGCACAGGGACCGGCGCACGCTTGGCACTGATGGTGCGCGAATTGACGCCCATCCAGGAGATTTCCGAGGACAGCCGGCCGTACTCGATCTTGGGGCAGCGGTTCATCACGACCTTGAGGCCGGCGGCCTCCGCTTTCGCCGCCGCCGCATCATCGCGCCCGCCGAGCTGCATCCAGATCACCTTCGGCAGCGGTGAGAGCTTCAAGGCCTCCTCGACCACGGGCATGATGTGGCTCGAGCTCCTGAAGATCTCGACCATGTCGACGGGCCGCCCAATCTCGGCGAGCGAGCCGACGAAAGGCCGGCCCATCAGGCTCTTTCCGACCTGGCCGGGATTGATGGGGATCATGTCATAGCCGCGCTGCACCAGATATTTGAACGCGAAATAGCTCGGCCGCACCTCGTTGGGCGAGGCGCCGACCATGGCGATGGTCTTCACGCTGCTCAGGATGCCGCGGATGTAATCGTCGGAATAGTTGTCGTGGTCCATTTTTGAATTGCTTCTTGTCAATGCCAGACATTTGCGACGTCATTCCGGGGCACGCGAAGCGTGAACCCGGAATCTCGAGATTCCGGGTTCGATGCTTCGCATCGCCCCGGAATGACGGCGCCGAACCTCACCGGTCCTGCCATTTCGGCTCGCGCTTCTCGATGAAGGCGCAGATGCCTTCCTCGGCGTCCGCCGCCATCATGTTTTCGGTCATCACCTCGGCGGCGTAGGCGTAGGCGTCAGCGAGCGACATCTCGGCCTGGCGATAGAAGGCGGACTTGCCGAGCTTGACGGTGTGGGCGGATTTGAGCGCGACCTTCTGTGCGAGCGCGATCGCGGCGTCGCGTTCGGTCCCGGCGGGGACGACGCGGTTGATCAGGCCGATGCTTTGCGCCGTCGCGGCAGGCACCGGCTCGCCGGTGAGCAGCATCTCCATCGCCTGCTTGCGCGGCACGTTGCGTGACAGCGCCACCATTGGCGTGGAGCAGAACAGGCCGATATCGACGCCGGGCGTGGCGAAGCTCGCGGCCTCCGAGGCCACCGCAAGATCGCAGCTTGCGACCAACTGGCAGCCCGCCGCGGTGGCAATCCCTTGCACTGCGGCAACAACGGGCTTCGGCAAATGCACGATCGCCTGCATCATGGCGCTGCACGCATTCATCAGTTTCGCGAAATAGGCGCGTCCGCCGTCGGCGTCGCTGCGGCGCGCGGTGAGTTCCTTCAGGTCATGTCCGGCCGAGAAGGCCGGCCCGTTGGCGGCAATCACGACCGCACGGACGTCTCCATCCTCGGCGATCGCGTTGAGCGCGGCATGAAGCTCCGCAATCAGCGCGTCCGACAGGCTGTTCCGCGCCTTGGGCCGATTGAGCGTCAGCACCGCGACCGGTCCCGCCATCTCGCGCAACAGGACCGGAGCGTCGTTTGCTGAAGCGCGAAGCGGTTGGGCGGACATGTCGGAGATTCCATTTGAGGGACCGCTGAAATCTAATGTAACAGACAGCCCAAATCGAGGGCAGGGAACACATGTCAGTTGCGAAAATGAGCGTGCCGGATCTGGAGACGTTCCTGCACGAGGTCTTCCCGCAGGCGTTTCGCATCGGCGGCGATATCAAGATCGAGCACGCCGACGGCAGGACCTGCCGGGTGCGCCAGCGCTACAGCGAGCGGATGCTGCGGCCGGGCGGCACCATCTCCGGCCCGACGCTGATGGCGCTGGCGGACTGCGCCATGTATGTGGTGCTGCTCTCGGCGATCGGTCCGGTCGGGCTTGCCGTCACCACCAACCTCAACATCAATTTCCTGCGCAAGGGCGCAGCCGGACAGGATGTCGTCGCCGAAGCGCGGCTGCTCAAGCTCGGCAAGCGGCTGGCCGTCGGCGAAGTCACGCTGTTTTCGGCTGATTCTGCCGATCCGATCGCCCATGTCACGGCAACCTATTCCATTCCAAACACATAGGGATTTACGAGGTATTATCGCACCATAATTGCAAACGATTGTTTTTGCTGATATATATTTTATGGTTGGGCGTTGACGGGCGCGGCTTCCGACTCTAGAAGAGCGCGCAGTTCGGCCGCGCTTTTCGCGCGCCGGTTTCCCTTTTCAGGATACAGCAGATGAAAACGTTTTCGGCAAAGCCTGCCGAGGTGACGAAGAAGTGGGTGCTGATCGACGCCAAGGGCGTCGTGGTCGGCCGCCTCGCTTCGCTGGTCGCCATGCGGTTGCGCGGCAAACATCTCCCGACCTACACGCCTCACGTCGATTGCGGCGACAATGTCATCATCATCAACGCGGCGCATGCCGTGCTGACAGGTCGCAAGCGCGAGCAGAAGACCTATTACAAGCACACCGGCTACGTCGGCCACGTCAAGGAGCGCACCGCGCGCCAGATCCTCGAGGGTCGTTTCCCCGAGCGCGTGCTGGAGAAGGCAATCGAGCGCATGATCCCGCGTGGTCCGCTCGGCCGCGTGCAGATGGGCAATCTCCGCGTTTACGGGGGTGCCGAGCATCCGCATGAGGCGCAGCAGCCCGAGAAGGTCGATATCGCCAAGATGAACCGCAAGAACATGAGGGCCGCATAAGATGGCCGAAAGCATTCAGTCGCTCGATCAATTGTCGCAGTTGAAGCCGGCCGCGCCCGACGCGCCGAAATACACCAAGAAGGTCGACAAGCAGGGCCGCGCCTATGCCACCGGCAAGCGCAAGGACGCGGTTGCCCGCGTCTGGATCAAGCCGGGCGCCGGCAAGATCACCGTCAACGCCCGCGAGCTCGACATCTATTTCGCCCGTCCGGTGCTGCGGATGATGATCCAGCAGCCGCTGGTCGTCGCCAGCCGCAACGGCCAGTATGACGTGATCTGCACGGTCGCCGGCGGCGGCCTGTCCGGCCAGGCTGGTGCGGTGCGTCACGGCATCTCCAAGGCGCTGACCAATTTCGAGCCGGACCTGCGCGGCGTCCTGAAGAAGGGCGGCTTCCTGACCCGCGACTCGCGCACGGTCGAGCGCAAGAAGTACGGCCGCGCCAAGGCGCGCAAATCCTTCCAGTTCTCGAAGCGCTAATCGCTTCGTTTCAATTTGCCGCGAATGCGGCTGGCCGACGGAGAGGGCGCCCTGCGGGGCGCCCTTTTTGCGTTGTTTGCGTCCGCTTTTGCGTTTGTTTGCTCTTGTATTGCGCCGAACTTGTCGCAGTTTTTCCTGAAAACTTGGGCGTGAACACAAACCGATTGCGAACGCGCTATTCCTAAGACTGTGAGCTGCAATGAGCGCGCAACATCGTTCCGGAAGCCAACCGGGAGGCGTTGCCAACATTCGGAGTGAGCGATGTCGCTCGACAGCATCACGCTTTATATCGTGGCCACCATGGTCGCCGCACTGCTCGGCGCCATGCTGCTCTTCTTCGGCAGCCAGGAAAAAAATCCGGCGCTGAAATGGTGGGGCGCGGCCTATCTGTTGGGGGCCGCTTCGGTCGCGCTGTGGACCGTGGCGAGCAACACCCTGGGCGCGATGCTCTTGCTCGCGCTCAACGCCGTCGGCTTCATCGCTTGCGGCATGGTCTGGAACGCCGCGCGGGTGTTCCATGGCCGCAAGCCCAATCTGCCGGGCCTTTTGCTCGGTGCGATTGCCTGGGTCACCGCGGTGCTGACGCTCGATCCGCAGGCCCATGCCATGCGACTGACCATCGGCGCCGGCATCGTCGCAATCTATGCCGCGCTGACCGCAACCGAGTTGTGGTCGGAGCGCCGCAAGCAGCTGCAGCAGCGCTGGCCGGCGCTCGTGGTCCCGGTGCTGCACGGGTTCGTGCTGATGCTGCCGATCCTGCTCGGCGACATCTTCCGCCCCTCGGATGAGCATTTCAATTCGAGCATCTGGGTCACGATGTTCTCGATCGAGCTCGTGCTCTATGCGGTGGGCACCGTGTTCGTCATCTTCATGCTGGTGTCGGAGCGCACGGTGATCGCGCACAAGACCGCAGCCTCCGTCGATCCCCTGACCGGCCTGCTCAATCGCCGCGGCTTTGCCGAGGCCTGCGCGCGGGTGATCGATCGCGAAGCCAAGGCGGGGGGACGGCCGGTGACGGTGATGATCTTCGACATCGATCACTTCAAGGGCATCAATGATCGTTTCGGCCATCCCGCGGGTGACGAGATCCTCAAATTGTTTTCCACCGTCGTGATCAACAATCTGCGCATCAGCGATCTCTCGGGCCGGATCGGCGGCGAGGAGTTTGCCGCGCTGCTGCCGTGCTCGCTCGAGGAGGGCGTGCTGGTGGCGGAGCGGGTGCGCGAAGCCTTCGAGGCCTCCGACATCGTGGTCGAGGAGGGCAAGGTCGACACCACGGTCAGCATCGGGGTCGCAGGCGGCCCGGCCGGCACCGAGCTGGAGGTGCTGCTCGCCGCCGCAGATACCGCGCTCTATCAGGCCAAGCGCTCCGGCCGCAACCGGGTCGAGACGGCGGAGGAATTGCCGCTGTCGCTAGAGAACTGGCGGCGCAAGTCCGCAGGCTTGCCGGGGCCCGCGCGATCAACGCCGGTCGTCGTTTGATAGACTAACGGTGCGTTTACCAATCGGTCCCATCCTTCGAGGTCATGAGTATCAGCCGGAATCACGCACCGAAAGCCCTGCTGCTGGCGCTGGAGGCAGATGCGGCCTCCGCCCGTAGCGGCTTTGCCTGCCTGTTCTCCACTGCCGACGAATATGAGGCCGCGCTGATCACGGCGCGGCGGGCCCAGGGGCGCTATCACCGCCGCAACCCCTGGCCGGCGGTCGCCTTTGTCGGCTGCGCGCTTGCCATCGTCGGCGCCGTGCTACTGCTTGCCGGCTGAAGGCGGCCAAAATCACCGCATGCGAGGCGCTGAGCGGCGCCTTTTTCTTTTGCTGCCGTTGGGCTAGACACGTGCTCGCAAAAGAACAGGAGGCGAAACGCTCATGGTCACCGAAATCGCGCAAATCGACGTCAAGCCCGGCACCGAGAAGGATTTCGAGGCGGCCGTAGCGAAAGCCCGCGCCGCGTTCGGCCGCTCGAAGGGCTTCCACGGCTTCGAACTGCACAAATCGATCGAGAAGCCGCAGCGTTACCGGCTGATGGTGAAATGGGCGACGCTGGAAAACCATACGGTGGATTTCCGCGGCTCGGAGAACTTTACCGAGTGGCGCGGTCTGGTCGGCCAGTATTTTGCCGCGCCGCCGGAAGTGGAGCACACCGAGACCGTGTTGACCTCCGCGAGCTGAGCTATGTCACGGCCGACGCGGCGGCGGCTTCGTCCGACTTGAAATAGTCGATCGTGACCTTGGCGACGGCCATCAAGGGCAGCGCCAGCGTCAATCCCCAGATTCCGAAGACCACGCCGAGCAGGATCTGGAAGGCGAACAGCGTCGCAGGCGGAATGTCGAGCGCCTGCCGCTGCAACAGCGGCGTCAGCACATAGCTTTCCATCGCGTGCACGCCGAGGAACAGCACGAGTGCACTGAGCGTTGCGATCCAGCCCGAGGCAAGGCTCGCCAGCACCACGATCAGGCCTGCGATCAGCGCGCCCACCGTCGGGATGAAGGCGAGCAGGCCGGCCTGGATGCCTAAGATGAACGCGCCGGGAATCTTGATGACGGCGAGCCCGATCCAGGTCACCAGGAAGACCGCGAACATGGTGGTGATCTGGGCGATCAGCCAGCGCTCCAGCGTATCGCCGATGCGGTCGACGATGATGGTGGCTCGCCCGCGCTGCCGGGCCGGGGCCAGGAACAACAGGCCGTTGCGGTAGATCGCCGGCTGGGCGGCGAACGCCAGGCCCAGGAACAGCACGATGAAGAAGTTGCCGACGGCGCTCACCGTGCCCAACAGCAATTTGAAAGTCTGGCTCACGATCGCGCCGCCGCTCGACGCGAGCGTACTGGCGCTCGGAAGCCGCGAGGCGGGCGCGCCCCCCGGCGCCGGCGCGTCTGCCGATCCGCCCTTGTCCGCACTGCCGGCGAGATCGAAATAGCTGGTGTCGATGCCGTTCTTGTCGAGGAAGCCTTTGACGTTGACCAGCTGCGCCTTGATGGTGTCGGAGAGCAGCCTGGCCTGCTGGGCGATGGTGGCACCGCCGAGGAACACCACGCCGCAAGCCAGCACCGCCAGCACCACGCAGACAATGGCAAGCCGCAGCGGATGCGGCAGCCGGACCAGCCGGCCAAGCCGGTTGGTCATGGCGTTGAGCGCGACGGCCAGGAGCACGCCGGTGAAAACCAGGAACAGGGTGGTAGCGAAGGTCCAGGCGAAGGCCAGGAGCGCCAGGAACAGCACCACCCCGACGCCGCCGACCGCGATTGCCCAGGCCAGGTCGTTGCGCGCTTGCAGGCGCTCCTCGTTCGAAACCGCCACGTCGTCCCCATCACCGGAAGATTGCCGGACCACTGTTCAGCCAAAAGCGGCCGGGATCAAGCCGGCAGGGGGAGGCTTTTCGCCGCTGAGTGGGCGAGGTCAGGGCGCATCCCGGTCGAGGGATGAATTCACTGCAGGGCAGCGCAGCCGTGGAAACGGGTTCTAAAATGTTGATCCGGCGCAGCGCGGAGGGCATGATTGCCGCTTCGAACCAGGCAGGGCTTTGGAAAAGGCATGAGGAGGAAGCCGGTTGTCGGCGTGATCGGAAATGCCCATCGCATCGAAGGCCGTTTCGACGTGCAGGTGGTGGGCGAGCGCAATATGCGCGCCGTGGCTGACGTCGCCGGCGCCCTGCCGCTGATGTTTGCCGGCTGCCCCGAGATCACCGATGTCGGCGCGCTTCTCGACGTGGTCGACGGCATCGTGCTGACGGGGGCGCGCGCCAACGTCCATCCGACCCGCTTCAATAGCGCGCCCGATGCCAAGCACGAGCCCTATGACATCAAGCGCGACGAGGTGGCGCTGGCGCTGTCGGAGGCCTGCGTTGCCCGCGGCATCCCGCTGTTCGGCATCTGCCGTGGCCTGCAGGAGATGAACGTCGCCTTCGGCGGCTCGCTGCATCCAGAGATCCGCGAGATTCCGGGGCGAATGAACCACCGGATGCCCCGGCTCGAGAACGGCGAAATCCATCCCGATCCCAAGGTGATCTTCGCCGACCGTCACGAGGTTACGCTCGCGCCGGGCGGGGCGTTCGCGACGATCCTCGGCTGCGAGAAGATCAGGGTCAATTCGCTGCACGGGCAGGGCATTCTCGAGCCCGGCAAGCGCGTGGTGGTCGAAGGCATCGCCGAGGACGGCACCATCGAGGCGATCCGGATCGCGGAGGCGCCCGGCTTTGCACTCGGGGTGCAATGGCACGCCGAATACGACCCGCAGCGCAATCCGATCAACCGCAAGCTGTTCCAGGCTTTCGGCGCGGCACTCACGGCGCATGTGAAGGTCGGCGCGACGGCGTAGCCCGCGGTTCAACAGGCGTTCACCAAATTGATTTCGATTCAGGCGCCGTCATCTCGGGGCGCCTCGAAGAGGCGAACCCGGAATCTCGAGATTCTCAGGTGCGCAATTGCGCACCATAGTTCACGCTTCGCGTGCCCCGGAATGACGTAGGCAAAAAAGCAAAGGCGCTCGGTGAGGAGCGCCTTTCGTCGTTGGGGTGCTGATGGCAATCAGCCCGAATAATACATGTCGAACTCGACCGGGTGCGGGGTCATCTCGAAGCGCTCGACCTCGGTCATCTTCAGCTCGATATAGCTGTCGATGAAATCGTCGTCGAACACGCCGCCGGCCTTGAGGAAGGCGCGGTCCTTGTCGAGATTCTCCAGCGCCTCGCGCAAGCTGCCGCACACGGTCGGGATCTGCTTCAGCTCTTCCTTCGGCAGATCGTAGAGATCCTTGTCCATCGCCGGGCCCGGATCGAGCTTGTTCTTCACGCCGTCGAGGCCCGCCATCAGCATCGCGGCAAAGCCGAGATAGGGATTGGCGAGCGGATCGGGGAAGCGCACCTCGACGCGCTTCGCCTTGGGCGACGCGGTGTAGGGGATGCGGCAGGAGGCCGAGCGGTTGCGCGCGGAATAGGCGAGCAGCACCGGCGCCTCATAGCCCGGGACCAGGCGCTTGTAGGAGTTGGTCGAGGGGTTGGTGAAGGCGTTGATCGCTTTCGCATGCTTGATGATGCCGGCAATATAGGACAGGCAGATCTCCGACAGGTCGGAATATTTGTTGCCGGCGAACACCGGCTTGCCGTCCTTCCAGATCGACTGGTGGCAGTGCATGCCCGAGCCGTTGTCGCCGTAGACAGGCTTCGGCATGAAGGTGGCGGTCTTGCCGTAGATGTGCGCAACCTGATGGATGCAGTATTTGTAGATCTGCATCTGGTCAGCCATCAGCGTCAGGGTGTCGAACTTCATGCCGAGCTCGTGCTGGGCGGATGCGACCTCGTGGTGATGCTTCTCGACCTTGACGCCCATCTTGGCCATGGCGCCGAGCATTTCGGAGCGCATGTCCTGCACGGAGTCCTGCGGCGGCACCGGGAAATAGCCGCCCTTGGTGCGGATACGGTGACCGAGATTGCCGCCTTCATATTCGGTGTCGGAATTGGTCGGCAGCTCGGAGGAGTCGAGCCTGAAACCGGTGTTGTAGGGGTTTGCGCTGAAGCGGACGTCGTCGAACACGAAGAACTCGGCCTCGGGGCCGAAGAACACGGTGTCGCCCACGCCCATCGACTTCACCATCGCCTCCGCCTTCTTGGCGATGCCGCGGGGGTCGCGGTTGTAGGGCTCGCCGGTGGTCGGCTCGAGCACGTCGCAGACCAGGATCATGGTGGTTTCTGCAAAGAACGGATCGATCGTCGCCGTCACCGGATCGGGCATCAGGCACATGTCGGATTCATTGATCGCCTTCCAGCCGGCAATCGACGAGCCGTCGAACATCAGGCCTTCGGCAAACGAGTCCTCCTCGATCATGCCGGCATCGAAGGTGACGTGCTGCCACTTGCCGCGCGGATCGGTGAAACGCAGGTCGACATATTTGACGTCGTTGTCTTTGATTGATTTGAGGACGTCCTTGGCGGTCTTCATGAATCCCCCTCTAGGCTTTCGAGGCTACAGGTCGAGTTGATCCGTCCGCGGACCATCGACCGCGGGTGCATGCTCAATAGCCGGGGGGGCGGCCCAAGACAACACAAACACAAGCGTAAACTGCCGGAAATACCGGCAGCTGCCGTCGATTCGTCTTCGTCAAAGCCGCAAAACAGGAACTAAATTGCGTCGAGGCCGGATTCTCCGGTTCGGATGCGGATGGCTTCCTCGATGTTGGACACGAAAATCTTGCCGTCGCCGATGCGCCCGGTCTGGGCTGCGCGGCGGATCGCATCGATCGCCCGCTCGACCAGCTCGTCGCCGATGACGATCTCGATTTTGACCTTGGGCAGAAAGTCGACAATGTATTCGGCGCCGCGATAGAGTTCGGCATGTCCCTTCTGCCGGCCGAAGCCCTTGGCTTCGGTCACGGTGATACCCTGGAGTCCGACCTCCTGAAGCGCTTCCTTCACCTCGTCGAGCTTGAACGGCTTGATGATGGCTTCAATCTTCTTCACGTGAGCGCCTCCCCGGCCTTTTCCCAAAATCGCAACAATGTCATCAGGCTGCGCGTAAGACGCAAAGGTGAGATTCCTGACGTTTCGGACCATCGCCTGGTCCTCCGGCAGCCGACCAGTGGTTTTCGAAGGCCAGTGAGCGCGGGTGAACCGAAGCGGCTTCCTCAAAAGCAGGGTCTATGCCAAGTTGTTAACCGGCCTGATTTCGGAATGTTATCAGACTTTTAACTGGCATTTCGCCTGCTTGTGAGCGAACAGGGCCAGAATAGCGAAGCCTACGGAATAGGCAAATGGATGAGCGAGTGTGCAGCCATCGGCTGTGTCGGCCCGGGACAATGGCGAGATGCCCAGGGATGAGGCGGTTGAGTTAGGAATTCGGCATGGAAGTATTGACCACCGCAGAGATGGAACGGGCCGACCGGCTCACGATTGCGGCCGGTACCCCGGGTTTTGCCCTGATGCTGAGCGCAGGCCAGGCCGTCGCACAGGCTGCGCAAGATCTGGTGGAGGAGGGGCCGATCCTGGTGATCGCGGGCCCCGGCAACAATGGCGGCGACGGCTTCGTGGCCGCAGCCGAGCTTGCGGCACAGGGTCGCGAAGTCTCGGTCAGCCTGATGGGTGAGCGCGACGCGCTCAAGGGCGATGCGGCCTCCGCCGCCAGGGGATGGAAGCATCCGCTGCTGCCATTCACGCCGCAGGCGATCGGCAGGCCCGCCCTGATCATCGACGCGCTGTTCGGCGCCGGCCTCAATCGCACCGTCACCGGCGAAGCCCATGACATGATCGCAGCCATCAACGCCAACGGGGCGCCCGTGATCGCGGTCGATCTGCCGAGCGGCATCAACGGCACCTCGGCCGCGGTGATGGGCATCGCGGTGCGGGCCAGGGAGACCATCACCTTCTTCCGCAAGAAGCCGGCGCATCTGTTGCTGCCCGGCCGGCTGCATTGCGGCCGCGTCCGTGTCGCCGACATCGGCATTGCCGCCAGCGTGCTCGACGAGATCAGGCCGCAGACCTTCGAGAACATCCCGCAGTTCTGGCTCAAGGCGTTCCCGGTGCCGCGCACCGAGGCGCACAAATATGCCCGCGGCCATGTGCTCGCCGTCTCGGGCGAAATCGCGGCCACCGGCGCTGCGCGGATGGCCGCGCGTGCGGCACTGCGGGCCGGTGCAGGCCTCGTGACACTGGCCTCGCCGCGCGACGCGCTTGCAATCAACGCAACTGCGCTCACCGCGGTGATGGTCCGCCCGGTCGACACCGCCGTCGAATTCGGCGAGCAGCTTGCCGACAAGCGTTTCAATGCTTGCGTCATCGGCCCGGGCGCAGGGCTGGGTGAGCGCACCCGCGATTTCGTCCATACCGCGCTCTCGGCAAAACGGGCGCTGGTGCTCGATGCCGATGCGCTGACGAGCTTTGCCGATGCGCCGGAGCATTTGTTCGAATCGATCAAGGGAGCGGGCGGGGGGCAGGTGGTTCTCACTCCGCACGAGGGCGAGTTTCCGCGCCTGTTCAGCGACATCAGCAACAAGAATCCCGGCCGCTCCAAGCTCGAGCGGGTCCGCGTCGCCGCCGAGCGTTCCGGCGCAGTCGTCTTGTTGAAGGGGCCGGACACCACGGTCGCAGCACCCGACGGCCGCGCCATCATCGCCGCCAATGCGCCACCCTGGCTTGCCACCGCCGGCGCCGGCGACGTGCTCTCCGGCATCATCGCGGGCCTGATGGCGCAGGGGGTGCCTGCGTTCGAAGCGGCAAGCATCGGGGTCTGGATGCACGGCGAGGCCGGGCGCGAGGCCGGGCCCGGCCTGATCGCCGAAGATCTGCCGGAAGTGCTGCCGGCGGTACACCGGCACATCTACGACGAGCTGGGCATCGATTATTGAGGTCGCGAATAGGGGCCTGCCCCACAGGCCGCGCGTTCAGTCGACGCTGAACCATCGGATCAGGCGCGGTGCCGCCCAGCGCGTCGCGGTGGATTCGATCAGCCAGCGCCCGGGAAAGGCGGCGAAGGCGACGCGCTGGGTCTGGCCGGGCTCGACCATCAGCGTATCGAGCCAGAACGGCTTCCAGCCGTCGTCGAGCCGGTCGAGCAGCCGGAAATGGTGGCCATCCAGGTGAAAGCTGGTCGCAAGCTCGGCGCGGTTGTTCAGTGCGAGCACGATGGTGCGGCCGGCTTTGGCCTTGAAGGCGGGGCTCTGCGCCGCCGAAAAATGCGACGGCGTCACCCAGTCGCCGCCTTGAAGGGCGAGGTCGACCCGCGCGGCGCTCTTCAGGTCAAGCTGCGCCGGCAGGCCGTCAGAGGGCAGTGCGGGTGCCGCGGGGAGCGGGGTTGAGCGGACCGGCGTTTCTGCCGAAGCGACCAAGCGGGCCAGGGGGCGGGCTTGCTGGCCGTCATGCAACAGGATGTGGGAGACGGCTCCAGGCGCGGCGGTGGCGTCGATCAGGGCGTCCACGCGCCCGCCAGGGGCCAGCACCAGTGCGCCGTTGCGGGCCGGGAATGGCTCCGCGGGCGCGCTGTCCATGGCGATGACCCGGACCTCCAAATCCTCGATTTTGACAGCGATAACCTGCTGTTGGCCTCCATTGATGAAGCGGAGCCTCAGGCGCTCGCCGGAACGTATGGCAATATCGGGCAGAATCTGCCCGTTGACGGTGAACAAGGGGGGCGGGTCGCCACCCGACGGTTGGGGTCCGGCAGACTGGTCCCGCCAGTCTTCGATCAGGATGGTCTGGTCGCGATCGGCGGGGATCGGGAGGCTTTCCTCGACGATGAATGGAAGCGGCCGGCATGGCGGCGCGTCGGGGGCGGCAAGCGGCCTGAGATCGGCGAAATAAGTTCCGGCGCGGCGAAGCGGCAAAGGGAAGGTGACCTCGGCTCCAGGCGGAATCGGCGGCCGCGCGGTCAACGGCTCGGCCGCAGCCGCACCGTCGACCCCTCGCCAGTCGAGCACGGCCGGGACAGGCAGGCCATTCCGGAATCTCACCTCGACCTGACCGGCTTTGAGCCGAAGGGGTGCGGCGGAGGGGTCCAATCCCCATATCGGGGTCGGCGGGCCGCCCGGACGTAACAGAATCGCATCCGTTTTCGCCTCGATCCTGAGGGTTTGGGGAGCTTGCGCCACCGCGGCGCGCGACACCATTGCCGTGACGGCGGCGGTGCCGAAACCGGCCAGGAAGCAGCGACGGTCTGGTGCAAAAAAACTGTTTGCCATGAGGCGGGTGCGGACCATTCTTGATCGATTGTAGCGACGGACTTGGCAGGCTGCAAAAAGGTGCCATTTTTTTGCTGCGGACGGGCGGGCTCATGCTATAAGCCCGGCCGCCCGCGGCATCGCGGCCTGACTTTGATGCTGGTCACGCGGGCGTGGCGGAACTGGTAGACGCGCTGGATTTAGGTTCCAGTGACGAAAGTTGTGGGGGTTCGAGTCCCTCCGCCCGCACCAAGCGCTGTTTGGCGTTTGCATCAGGGATCACTGGAGAACCTTCATCCCGGTTCGGGGATCGGTTCGCCGACAACGCCGGCGCAAGGCTTTGGTCGTGCGCCTGATAGAAACGAGAATTTTCGGGGCTCTCGCCCCGACGAAGCGGAAGAAGATTTTTTGCCATGCAGGTCACCGAGACGCTCTCGCAAGGGTTGAAGCACGAATTCCAGGTCAGCGTTCCCGCTTCCGACCTCGATGCCAAGGCGGATGCGCGCCTGGTCGATATGAAGGACAAGGTCCGCCTCAACGGCTTCCGTCCGGGCAAGGTGCCGGTCAGCCACCTCAAGAAGGTGTATGGTCGCTCGGTCATGGCCGAGACCATCGACCAGACCATCCGCGACGCCAACACCCAGATCTTCACCGAGCGCGGCTTTCGCCTGGCGACCGAGCCGAAGATCACCATGCCGACCGAGAAGACCGAGGTCGATGATCTCCTGGCCGGCAAGTCCGACCTCAAATACACCGTCGCGATCGAAGTGGTGCCGGCGATCCAGCTCGCCGACTTCAAGAGCTTCAACGTCGAGAAGGTGGTCGCCGACGTCGGTGATGCCGACATCGATGAGGCGATCAAGCGCATCGCCGACCAGAACCGCAGCTATGCGGCGAAGGCCGAAGGCGCCAAGGCGGAGTCCGGCGACCGCGTCACCATTAGCTTCAAGGGCAGCATCAACGGCACGCCATTCGAGGGCGGCACCGGCGAGAACATTCCGGTCGTGATCGGCTCTAACACCTTCATTCCCGGCTTCGAGGAGCAGCTGATCGGCGTCGGCGCCGGCGAGACGCGCACGCTGAAGGTCACCTTCCCGAAGAATTACGGCAATGCGACGCTCGCGGGCCAGCCCGCGGAGTTCGAGACCACGGCCAATCTGGTCGAGGCGCCGCAGCCCGTCGAGATCAACGACGAATTCGCCAAGACGCTCGGCCTCGAGTCGCTCGACAAGCTGAAGGAAGCCATGCGTGATCGCCTCGCCGCGGAGTTTGCGGGAGCGACGCGTCAGCGCGTCAAGCGGGCGCTGCTCGACCGCCTCGACGAGAACCACAAGTTCGAGGCGCCGCCCTCGCTGATCGAGGAAGAGTTCAACCTGATGTGGAACTCGGTGAAGGCCGAGATGGACTCCAGCGGCAAGACCTTCGCCGACGAGAACACCACCGAAGAAGCGGCGAAGGAGGAGTATCGCAAGATCGCTGACCGCCGGGTTCGCCTCGGCCTCGTGCTCTCCGAGATCGGTGAGAAGAACAAGATCACCGTGACCGACGACGAGGTCAGCCGCGCCGTGATCGAGCGCGCACGCTCGATGCCCGGCCGCGAGAAGGAAGTCTGGGATTTCTACCGCAACAACGCCAATGCCTTGGCCCAGCTTCGTGCCCCGATCTATGAGGACAAGGTGGTCGACTTCATCCTCGAGCTCGCCAACGTGACCGAGAAAAAGGTCTCGCGCGAAGAGCTGTTCAAGGACGACGAGGAAAAGAGCGCGGCCTGACCTCTGCCGTCTCCCTGGTGATCAGGTCTTGGCCGTCAGGCCGGCGTTAATGATGAACGGCAAAGGCGCGACGCCCGGCTGGCGGCGCCTGCGCGAATCGGCTTGAACGTGGGCTGAGACGGCTGCGACCATCGGTCTACCCGGAGGTCTTGCCGTCGCCAAATTGACTCATATCTTTGCGTTCCGTCCTGCATCACGGGACGGACGTCTGGCTTGGCAGTTCCTCGGCCCACAAGGCATTGCCCCTCGGACGTTCGGCCCCCGCAACATCGTTAGGGTGACTCATGCGCGATCCCGTTGAAACCTACATGAACCTCGTTCCGATGGTCGTCGAACAGACCAACCGCGGTGAACGCGCCTACGACATCTTCTCGCGCCTGCTGAAGGAGCGCATCATCTTCGTGACCGGTCCGGTCGAGGACGGCATGTCGACCCTGATCGTCGCGCAGCTGCTTTTCCTCGAGGCGGAAAATCCCAAGAAAGAGATCTCGATGTACATCAACTCGCCGGGCGGCGTGGTGACATCGGGGCTTGCGATCTACGACACCATGCAGTTCATCCGCCCCCCGGTGTCGACGCTGTGCACCGGGCAGGCTGCCTCGATGGGCTCGCTGCTGCTTGCGGCCGGTGAGAAGGACATGCGCTTCTCCTTGCCGAACTCGCGCATCATGGTGCACCAGCCCTCCGGCGGCTTCCAGGGCCAGGCCACCGACATCATGCTGCATGCGCAGGAAATCCTGAACCTGAAGAAGCGGCTCAACGAAATCTACGTCAAACACACCGGGCAGACCTACAAGGCGATCGAGGACGCGCTGGAGCGCGACAAATTCCTCACCGCCGATCAGGCCAAGGATTTCGGACTTGTCGACAAGGTGATCGACAAGCGCCCCGAGGATCCGCAGGCGGCCAAGGCGGCGTGATCGGCTGGCACGATCGGGTTGCGTGTCGTAAAGGCTAACGGTTTGCAACTACCGCGGCAGGCGGGCGCCTGCCGCGCCGCGGAAACGTCGGTGCACGGGCAGAAAGTTCCCCTTTCGTGCTGATTTGCGTGGCAAAGGCGCCACTGCCAGCGGATTTCGAGCATTTCTGCTCGTGCGAAGATCGCAAATCACGGTATTGTCACGGATTGAGGCCGACGCCCGTTTAGCGAATTCTTGATAGTCGGGTGTCAGCATGGTTGGCTACGAACGATCGGTCAGGAATCACGGGAGATTCGAAGTCAACCGTGATCTGCACGGTAAATAGGTCTAGGGTCTTTTTTGGTACGGAATTTGCTCTATCTACATTCCATGACGGACCTTCCCGAATTGGAGCGATCGAGCGGACGAGGTCGAACGGCGGACGGAGACAGGAATGAGTAAGGTCGGCACGAGCGACTCAAAGAACACGCTGTATTGCTCGTTCTGCGGCAAGAGCCAGCACGAGGTCCGCAAGCTGATCGCGGGACCGACGGTCTTCATCTGCGACGAATGCGTCGAGCTCTGCATGGACATCATCCGCGAGGAGAACAAGTCCTCGCTGGTGAAGTCGCGCGACGGCATTCCCACCCCGAAGGAAATCTGCAAGGTCCTGGACGACTACGTGATCGGCCAGAGCCACGCCAAGAAGGTGCTCTCGGTCGCCGTCCACAATCACTACAAGCGGCTCAATCACCAGACCAAGCACAATGATGTCGAGCTCGCGAAGTCGAACATTCTGCTGATCGGTCCGACCGGCTCGGGCAAGACGCTGCTGGCGCAGACGCTGGCGCGCATTCTCGATGTGCCCTTCACCATGGCGGATGCGACGACGCTGACCGAAGCCGGCTATGTCGGCGAGGACGTCGAGAACATCATTCTCAAGCTGCTGCAGGCGGCCGACTACAATGTCGAGCGCGCCCAGCGCGGCATCGTCTATATCGACGAAATCGACAAGATCAGTCGCAAGTCCGACAATCCCTCGATCACCCGTGACGTCTCGGGCGAGGGCGTGCAGCAGGCCCTGCTCAAGATCATGGAAGGCACCGTGGCTTCGGTGCCGCCGCAGGGTGGCCGCAAGCATCCGCAGCAGGAGTTCCTGCAGGTCGATACCACCAACATCCTGTTCATCTGCGGTGGTGCGTTCTCCGGGCTCGAGAAGATCATCTCGGCGCGCGGCCGTTCCACCTCGATCGGCTTCGCGGCGCAGGTCCTGGCGCCGGAGGATCGGCGTACCGGCGAAATCTTCCGCCATGTCGAGCCGGAAGACCTGCTGAAATACGGCCTGATCCCCGAATTCGTCGGGCGTCTGCCTGTCGTGGCGACGCTGGAGGATCTGGACGAGACTTCGCTGAAGAAGATCCTGACCGATCCGAAGAATGCGCTGGTCAAGCAGTATCAGCGGCTGTTCGAAATGGAGAACATCGAGCTGACCTTCGCGGACGAAGCGCTCGGCGCCGTCGCCCGCAAGGCAATCGAGCGCAAGACCGGCGCGCGCGGCCTGCGTTCGATCCTGGAGAGCATCCTGCTCGAGACCATGTTCGACCTGCCGGGCCTTGAGGGCGTGGAAGAGGTCGTCATCTCGCGCGAAGTCGTGGAAGGTACGGCGCGCCCGCTGTACATCTATGCCGACCGTTCGGATCGCGCGGTCGAGAGCAGCGCCAGCGCCTGATCCCGCAAAGGGTTCGCGCCTGGAAGTGTAGCCGAAAGACGGCTGCGGAGTGTTTCCCCGCAGCCTTGTTCGCGTAAGCGTGTTGCCGCGTCGGACTACAATTTCGCTGGCAATTTCACGGACTTGACACCTCCGCAGTCGATCGCCACCTTACACTGTCGGGCGATGAAAAATCAGCTTTGGATTCGCCTCTCATCGATCGGGAAACGGAGCCGGTCTAAGCTCAAAAAGGCCGTTTCGTTCGGATCAACTCGGCACCTTGTGGCGGTTGCGCAAGAATGCGGGCTGCGTGCAAGGGGGCAAAACAAAAGGAACAGGCCATGACTACCCCAAAAACCCGGCCAACAATCGTCCACGGCGAAACGCATTCCTACCCTGTGCTGCCGCTGCGCGACATCGTCGTCTTCCCGCACAACATTGTGCCGCTGTTCGTCGGCCGCGAGAAATCCATCCGCGCGCTTGAAGAGGTGATGCGCAATGATGCGCTGGTGATGCTGGCGACGCAGAAGAACGCCTCCGATGACGATCCGGCACCTGACGCGATCTACGAGACCGGCACGCTTGCCAGCGTGCTGCAGCTTCTGAAATTGCCCGATGGCACCGTGAAGGTGCTGGTCGAAGGCCTCGAGCGCGCGCGGGTCGAGAAATATTCCGATCGCAGCGAGTTCTACGAGGCGACCGCGGTTGCGCTCGCCGACACCGACGCCAAGTCCGTCGAGGCGGAAGCGCTCGGGCGCTCGGTGGTGTCCGACTTCGAAAGCTATGTGAAGCTGAACAAGAAGATCTCCGCCGAGGTCGTCGGCGTGGTTCAGGCCATCACCGATTTCGGCAAGCTCGCCGACACCGTGGCCTCGCATCTGGCCGTGAAGATCGCCGACCGCCAGGGCATCCTGGAGACGCTGTCGGTCACCACGCGCCTGGAGAAGGTGCTGGGGCTGATGGAGAGCGAGATTTCGGTCTTGCAGGTCGAGAAGCGCATCCGCTCGCGCGTCAAGCGCCAGATGGAGAAGACCCAGCGCGAGTATTACCTCAACGAGCAGATGAAGGCGATCCAGAAGGAGCTCGGCGACGAGGACGGTCGCGACGAGCTGGCCGATCTGGAAGAGAAGATCAACAAGACCAAGCTCTCCAAGGAAGCGCGGGAGAAGGCGCAGCACGAGTTGAAGAAGCTGCGCCAGATGTCGCCGATGTCCGCGGAAGCGACCGTCGTGCGCAACTATCTCGACTGGCTATTGTCGATCCCGTGGAACAAGAAGTCCAAGGTCAAGAAGGATCTGGAGCAGGCCCAGGCCATCCTGGATGCCGATCACTACGGGCTCGAGAAGGTCAAGGACCGCATCGTCGAGTATCTCGCGGTGCAGTCGCGCGCCAACAAGCTGACCGGACCGATCCTGTGCCTGGTCGGACCTCCCGGCGTCGGCAAGACCTCGCTCGGCAAGTCGATCGCGAAGGCCACGGGCCGCGAGTTCGTGCGCGTCTCGCTCGGCGGCGTGCGCGATGAAGCGGAGATCCGCGGTCACCGCCGCACCTATATCGGCTCGATGCCCGGCAAGATCATCCAGTCGATGCGCAAGGCGAAGACCTCGAATCCGCTGTTCCTGCTGGACGAGATCGACAAGATGGGCGCCGATTTCCGCGGCGATCCGTCGTCGGCGCTGCTTGAGGTCCTCGACCCCGAGCAGAACTCGACCTTCAACGATCACTATCTCGAGGTCGATTACGATCTCTCCAACGTGATGTTCATCACGACCGCGAATACGCTGAATATTCCAGGTCCCCTGATGGATCGCATGGAGATCATCCGCATCGCCGGCTACACCGAGAACGAGAAGGTCGAGATCGCGCGCAAGCATCTGATCCCGAACGCGCTCTCCAAGCACGGGCTCGACTCCAAGGAGTGGTCGATCGACGACGAGGCGCTGCTGCTCGTCATCCGTCGCTACACCCGCGAGGCGGGCGTGCGTAACCTCGAGCGCGAGCTCTCGACACTGGCCCGCAAGGCCGTGAAGGAGCTGATGATCTCGAAGAAGAAGTCGGTGAAGGTGACCGAGAAGACCCTGGAAGAGTTCCTGGGCGTGCCGAAATATCGCTTCGGCGAGATCGAGAGCGACGACCAGATCGGCATCGTCACGGGCCTTGCCTGGACCGATGTCGGTGGCGAGCTGCTCACCATCGAGGGTGTCATGATGCCCGGCAAGGGCAAGATGACGGTCACCGGCAATCTGCGCGACGTCATGAAGGAATCGATCTCGGCGGCGGCGTCCTACGTCCGCTCGCGAGCGATCACCTATGGCATCGAGCCGCCGATGTTCGATCGCCGCGACATCCACGTCCACGTGCCGGAGGGGGCGACCCCGAAGGACGGGCCTTCCGCGGGTGTTGCGATGGCAACCGCCATCATCTCGGTCATGACGGGCATTCCGGTCCGCCATGATGTCGCGATGACCGGCGAGATCACGCTGCGCGGCCGGGTGCTGCCGATCGGCGGCCTCAAGGAGAAGCTGCTTGCGGCTGCCCGCGGCGGCATCAAGACGGTCCTGATCCCCGAGGACAACGCCAAGGATCTCACGGAGATTTCCGATGCGATCAAGGGCGGCATGGAGATCATCCCCGTCGCCCGCCTCGACGACGTGGTCTCGCGCGCGCTGGTGCGCCCGCCGGTGCCGATCGTCTGGGAAGAGGACACCAAGGTTCCCGTTGCCTCCGACGCGGGCGACGAGGCCTCGGGTGGGTTGACGGCTCACTGATCAAAATACAACGACCGGTAAAAAACGGCGCCTTCGGGCGCCGTTTCTTTTTTTGATCTCATTTTTCCCGCGACATGGAGGCGGGCAGGTCAAGAAACGCGTCAAACAAGAATGAGAGTTCATGCGCCATGCATGTCGACGGGCAATGCCACTGCGGCCGGGTACGTTTTGAGGCCGATATCGATCAAGGAGCTGTCTCGATCTGCCACTGCACGGATTGCCAGTCGCTGACGGGCTCGCCCTTCCGGGTGACGGTGATCTGCCCAGGCAGCCACGTCCACATCACTGGCCAGCCCAAGATCTACGCCAAGGCGGGAGACAACGGGCGGGTCCGCTATCAGCACTTCTGCGGCGACTGCGGCTCGCCGCTGTTTACGAGCGGCGAGGGCGAGCACACCGACGAGTGGGGCATCCGCTGGGGCGCGATCCGCCAGCGCGCCGCGCTCGAGCCTGCCCGGCAGATCTGGTGCCCCTCGGCCGTGCTATGGCTCGACGCGGTGTCACGATTGCCGGGCCGTCTCCAGGACTGATCGGCAGGCTCCCCTGGGAGCAGCTTGCGCCCGGGGGCGGGTCGGGGCTAAGAAGCGGGGCTTGAGGGCGGTTAGCTCAGCTGGTTAGAGCATCTCGTTTACACCGAGAGGGTCGGGAGTTCGAATCTCTCACCGCCTACCAGCCGTCGCGCCGGATGGCGCCTCGGCCGGGCCAACTGCACGTTGCGCCCCGGTTAAAACGCCACGCCGACGCGCAGGGCGCGTTTCCACAGCACCCGGCAGCGCTTCTTGGTCGTCCCGTAGAGCATTTCGAAGCGCGGCGGCAGGTCGGTATATTTCAGCAGCTGCAGGCACGCGCCGCCGGCCGAATAATCGACCACCATGCATTCGATCACCGGCGCGCTCAACGACGTCACGATCTTGGCCGTGTTGGAAACCCGTCCCCCGGGCTTTACGCGCGCAAATACTCGGTCCTGAGACATCGCGATATCCTTCCCCTCGACAGACGGTCAGGCCGACCGGATTTCAATCGGCGCCGTCAATGCCGATAGTTTGCACACAAACCGCTTAGTTACGATTTATCCGAACGATCAAGTTTTATGATTTTCGTTTGGGGACGGGCGGATCGCCCAAGACACGCTACACATCGCGCGGCTTCGCGCCGAATATGGCTTCTGAGCGATGCGCTTGTTGCACTGCAACCGCTTGACGGCAGGAGCTCTTGTGGGGCAGGAACTTTTGTTCCAATGGCGCGTTTAGATGCGTTTTGTTGAATTGTATCTGACCAACGATGTTGTCGGCCCCCGAATTCGAGATGGGAGCAGTGTTCCGGCCGCCGGCGCCCGCACCGCAAGCTGCGATGCCGGGGCTGATACGGCTGCTGGCGACGCTCAAGCGCAATCCGCTGGAATGCTGGAGCGAGCCGTTTTTTGAACAGCCGGTTGCGCGGGTCAGGCTGCCGTTCCTGAAAGCCCTGCTGGTCCATGATCCCGCTGCGATCAGGCATGTGCTGGTCGACAATGCCGCAAATTATCGCAAGGACCCGATCCAGCGCCGAATCCTGGCGTCCGGCCTCGCCGATGGCCTGTTGAGCGTTGAGGGGCAGCGCTGGGACGTGCAGCGCCGAACCCTGGCGCCGTTGTTCGCGCCCCGCACGGTGTCCTCCTTCACCGATGCGATGCTGGCAGCAGCCGACGCACTCGCCGAGCGCTGGCGGAGTCCGAAGGGTGCAACCATCGTCGACATCGCGGCCGAGTGCACCTTGCTGACGCTCAACGTGCTGGCACTGACCATCTTCTCGGACGGCATCGGCAGCGACTTCGATGCGTTTCGCGTTGCCATGAACGACTACTTCGCAGCGATCGGCCGCATCGGCGTGCTTGACTTGATAGGGGCGCCCGATTTCGTGCCGCGGCCCGGCCGCAGGCGCCTGCGGCGGACCATGGCCTATTTCGAATCCGTCATCGATGAAATCATCGCGACGCGACGCCGGCGGCTCGATCACGCGACGGACGCCGATGCACCCGACGACCTCCTGACCCTGCTGTTGCGCGCGCTCGACCCTTCAACGGGGCGGCCGATGAGTCTTGCCGAGGTGCGCGCGAATATCCTGACCTTTCTGTCGGCCGGCCATGAGACGACCGCGAACGCCCTGGCTTGGTCTGCGTTTCTGCTGTCGCAGTCGCCATATTGGTATGCGCGGGTGCGCGCCGAAGCGGATGCGGCGCTGATCGGCGACCGCAATGGCCTGTTGCAGCGGCTGGTCGTGACCAGGGCGGTGGTTGAGGAGGCGTTACGGCTATATCCGTCGATTGCCGCACTCAGCCGGGCGGCGGAACGCGCCGACAGCATTGCCGCGACACAGGTGCCTGAGGGCACGCTGATCGTCATCGCGCCCTATATCCTGCATCGGCATCGCCGCCTGTGGGAGCATCCAGACCTGTTCGATCCCCGGCGCTTTCTCGGGCCCGCAAGGACAACAATCCCCCGCTTTGCCTATCTGCCGTTCGGGGCCGGTCCACGCACCTGCATCGGCTCGTCCTTCGCCTTGCAGGAAGCCACGATCGTGCTTGCGAGGCTGGTGCAGCGGTTCGACCTGCAACTCTTGCCCGATGCGAAGGTGTGGCCATTGCAGAAGATCACCTTGCGGCCCGCGCATGGCCTGCCGATGCGGATCGTGCCCCGATCAAATGGCTGACATCGGCGCCGGGTTGGCGATTGCCAGGCCGGCCGATTTCATCAACACTGCCGCGAAATTCTCTTGAGAGATCGCGAGACGATGATGGAAGCGCCCGTTGGTCATGATCGAAATGCCGACCAGATCGCCTATTGGAACGGCTCGGGCGGCCACCACTGGACGGATCGGCAGGCGGTGCAGGACGTTCTGCTCAAGCCGATCTTGGATATCCTGATCGCCTCCGCTCGGCCCGAGCCCGGCGACCATATCATCGATGTCGGCTGCGGCTGCGGTGCGACCAGCATTGCGCTCGCCGAACGCGTCACGCCCAACGGTCGCGTGCTCGGTGTCGACATTTCCGCGCCGATGCTGGCGCGGGCGCGCGAACTCGCGCCCAGGGGACTGCCGCTCGATTTCGCGCTTGCGGATGCGACCGTCTATCCGTTCGACCCCGAGAGCTTTGATCTCGTGGCCTCGCGCTTTGGCGTGATGTTCTTCGCCGAGCCCGCCGTTTCCTTTGCCAATCTGCGCAAGGCGCTCAAGCGCGACGGACGCGTGGCCTTCGCCTGCTGGCGCGACCCGAAGCAAAATCCATGGATGATGACGCCCTTGCAGGCCGTCTACAAACACGTCCCCAGGCTGCCGCAAGTCGGCCCCGAGGACCCCGGACCGTTTTCATTTGCAGCGGAAGACCGGGTGCACCGGATCCTCGGCGAGGCCGGCTACACCGCGATCACGATGCAGCCGCATGACTTGTCGCTCGACGTCGCGATCGGGCGGGGGCTCGATGCGGCGGTCCAGGGCGCGCTCGAGATCGGCCCCGCCAGCCGCGCGCTGCAGGACCAGCCGGAGCAGGTGCGAGAAGCCGCGCGCGCCTCGATCCGCGAAGCGCTTGCGCAATTCGCGCAAGGCGACAGCGTGATGTTGCCGGCCGCGACCTGGATCGTCACTGCGCGGGCATCCTGAGCCGATCGATCTCCCGTGATGTCCTCGGGCCGGGCTGCCGGCGCCTATCGAGGCAGCTCCTGGCCGCTCAGAACACGTTCCAGATGCGCGATCATGGTGGTGCCCAATTCGTCGGGCGCATCCGTGTGGCTCAAGATGGAATAGAAGTCGCGGCCAAAATAGCCAATGCCGACGGCGCTGAGATGGATTTCCCCGGCTTCAACGATGCTCCTAACTACAGCCTTCAGATGGTCGGAGAGATATGTCAGGCCGTTTTCTTTGAGCGTTGAATCATCGACCGGGGCACCGTCGGACAAGACCACTAGATATTTCCGGCGCTGGGGCAGGGCAAGCAGCCGCTTCGCCGCCCACTGCAGCGCCTCTCCGTCGATGTTCTACTTGGGCAAATCGGGCCGCAGCATGTGTCGGAATTCGAGGCTTCCGGTGCTCGTGCGCCGATCTGATGCAGTCTTGTAGAGAATATGGAGGAGATCATTCAGCCGTCCTGGCCGAGATGGCCTGAGACGCCACTTCCACTGTTTGCGCGCCTGCCCGCCACGCCAATGCAAGGTGGTGAAGCCGAGGACTTCACAGCTGATACCCAATGTCAGCAGAAATTCTTGTGTAATATCGGCGGTCGCTGCCGCGAATAACATCTTCTGGCCGCGCATGGAGCCCGAGTGATCTATCAACAGGGAAATGACCGTGTCCGCACGCTCATCCTCCTTCAGGCAGCTTCTGAGGCGGGCTGCGGCCTCCGCAGCGGTGATGTGCAGTCGGGTCTTCCAAGGCAGCAGGCCCATTTGCAGCGCATGCCAGGCTTCTATGAGGGCTACGTCATCTTTGGGGGAAAGAGGGCCGAGCACGCTGTCGAGATGGGTGGCGGAAATCTCAATATCGAACTTGGTCGTATAGATTCGATAGTCCAGGGCGGATGGGCGATCGGGCTCATCTGGAGACGGCACTGTCATCTCGAAATTCCGCTCGGTCTCCGGCCCGGATTTGGCGGACCCTACGCCCGTTCTTCCCAGATCATCGCCAGATGCACGATGGTCTCGGCGGCCTTTTCCATGTCCTGGCGGCTGACCCATTCGAGGCGCGAGTGGAACGCATGCTCGCCGGCGAAGATGTTGGGGCAGGGCAGGCCCATGAAAGACAGCCGTGAGCCGTCGGTGCCGCCGCGGATCGAGCTGCGCTCCGGCTTGAGCCCGGCGCGGCGGATCGCCTCGATGGCATAGTCGACCGTTTCGGGGTGGCGGTCGATGACCTCTTTCATGTTGCGGTACTGTTCCTTGACCTCCATGCGGTAGGTCGAGCGCGGATAGTCCTTCATGACGTCGTTCACGATCCGCTCGAGCAGTGCCTCTTTCTCCTTCAGTCCGGCGACCGTGAAATCGCGCACGATGAACCCGATCGTAGTCTGCTCCAGCGCGCCGGAAATGCCGATCGGATGCAGGAAACCTTCCTTGCCCTCGGTCGTCTCCGGCGAGCAGGTGTCCTTCGGCAGGCGGTTGATGATGGCGGCCGCGATCTTGATCGCATGCTCCATCTTGCCCTTGGCAAAACCGGGGTGGGTGCTGACGCCCTGGATGATGATGGTGGCGGAATCCGCCGAGAAGGTCTCGTCCTCGATCTGGCCGGCGCTCTCGCCGTCCATGGTGTAGGCGAAATCGGCCCCGAGCTTCTTCAGGTCGACCTTGTCGACGCCGCGGCCGATCTCCTCATCGGGCGTGAACAGGATCTTGATCGTGCCGTGCTTGATGTGCGGGTTCTGCACCAGGAACTGCGCGGCATCCATGATCTCGGCGACGCCGGCCTTGTTGTCGGCGCCCAGCAGCGTCGTTCCGTCGGTGGTGATGATGTCGTGGCCGATCTGGTCCTTGAGCGCGGGGTGCTCGGCGGCGCGGATGACCTGGCTCGGATCGGCCGGCAGGACGATGTCGCCGCCGGGATAGTTCTTCACCATCTGCGGCTTGACGTTGGCGCCGGTGCAGTCAGGCGAGGTGTCCATGTGGGAGCAGAAGCAGATCACCGGCACCGTCTTGGTCGTGGTGGCCGGGATCGTCGCATAGACGTAGCCGTGCTGGTCGAGATGGGCATCGGCCAGGCCGATGTCCTTCAGCTCGGCGGCGAGCAGGCGCCCGAGAGTCTTCTGCTTCTCGGTCGAGGGGCAGGTCGGCGAGTCCGGGTCCGACTGGGTGTCGATGGTGACGTAGCGCAGGAAGCGCTCGGTGACGCTATGCTGGAACGGGAGGGAGGAGGACAAAGTCAAAAACCGCGGCTGGGAGGGGGATCGACAGACAATAGCACAAAAGAAAACGCCATTCCGGGGGCCGCGAAAAACGCGGGCGGAATGGCGCGAAAGGCTTGAACGAGGCGAGACGGCCCGCTTCTAGATGGCTTCCTTGAGCTCCTTGGCGGCGCGGAAGGCGACCTTCTTGCTGGCCTTGATCTGGATCGGCTCGCCGGTTGCGGGATTCCGGCCGGTGCGGGCGGCGCGCTTGCGTACCTGCAGGATGCCGAGGCCGACGATGCGGATGCGCTCGCCCTTCTTCAGGTGCTTGGTGATCCGGCTCACCATGTCGGTGAGGATGCTCTCGGCCTGCTTCTTGGACAGTTCCTGGTCCTCGGCGATCGCTGCGGCAAGGTGCTTGAGCGTGATGGTCGCCGGGCTAGCTGCTTTCTTCGCCATGTTTGGCCCTCCTCGTTGTTAAGAAACGGCTTAGGAACCTAAGACATTTCTGGCCTTAGACGATTCGGCAGGGAGCTACTACGCCACTTGCTCCCGAAAATGAGGCATTTCTCGCATCGGCAACGCAAAAACCCTTGGCACATGCGGGGTTCTCCAACCTGCTTGACTTGCAAAGTCGGCCCCATTAAGCCCTCCACCGAACGCGGTTCTTGGCTGCATCCGCGGGAGTAGCTCAGTTGGTTAGAGCGCCGCCCTGTCACGGCGGAGGTCGCGGGTTCGAGCCCCGTCTCTCGCGCCATTAAATCAATGGCTTAGCAGGTTTCCAGCCCCGGGAAGGTATTTCAAGGGGCATGGTCGAAAAGTTTTGATCCTGCTCCGTTCCGGCCCTGCCGCCCCCGCTTTTCGTACCGGCCTAACGAAGCGACCGACGCTTTCCGTGTCCGGCGCGATTTCCACATCGGTCCTTTGAACGCGACGCCGTGTCAGAGATCATACGCTCTTCAAGAACGCCTCGAGCGCTTCATTGAACGGCGCGCCAGCAGAATGGATGCCACCGACGCGATCAGCGCCGGAACGGCGGCGATCGTGAACAGGGAGTCAGCGCCGGTGTTGCGCGCGAGCAGCATGCCGCCGACCAGCGGTCCGACGATTGAGCCGACCCGGCCGATGCCCAGGGCCCAGCCTACGCCCGTCGATCTGATCGCGGTTGGATAGTAGGTTGCGGCCAGTGCGTTGGAAGCGATCTGTCCGCCCACGATGCAAAATCCGGCGGCAAAGATTGCAACCGTGACCAGACCGGTCGAATGGCCTGTGAATCCGATCGCCGCGACCGCGACGGCCGCGCAGAGGTAAGTCACCGCCAGCGCACGGAAGGAGAACCGGTCGATCAGGCGGCCGAGCGAAAAGGTGCCCGCGACGCCGCCGACCTGCAGCATCGCGCCGATCGCCGCGGCGAGCGAAACCGAGACGCCAAGATCGTTCAGCACCGTCGGAAGCCAGTTCGACAGCAGATAGAGATCGAGCAGGCTCATGAAGAACACGATCCACAGCAACAGCGTCGTGACGCCGCGGCCCTCCGAGAACAGATGCGCGACAGGCAGGCCGGGCAACCGCGGCTCCTGCACGACAAAGCAGGCATCGCTGGCGAATTTTTCGGACGGCGCGACACGCTGCAACAGCGCGGCAACCTCGCGATCGCGTCCGCCGACCAGCGCCAGATAACGGATCGATTCCGGGAGAAGCGCGGACAGCACCGGCGCGAGCAGCAGGGGCGCCAGGCCGCCGACCAGGAAGACCGAGCGCCAGCCGAACGCAGGAATGAGGGCTGCGGCCAGCAGGCCGCCCAGTGCAGCGCCGATCGAAAAACCTGCAAACATGGTCATCACCATGGTTGCTCGGCGCCGATGCGGGCTGAATTCCGAGGTCAGGGCCACTGCGTTCGGCATCGCGCCGCCCAGCCCGAGCCCGGTGAGAAAGCGCAAGATCATCAGCCAGGCGGCGTCCTGGACCAGCATGGTGAGCAGGGTGCCGATACCAAACGCGGCTGCACTCAGCACGATGATGCGCTTGCGGCCGATGCGGTCGGCCAGCGTGCCGAAGATCAGGGCGCCGATCATCAGGCCCAGCAACCCGGCGCTGAAGACCGGCCCCAGCGCGCCGCGCGCCAGCTTCCAGTCCGACGCCAGCGCCGGCGCCACATATCCGATGGCCTGGGTGTCGAAGCCGTCGATGAACAGCACCGCGGCGCAGGCCAGCATCACGCGCAGCTGGAAGGCGCCGACCGGATGCCGGTCGATGTAATCGGGAACGTCGATGACAGCAGGCGCGGCCCCAACCCTGACAGCGACGGTCATGGATCACTTTCCTTCCCCGGACGGCTGAAGCCGGCACTATAATTCTTCACAAAATCTCTTATATTGAGATTTTACCTGACGCAAGCCCGCCACGGCGCGCCTGTTTCGGCGGAGCGCCGACTGGGGTAGAGGAGGTCTGAACAGGCAGGATTGACGCAGGTGGGGAAGACCAACAGGCCGGACAAGGTGCTCGCTGTGCTGGACCTGTTCAGCGAGACGCATCCGCTCTGGACACCCGAGGAGCTCATGCGCGAGCTCGGCTACACGAGGCCGACGCTTTACCGTTACTTGAAGAGCTTGAGGGAAAGCGGGCTTCTGATGTCGACGCGCGGCGGGCAGTTCACGCTGGGGCCGCGCGTGGTCGAAATGGACTATTTGAGCCGGCGCGCCGATCCGCTGGTTGCCGCCGCGGCGCCGCATCTGGCGCGGCTCACGGCCGCCTATCCTTGCACGGCGCTGATCGTGCGCTGGTACGGCGACAAGATGCTCTGCGTTGTCTCGCAGTCATCGGCACCCAATCCGGTGAGCAGCTATCCGAGAGGCAGGCCGATGCCGATGGCACGCGGCGCGATCGCCCGTTCCATCATGGCCTTTCTGCCCAAGCAGCAATTGATGCCGCTGATCAGCCGCTATGCCATAGATCTGCGCGAGGTCGGCACGGGCGAGACGCCGCAAGACATCGTCATGGCACTCAAGCGCATCAAGCGCGCCGGCGTCGCCACGGCCTTCGGTGAGGTAACGCCCGGTGCGGTCGGCATTGCCGCGCCCATCCTCGACGCCAATTATCCGATAGCAAGCCTCTGCGTCACGATTGCCGGCCAGCATGCCAGCGGCGAATCGATTGATCGAATTGGCGACGAGGTCCGGACGGCCGCCCGGTTGATTGCCGCCGATGCCCTGGACGATAGTAAGTAATCTCACATATTGAGATTTTTCTTGACGAAATTCGTCGCGGACTGCATTTGGGCGAGCTTGTGCGCGACGGCCGGTCGGGTGAGGTCCGGCGCGCGCCAATTGCGAGGGGATGCTCAGAATGCGCAATCCAGCTGAAAACGATGCGCCCGTGGTGATTGTCGGCGGCGGCCCGGTCGGCATTGGTCTTGCGATCGACCTCGGCCTGCGCGGCGTTCGCTCCGTCGTGGTCGAGCGCTATCAGGATCCGCAGCCGATCCCGAAGGGGCAGAACCTCACCCAGCGCACCATGGAACATTTCCATTTCTGGGGGGCGGAAGACGAATTGCGCGCCGCGCGAACCATCCCGCGCGATTACGGCATCGGCGGCATGACGAGCTACGGCACGCTGCTGAGCGGCTACAGCTATGACTGGCTGCAGCGCGAGCTGGTGCGACCGTTCTATTTCACCGACAATGAGCGGCTGCCGCAATATGCCACCGAGGCCGTGCTGCGGCGCAGGGCTGCACAGATTCCGGCGATCGAAACCCTGTACGGCTGGACCTGCGAGGCCGTTCATCCCCATGCGGACGGCGTGAGTGTCGACATCGTCGACCGCGGGGGTGAGAGGCGGACGCTGCGCGCCGACTATGTCGTCGGCTGCGACGGCAGCCGTTCCACGGTACGGGAGCAGGCCGGCATCACCCAGACCCGATCCGATCACGACCGGCTGATGGTGCTCCTGGTGTTCCGCTCCACCGGACTGCACCGTCTGCTCGAGCGCTTTCCCGGAAAGTCCTTCTACAACGTGCTGCACCCGGAGCTGGATGGGTATTGGAAGTTTTTCGGTCGCGTCGACCTCGGCAGCACCTGGTTCTTCCACGCGCCCGTGCCGATCGGCACGACACGGGAGAATTTCGACTTCCGCCGCTTCCTGCACGAGGCGGCCGGCGCCGAGTTCGACGTCGAATTCGAGCATATCGGTTTCTGGGATTTGCGCTTTGCCGTCGCCGACAGCTATCGCGCAGGCCGCATCTTCATTGCGGGCGACGCCGCGCACAGCCATCCGCCCTATGGCGGCTATGGCGTCAACAGCGGGCTCGAGGATGCCGTCAATCTCTCCTGGAAGCTTGCGGCAACGCTGCAGGGTTGGGGGCGTCCCGGCCTGCTCGACAGCTACAGCGCGGAGCGGCAGCCGGTGTTTGCCTCCACCGCCCGCGATTTCATCGAGACGTCGATCTTCAACGACCGTGATTTCCTGCGCAAACATGATCCGTCGCGCGATCGCACCGATTTCGAAACCGCCTGGCGCGCGCGGCAGTCCGGTGCGCGCGCCGAGGTGAATGCGTTCGAGCCGAACTATGAGGGCTCGCCGATCGTGCTCGGCGCGACCGGCGCCTCGAGCAGCGCGACCGGCTCGCATGCCTATGCGGCGCGGGCCGGCCATCATCTGGCCCCGCAGCCTCTGTCCTCGGGCAGAAACATTTTCGAGGAGCTCGGCGAGGGCTTTACGCTGATCGCGCTTGACGCGGACGACGCTGCGCAGGCTTTCGCACAGGCTGCTTCAAGGCTTCGCATTCCGCTGAAGGTGATCCGGGATTCCGCGACCGACGGTCGGGAGAAATACCAGTCGCAGCTGATCCTGGTGCGGCCGGACCAGTTCGTGGCTTGGTCTGAAAAGGCTTGGTCCGAAAAGTCTTGGCCTGAAAAGGCTTGCACCGAAGAGAAATGGGCCGGAGAGGCAGAGGCTGCCAAAGTCCTGCAGCGCGCTGCCGGAGGATCGGTTTAGTCCGTCCCGGCGCGCGGGCCCTTGCCGGCAGCAAATCCGCGACCCCGGCCAGCGTGCGCAACAGGCCGGACGGGAAGACCCTGTCATGCGCAAAAGGCCGCCCATCAGGGCGGCCTCTCGAAAACCCTTAAGCGGCGGATCGGCTCAGCGGACCGCGGTCGTGCCCGAGGTGGTCACCATGACCGGCTTGTCGGCTTTGATGACCCGGGCGGTCTGTGAATAGTCGACATTGTTGCGGGTTGCGACGCCGAACGCCGCCACCGCGATACCGGCGACCAGCGCCACCACCACGATCTTCAGGTGGGTCGCACGGTCAGCTGAATGGATGGAGTGGTTCATCTGAGCCTCCCGAGGCGTCTTTGCGCCTTCCGTCGAGCATCACGAATAGAGCCCCACTGTTTCAGCGTGGTTTCGTGGCTCTCCCAAAATGGTTTCGCGCGATAGGCCGTGGCGGCTCATCGCCCTTGCGGCGGTACGCGGATCGGCTGAAACTGCCGCCCGGGCGCAATCAAGCGCCCGGGAGGCAACGAAAAAATGAAGAAAATGACCCGCCGGGCACTGCTCGGATCGGCCCCGGCCGTCTGTGCGGCCGCGATCCTGAGCAGACCGGCAAACGCGGCGGCCGACTTCGAGTTCAAGCTCGGCGTCAACACCCCTGATACCCATCCCCTGACGATTCGGCTCGCCGAGGCGGCAAAGCAGGCGGGCGATCGTTCCGCCGGGCGGCTCGCCGTGACCGTCTTTGCCAACAGCCAGCTCGGCGGCGACCCGGAGATGCTCTCACAGTTGCGCGCCGGCGGCATCGAGCTGCTCGCCGCGCCCTCCATGACGCTGTCGACACTGGTGCCGCTGTCGGGGCTGCCCAGCATCGGCTTCGCCTTCCAGTCCTACGACCAGGTCTGGGCGGCGATGGACGGCGCCGTCGGCGATCTCGTCCGTGACGCCATCGGCAAGGCCGGCATCGTGCCGATGAAGAAGGTCTGGGACAACGGCTTTCGCCAGATCACCTCATCATCGAGCCGGCAGCTCAATGCCGTCGACGACCTCAAGGGCTTCAAGATCCGTGTCCCCGTCACCGCGCTCTTGACCTCGCTGTTCTCGGGCCTCGGGGCGCTGCCCTCGAGCATCAGCTACAGCGAGCTCTATTCGGCGCTGCAGACACATATCGTCGAAGGCCAGGAGAATCCGCTGGCGCAGGTCTCGACCGGCAAGCTCTACGAGGTGCAGAAATACTGCGCGCTGACCAACCATTGCTGGAGCGGCTATTGGGTCATCGCCAATCGCGGCGCGCTGTCGGGATTGCCCGCTGATCTGCTTGCGATCCTCAACGAGAGCTTCGATGACGCCGCGCTGAAGGAGCGCGCCGATCTCCTGGCGATGGACCGCTCGCTGCAGGGCGAGTTGACGGCGAAGGGCATGGTCTTCAACACCCCCGATCCCAAGCAATTCCGCAGCGCTCTGGTGCAGGCCGGCTTCTACACCCAATGGCAGAAGAGCTACGGCAGTGAAGCCTGGGAGAAGCTCGAACAATACACGGGCAAGCTGACGTAACGTCGCAGCGCCGAGGCGCCCGCAGAAAATGGCAGCGTTCTTGGAAGGGATTCTTGGAAGGATTCAAAGAACAGCTCTAAGAGGCTTTCAATTGGTTGAATCGCGCGCAAGCGCATAAGCGTCGCTGCCGCGGCGTGTCGTTCGATCGAGAGCGACGCGCCAAAAACTCATCAAAGGGTTGGGTGGCACGTTGAAGTCGTTTGGTCCGTTGCGGCTCGCCATGCTGGCGACCGTCTCCGTTGCGGTGTCGTGGCCGCAGGTTTCCGTCGCACAGCAATCGGGTTCGTCAAGTCAATCAGCCGGCGCGCAAGCTCTTCCGCCGGTCACCGTCAGTCCCGCAGCGCCGCGACGCCGGGTCGGCTCACAGGCGGAGCATCGACGGCCGCGATCCGTGCAAGCGGCACGCCTGGCCAGGCCGCAGGCCGATCGCCCGTCCGTCGAGACGCCGCGCGGCCCGATCCAGGGTTATGTGGCAAGCCGCAGCTCGTCCGGCACCAAGACGGACACGCCGATCATGGAAACGCCGCAGGCGGTCTCGGTGATCGGAGCCGAGCAGATCCGCGATCAGAAGCCGAACAAGCTCGACGAGGTCCTGCGCTATACGGCGGGTGTTCGCGCCGGAAACTTCGGCGCAGACACCCGCAACGACTGGTGGCTGATCCGCGGCTTCAAGTCCGACGATGTCGGGCTGTTCCTGGACGGCATGCAGCTGTTCTACACGTCCTATGCGAGCTGGAAGCTGCAGCCCCCCGACATGGAGCGCGTCGAGGTGCTGCGGGGGCCATCGGCGGTGCTCTATGGCGGCTCGAGCCCGAGCGGCATCGTCAACGTCATCAGCAAGATGCCGCCGGCCGAGCCGATCCGCTATGTCGAGACCGGCGTCAACAATTTCGGCAACGCCTATCTCGGCTTCGATTTCGGCGGACCGGTCGCAACGCCTGCCGAAAACGGCAAGCTGTTCTACCGCCTCGTCGGCCAAGTGCAGAACGGCGGCACGCAGGTCGAGTTCACCCCAGACAACAATTACTTCATCGCGCCATCGGTGACCTGGAAGCCGGATGCCGACACCACCTTCACCGTGCTGGCGTCGGCCTCGAAGCAGGATACCCGCGGCATCAACTTCCTGCCCTATGTCGGTACCGTGACCAACGCACCGTTCGGCCGCATCCCGACAAGCCTGTTTGTGGGCGATCCCGCCGCCGACACCTTCACGCGCGAGCAGGAGATGCTCGGCTATCAGTTCGAGCGCAACCTCTCCGACAGCGTGACGTTCCGGCAGAATGCGCGGTTTGCGCATGTCGACGTGACATATCGCGGCTATGTCGGCAGCGGTTACGCCAACGAGGCGACGGGCGACCTCGCGCGCTACAATTGGTATGCAAAGGACACCGCCAACCAGGCCAATCTCGACAACCAGCTGGAATATCGCTTCGAGACCGGGCCGTTCAGGCACACGATGCTGTTCGGGGTCGATCTGAGGGGATACCAGATCGACGACTACCAGAACTTCCAGTTTGGCACCGTCCCGTCGATCAACGTCTTCAATCCCGGCTACGGTCTGGGCGATATTCCGTTTTCGAGCGCGCCGTTCAGGAATTATCTCATCACGCAAAAGCAGGCCGGCACGTATCTTCAGGACCAGATCAAGCTCGGCAATGTCACGCTGGTGTTGAGCGGGCGAAACGATTGGGTGTCGACCAGCGAGGCCAGCCGGGCCAGCGGGATCACGCTCGCGAGCCGCGACGACAGCAAGTTCAGCGGGCGCGCCGGGCTGATCTACAATTTCGACAACGGCCTTGCACCGTACGTCTCGTACGCAACGAGCTACAACCCGGTCATCGGCCTCAACGCCCAGAACCAGTTGCTGTTGCCTGAAACGGGTCAGCAGGTCGAGGCCGGCCTGAAGGTGCAGCCCAGCGGCTTCAACGGCTATTTCACGGTGGCAGCGTTCGATCTGAAGCGCCAGAATGCGCTGACGGCCGATCCGTCGAATGTGCTCCTGCAGAACCAGAGCGGTGAGGTCACCTCGCGCGGCATCGAGCTCGAGGCCGTGGCCAATGTCACCTCCGAGCTGAAGCTGATCGGCGCCTTCACCGGCTACCATCTCTTCACCAGCAAGGACCTCGATCCGTCGCTGGTCGGCAAGACGCCGACCAACAGGCCCGAGGTGATGGCGTCGGGCTGGGCGGACTACACCTTCCACGAGGGAGCGCTGACCGGCTTCGGATTCGGAGGAGGCGTGCGCTATGTCGGCTCGTCCTGGGCCGACACCGCCAACACGCTGGAGGTTCCTGCCGTGGTGCTCGGCGATCTCGCACTCCATTACGAATGGAAGAACTGGCGCACCGCACTGAACGTGATCAACGTGACCGACAAGGTCTATGTCGCCAGCTGCGCGTCGGCCTCGTCCTGCTTCTACGGCGACCGTCGGCGGGTCACCGCCAGCGTCTCCTACAAATGGTGACGGAGGGAGGCCTCACGGACGCGCGCACGATCAGGCTCTGGTCTGCCGTCCACGCCTGGCCAGCCTGATCTCGACCATGGTCCCGCTGCCGCATTGCGTGACGGCCTGCCGTTGATCTTCCACCATGAGATCGCGGCACCGCAGGTGCGCGCCTGCCGCAGCTTTCGCAACGCCGGCGCTCTCGCAATGACGCGGGCTGTTGTGGGGCGAGGGTGGGCGCCATCTCGCGTGGGCCGGCGTTGGATGCCGCGCGGCCGTTGCAGCCTGGGCCTGGCCGCGAATCCGGCTCGCGCGGCGCAGCGTCGCTATGTCGCCCGCGCGATGTCGGCACGGATGAAGCGGGCCGCCCAGACGAACAGCAGCGCCCCCAACGTCGTGGTGGCTGCCGCCGATAGCAGCGAATAGCGCACGGCATCCGGGCCGAGTGCGCCCCTCAGCGCGTCATTGATCATGCCGACCGCGAGCGGGCCGACGCCTTGGCCGAAACAGGTCGCGGTGAGCAGCACCAGCGCCGAGGCGAGCGCCCGCATGCTGGGCCGCGCCACGGTCTGCGCAATGGCGAAGATCGGTCTCAAATGGAAGCCGACCAGGAACGAGGTCGCGGCAAGCGCTGCGATCATGGTGACGAAGCTCGGCGTCAGCATGCATAGCGCAAAGACGGGACCCGCAAGGCCCGACATGATCGCCGGCGCCCAGAGCTTCCAACGGTCGTCGTGCTGGCCGATCTGCCCGACCACGAGCCCTCCGACCAGCGTGCCGGCAATGCCGCAAAGACCTTTGAAAGTGCCGGCATAGGTGCCGATCTCAGCGCTGGACAAATGATGCACGCGGGCCATGAACGGCGGGATCCAGGCGGCTGTCGCGTAATTGGTATAGCTCGTCAGGCAAAAGCCGATCAGCACAATGACGAAGCTCGGCTGGGTCACCAGAAAGCGCAGCGTCGGGCCGATCGGCTCGGGCGTAAACCTCTCCGCCATCGCGCCGCGTTTGGGCTCCGTAATGGTGAGCCACAATAACGCGGCCAGCGCGATGCCGGGCAGGCCGGCCGAGAAGAACGCGGTGCGCCAGCCATAGTGCTGGTTGACCCAGCCGCCGATGAAATAGCCGAGGAAGACGCCGAGATAGGTGCCGATGGCATAGATGCCGAGCGCGCGCGGCCGCTCGTTCTTGTCGAAGAGATCGGCGAGCAATGCTTGCGAGGCCGGGGTGCCCGCAGATTCGCCGATGCCGACGCCAATTCTCGCCAGCGCCAGCGTGGTGAGGCTGGAGGCGAGGCCGCACAGGAACGTCATGGCGCTCCAGAATGCAAAGGCCATCGCCACGATGTTCCGCCGGTTCACTCGGTCGGCGATCCGCGCGATCGGGATGCCGAGCAGGGAATAGAACAGCACAAAGCCGAAGCCCGCGAGCAGGCCCATGGTGGTATCGGAGAGCGCAAATTCCTTTTTGATCGGCTCGATCAGGACGTTGAAGATGGTGCGGTCGAGAAAGTTGAGCGCATAGACAATTGTGAGGACCGCCAGCACGTAGTACCGCCGCGGCGAGGGGTGAGTTGCAGCGCGCAATTGTGCGCTCGCGTCGGTCGCGAGATCGGCCATGGTTTCCTTCCCCGTGATATTGTCTTCTTCAGTTTGTTGGGCCGTGAGGTGCTAGGCCTCGCGGATATAGTTTCCGGCCTCGAACTTGACCGGCGGCGCCTCTGCGTCGAAGGACACGCCGATCGGATCGCGTCCCGCGGCGAGCGCCTCGAGCTGGTCGCCCAGCATGCGCCGGATCATCAGGATGCCGCGGTCGCTCTGGCCGAAATGCTCTTCCGAATGGATCGTGACCGGTCCTTGGCCGACCTGGGCCTCATAGTCGCCGGGGAACTGCTGGTGCTCGGCCTCAGTCATGTCCCACCAGAACTTGCCGTTGAATTTCGAGCGCATACGGCCGATATCGCCGGTGTTCCTGACGCGGCCGGCGACATAGATGCGGAACGAGGTGTCGTCGATCGGAAGCGTCCAGCCGATCGATTCCACCCGGGCGAATTGCGCCACGCGCGGATTGGGCACCACGCGCAAGGTCGGCAATGCCGCTTCCGTTATCCGATAAAACACCTTGCCGTCGTCCTGCCGGCGGACCGACCGGACGGTCACCCCGCGCGGCGACATCTCGAAGGTCACCTCCGGCATCGAAGCCATCATGTTGGTGAACTGCGGGCCGCTGAAGGAACCATGCAGCACCGGCACATGGTAGGGGTCCACGACATTCTCGAAATGCTGCAGCCAGTTGCATGGAATGATCGCGGGTCCGCCACCGCCGATCGATGAATCATCGGCCTCGACGAACTCGCCGTCGTCCATCGTCTCCAGGCACTCGTAGGCGGGCAGCACCGGCTTTCTCCCGGCCGGCCCCATATAGGCGAAGATCAGGCCGTAGCGTTCCGCAACCGGATACCAGGGCTGGCGGACCTTGTCCTTGAACAGGCCGCCGTCGGGCTCACAGGGTTGCTCCAGGCAATGGCCCTCGTGGTCGAACTTCCAGCCATGGTAGCAGCAGCGGATGCCGTCATCCTCGACCTTGCCATAATAGAGCGTGGTGCCGCGATGGCAGCAGCGCGCGTGCAACAGGCCCACTCGGCCGCCTTTGTCGCGAAACAGGATCAGGTCCTCGCCCAGGATGCGAACTTTTCTGGGGATGTCGGTGGCGTCCGAGACAAGGCCGACCGGATGCCAATAGCGACGGAGCAATTCCCCCATCGGGCTGCCGCGGACCACCGAGGTCAGCTCGGTCCGGGTCTTGGCCGGCTTGATCGCATAGGCGGTGCCGAGATCGCGGTCCCCCTGGGTGATGTTCATGGCGTTTCCTCCCCATTTCTTGCCCGATTTGTTGTCGGCTTTGCCGTAGTGAACGGGAGATCGATGACAATGTCAACGATGTGAGGCGCGCCCTTGCCGCCACTTGGCAGGCGGTCCCTTTCTTGGCAGAGCTTGTTGCCATGACCCGGACCAGGACCAAGGCCGATCCGATCCCGCCGGTTGCCACGGCGGAGGAGGCCGCGCCGATCACCGCGCTGCTGTCATCGCGGCTGATGGTGCTGGCGAACCTGCTCAGGCGCGGCGCGATCCTGCGTTACAAGCGGCTGACGGGGCTCTCTTCGGTGGAATTCGGGCTGGTCGCCTCGCTCGGGCGGCGGCCGCCGATGAGCGTGGTGCGCCTCGCCGAGGCGGTCGGCATGGACAAGGGGCAGATCAGCCGGGCGCTGGCCGGGCTGGTCTCGCGCAAGCTGGTGTCGCGCGCGGCAAACCCCAGCGATAGCCGCGAGGTGCTGGTCCGGCTGACCCGGTCCGGGCTGGCCGCCCATGACGCCATCGTTGCCGGCGGGCTGGAGCGCAACGCGCGGCTGCTCGAAGGCCTGAGCCCTGAGGAGGTCGCCATGCTGCTCGCCCAGATCGACCGTCTGACGGAGCGCGCCGCCGATATGCTCGCGGCTGAAAAAAACTTCAGCTGACGCAGGCGCGACACACCTGTAACAAGGCTCCATTGGTGCCCCCGCCAAGCCCCTTAGGTGCTGGCGGATCAGGGATCAAAGCCCTGTTTCCCCAGGTAGGCCCGGGCTTGGCAGGCGTCAAAATAGCTTGTCTTGCGCCACTTGGTGCACTGCGCTAAGCCTCAAGAATAATTCCAAATCGACGAATCTGCGGCATCCCGAAACCGCAGGAGTAAGGTAAGCGCCGATGACCGGCATCCTGCAGAACTATCTGCCACTTGTTGTCTTTATTGGGGTAGCGGCCGTGATCGGGCTGGTGCTCCTGATCGCCCCCTTCGTGGTCGCCTTCCAGCAGCCCGATCCGGAAAAGCTCTCGGCCTACGAATGCGGTTTCAACGCCTTCGATGACGCGCGCATGAAGTTCGACGTCCGCTTCTACCTGGTCGCCATCCTCTTCATCATCTTCGATCTCGAGGTGGCGTTCCTGTTTCCCTGGGCGGTGGCGTTCGGCAAGCTCGGCGCGACCGGCTTCTGGTCGATGCTGGTGTTCCTGGCCGTGCTGACGATCGGCTTTGCATATGAATGGAAGAAAGGCGCGCTCGAATGGGATTGAGCCCAACCGCCACCCAGCCCAACGTCCAGGCGAAGGGCCCGATGGTCGCAAAGCCTTCGACGGGCATCCTGGATCCTTCCACCGGCAAGCCGGTCGGCGCGAATGATCCCTATTTCCTCGAGGTCAACCACGAGCTGTCCGACAAGGGCTTCTTTGTCGCCGCGGCCGACGACCTCATCACCTGGGCCCGCACCGGCTCGTTGATGTGGATGACCTTCGGGCTCGCCTGTTGCGCCGTCGAAATGATGCAGGTCTCGATGCCGCGCTACGACGTCGAGCGATTCGGCTTTGCGCCGCGCGCTTCGCCCCGGCAGTCCGACGTGATGATCGTGGCGGGCACGCTGACCAACAAGATGGCGCCCGCTTTGCGCAAGGTCTACGACCAGATGCCGGAGCCGCGCTACGTCATCTCCATGGGCTCCTGCGCCAATGGCGGCGGCTACTACCACTATTCCTATTCGGTGGTGCGCGGCTGCGACCGCATCGTTCCGATCGACATCTACGTGCCGGGCTGCCCGCCGACCGCAGAGGCGCTGCTTTACGGCGTGCTGCTCCTGCAGAAGAAGATCCGCCGCACCGGCACGATCGAACGCTAAAAGGTTTCAAGTGATGGACGACGGCAGGCTCGAGGCTCTGGGGCAAACGATCGTTAGCGCGCTTCCGGGCGCGGCGCTCGAACATGTGGTGGCCTACAATCAGCTGACCGTGCTGGTCGAGGCCGGCAAGATCGTGGACGTCGCGAAATTCCTGCGCGACGACCCCAACTGCCGCTTCGTCAACATCACCGACATCACGGCGGTCGACTATCCCGAGCGCGAGAAGCGCTTCGACGTGATCTACCACTTCCTGTCGCCGACCCTGAACGCCCGCATCCGCCTCAAGGCCCATGCCGACGAGACCACCCAGGTGCCCTCGCTCATCGACGTGTTTCCCGGCGCCGACTGGTTCGAGCGCGAGGCCTACGACCTCTATGGCGTGATCTTCACTGGCCATCCGGACATGCGGCGGCTGTTGACCGATTACGGCTTCGAGGGACATCCGCTGCGCAAGGATTTCCCACTGACCGGCTTTGTCGAGGTCCGCTACGACGACCAGGAGAAGCGGGTGCTCTACGAGCCGGTCCGGCTGAACCAGGAATTCCGCAAGTTCGATTTCCTCTCGCCCTGGGAAGGCGCCGATTATCCCGTGCTGCCCGGTGACGAGAAAAGAAGCGAATAGCGAATGGTGAGTGGCGAATAGGGATGCTTTTTGAACGACCAGTCGATCAATTCGTACCGGGACCTGAGAGTGTGGCAGGATGCCATGACTCTCGCGGAGTCTTGCTATCGATTGACGCGCCAGTTTCCGCGCTAGGAGTTGTTCGGTTTGGTCTCTCAGATCCGACGCGCGGCAGGCTCCGTTCCTGCCAATATCGCGGAAGGCCACGGTCGCGAGAGCACCGGAAGCTTCATACAGCAGCTGAGGATCGCGCAGGGTTCGCTGAAAGAGTTGGAAACGCATCTGATGTTGGCGGAGCGGGTTGGCATCTTGCCTTCGGCACAATTAGAAGCGGTTCTGTCGGAGTGCGAGGGTCTGGGCAGGATGGTGCGCGCCCTAATCCGATCGCTGCAGGACAAGCCCGCGAGATGAAACCATTCGCCATTCGCCATTCGCTATTCGCCATTCGCCCGTATATGGAGGGCGCATCATGAACGAACAAAGCCAAAGCCTTCGCAACTTTACCATCAACTTTGGACCGCAGCATCCGGCGGCGCACGGTGTGCTGCGTCTCGTGCTGGAGCTCGATGGTGAGGTCGTGGAGCGTGTCGACCCTCATATCGGGCTGCTCCATCGCGGCACCGAGAAGCTGATCGAAGCCAAGACCTATCTGCAGGCGATCCCTTATTTCGACCGGCTCGACTATGTCGCGCCGATGAACCAGGAGCATGCCTTCTGCCTCGCGGCAGAAAAGCTGCTTGGTATCGAAGTGCCGCGCCGCGGCCAGCTGATTCGCGTGCTCTATTGCGAGATCGGCCGCATCCTCTCTCATTTGCTCAACGTCACCACGCAGGCGATGGACGTCGGCGCGCTGACCCCGCCGCTGTGGGGCTTCGAGGAGCGCGAGAAGCTGATGGTGTTCTACGAGCGCGCCTCCGGCTCGCGCATGCATGCCGCCTTCTTCCGCATCGGCGGCGTGCACCAGGACCTGCCGCCCAAGCTGATCGACGACATCGATGCCTGGTGCGATCCGTTCCTCAAGGTCGTCGACGATCTCGACCGGCTGCTCACGGCCAACCGCATCTTCAAGCAGCGCAATGTCGACATCGGCAAGGTGACCCTGAAACAGGCCTGGGAGTGGGGCTTCTCCGGCGTGATGGTGCGCGGCTCGGGCGCCGCCTGGGACCTGCGCAAGTCGCAGCCCTACGAGTGCTATGCCGAGATGGATTTCGACATTCCGATCGGCAAGAACGGCGACTGCTACGACCGCTATCTGATCCGCATGGAAGAGATGCGCCAGTCGGTGCGGATCATGAAGCAGTGCATCGCCAAGCTGCGCGAGCCGGGCGGCCAGGGGCCGGTCGCGGTGACCGACCACAAGATCTTCCCGCCGCGCCGCGGCGAGATGAAGCGCTCGATGGAAGCCTTGATCCACCACTTCAAGCTCTACACCGAAGGCTTCCATGTGCCGGAAGGCGAGGTCTATGTCGCCGTGGAAGCGCCCAAGGGCGAGTTCGGCGTCTATCTCGTCGCCGATGGCACCAACAAGCCCTACAAGTGCAAGATCCGCGCGCCGGGCTTTGCGCATCTGCAGGCGATGGACTTCATCTGCAGGGGCCATCTGCTCGCGGACGTCTCCGCCATCCTCGGCTCGCTCGATATCGTGTTCGGAGAGGTCGATCGGTGATGGGCCAGGCGCCGATCCAGTTTGACCGTGTCTCAGGAGCCCTGGAGGGTGCAAACCTCTGGGAACGCACGGCTGCGCTGGCATTGGTGACCGGCTCGAAAATCTCGTCGCACTTCTCGCACCGCGGCTACAACGGCTGCGCCAACCTGCTGCGCAAGGCGCTGCCCGAGCGCAACATCGCGATCAAGCTCAACGACGACGCGGTATTCGAGTTTCCCTATGGCGACGGCTATTGGAGCAAGCTGCTCGACCGCTCCTATCGCTACGAGGACGAGCTCGAGCTTTTGTTCCGGCACTCCTCCGACGTCGATTACACGCTGATCGATTGCGGCGCGAATTACGGCTACTGGTCGGTCCTGGTCTCGAGCCGTCCGTTCGGCGCGCACCGGGTGATCGCGATCGAGCCGTCGTCGCAGAATTTTTCGAAGCTCGCCAACAACGCGCGCGTCAATGAAAATCGCTTCGAGACCATGAAATGCGCGGTCGGCGCCGGCCGCGGCAGCGCGCATCTCACCGGCACCAAGCACGAGGCCTTCAGCATCGCCAACGGAACCGGTGGCGGCGGCGAGGACGTGCCGGTCATTGCACTCGACGATCTCATCGACGACGGCAGGATCGCTGCCGAGGGCAAATACCTGATCAAGCTCGACGTCGAGGGCGTCGAGATCGAGGCGATCAAGGGCGGCGCGCGCCTGCTTGCCGGCGACAGCGTCATCCTGTGCGAGGAGCACGGCAACGACCCCGATCACACCGTCTCGCGCTACATCCTCGAACAGACCCCGCTCAAGCTCATCGTCTACGATCCCCGTTCCAACCGCATGGAGACCGTGACGGAGCTGTCGATCCTCGATCGCATCAAGGTCTCCACCCACGTCGGCTACAACGTCTTCGGCACGCAGAGCGCGTTCTGGCAAAACCGGATCGACGCGCTCAATGCCGATGCCGCGCGTCGCATGCAATGAGAGTCTAGAACACGATGTCCGTTCGCCGCCTTGCGCCAAAAGAACAGCAGCCGGAAAGCTTCGCTTTCACCGCCGAGAATCTCGCCTGGGCCAAGCGCGAGATCACCAAATATCCGGAAGGACGGCAGGCCTCGGCTGCGATCGCCATCCTGTGGCGGGCGCAGGAGCAGAACGAGGGCTGGGTGTCGGAAGCCGCGATCCGCTATGTCGCCGACATGCTCGACATGCCGCTGATCCGCATGCTGGAGATCGCGACCTTCTACACCATGTTCCAGCTGCAGCCGGTGGGCAAGAAGGCCCATGTCCAGGTTTGCGGCACCACGCCGTGCCGCCTGCGCGGCGCGGGCGAGCTCATCGAAGTCTGCCAGAGCCGCATCCATCATGATCCCTTCCATCTCTCCAAGGACGGCAATTTCAGCTGGGAGGAGGTCGAGTGCCTCGGCGCCTGCGTGAACGCGCCGATGGTCATGATCTGGAAGGACACCTACGAAGACCTCACCAAGGAAAGCTTCGGCAAAGTCCTCGACGGCTTTGCCTCGGG
>Ga0209062_1000824_pt1 | contig 72340 bp, 60 predicted proteins | sample Coa_R2_2_FD_187158 | JGI IMG/M metagenome (GOLD analysis project Ga0209062, IMG submission 187158) | Surface soil microbial communities from Centralia Pennsylvania, which are recovering from an underground coalmine fire - Coalmine... | ecosystem: Environmental > Terrestrial > Soil > Unclassified... | reverse complement strand
CCACGAACTGCAGCCTCTCATCCATCACCGAACACTCCTTCCAAGGCATGGCCCCTCCTCCCAGAGAAGGAGCCAGTGTCACCCATGTGTCCGGTACGAACTGTCACCCATGTCTCGGGCCGCTCACGGCCTGCCTGTCATCGGATATCCGCTCCCCGTGCCCGCGCGCCGGCCGCTGCAAACAGTCGGGAGCGACAAGACTGATGCCGGTCGCGCAGAGTCCCACTCGCTCCCCCGGGGTTTGACCGCCCCATGGCGGCCAGCCAGATGCCCAAGGGCCAAACCGTCGCGACGAGCCCGGGCTACAGAAGCGCCACGTTCGAGACCGACGCCAAGCATGGCTAGATGAACCTTGCGGAGAACGTCGGTGTCTATAAACGTGTGAAGCTTGTAGTTACGCGGCCGGAGGTTCGAAACGCGGCTGACCGCCTAGGACTGGTCCGGACGGGTTTCGGCGGGTTGTCGGCGTACTGGCCTGGTGCTGGGGCGCATCCGAAACCGCCCCCGGCCATAACCGATTTCCGCTTCCCCGGTGGCACGTTCCTACAAGCCCTCGATGCCCTTGCGATCGCGGGCGGACACGCCGTCTGGGAATATTCGGAGGCGCGCTGCATGGGGCATGCGACATTCCAGCTGAGCTGGACGGTCAAATAGCCCGGCCGGGCTCGACCGCAAATGGCGTTCCGCTCCTTACGAACTCGCTTTCCTATGGCCGCCCAAGCATTCTTCTCAACGGGAATCGTTAGGGCGGCAGGCGGTCTGCTCCTCGCTATCGCGCTCGCGCCGTCCTACCCACTTGCCGCGACGGCGCCCCCAACCGCGCGCGGGCCCGCGGGATTGGAGCGCCGGGCTGCGTGGCAAGCCGGCTGCTCGCGCCTGAATTTCCAGCTCGAGGCCGTCGCTCACGCCTACGGCGTGCCAGTTTCTGCAGTTCTGGCGGACCCGGTGCCGATCGTATGTATGCCCGCAGGTCGTCGCACGGGCGCCGAGGCTCTCAATCTCCTCGTTCGGGAATGCCCGAACTATCGCTGGCGCTTCGAAGATGGCGCGGTTTGGTTCACCCGCCTGGGGATGGGAAGGGAACGTCAAATTCGTATCCGTGATCGCTGCCGCGCCCCGCGTTCCCAGCGCGATGGTCCGCTCCATGGTCGTTCCATTCGAGCTTAGTCAGCCCCTGCCGCATACGGTGGTGAGGAACGTCACGGCGGGCGCAATCCTGCGTGCAGTCATGGAAGCGCGGCCTGTCTTCTCGTGCTGATTATTTTTCCCAAGGCAACAAAACTAAGCCGTGCGGACGGGCTGGCCGGACTTTCTTCTTGGCAATGGGTGCCGCTTCGCGTGTCGCCGTCCCCGCCTCCACCGCCGCTCACCGCTCACTCGTGGCCCGAAAGCCGCCGTGGGGGATCATCGCCATGGCTGGATCCGACCGCGCGACTATCGCTGCGGCGGGTGTCAGCGCACAGCCGTGCGCGTACCGGGCCCTTGCGCGCGTTGCGCCGCGCCGCGGCCGGCGCCGGCCGTTTAGTCTCTTTCCAAGAAGCCTTTGCCTTGGAATATGCGCGGCATCGCCTTTTCGATTCGCGCTGCCCGCGTGGCCGGCCGTTTGGCCGCGGCAAAGTGGAAGAGGTAACTCCGCTGCCGTCCCGGCGTCAGCGCCTCGAAGGCGCGCTTGAACCGCGGATCCGTTCGGAACCGCGCCGCCAGCTCCTCGGGCACCGCCAAGTCCGAGGTCTTGCGCGGCGCCACGCGCAGCCCAGCCTTCGCGGCGGCGATGGCCTCGCGCACGTAGGCCCTGATGGTCGCCGCCTGCGCCGCGATGTCCTTCACGCTGGTGAACTTCATCACCCGCCCGGCATGAGACTGGCCGAGCCGCACCAGCACCTTCTTGGGATCCTTCAGCAGGGCGCCCTGAAAAAAGCCCAAGGCGAAGTACTCTTTGAAGCCCTGCATGATGACGATGTTCTTCCCATCGAGCGTGTAGGTGGGCTTGCCCCACTTACACTCCTCTTTCATCGGAAAGGCGGCGAGCACCCGCCGCATCTCCTCGATCTCCGCCTGCCAGCGCCCGCGATAAGCCATCTCCATGCCAGCAGCATACCGCCGCAGGCCGAGGTCAAGGTCCAGCCGTTTGTAGCGTCGTCCGCGCCGTGTCCGCGCGGACTTATTTCAGGCTGCGGAGGTAGGCGACGAGGGCATTGAGGTCGGCATCGGCGCCGGTGAAGGCGGGCATGCCGGTCTTCGCGGCCTTGGCGCTGGGATGCCGCAGGAAAGCGGCGATCTGGTCGGCGCTCATGCGGGCGCCGATGCCCGCGAGGGCCGGCGCGAGCGGCGTGCCGCGGCCTCCCGCCCCATGGCAGGCGATGCAGGCACGCGAGGTGTATAGCGCTTGGCCCCGCGCCAGAATGTCGGCGGCCGGCGCCGCCGCGGACGCGCCGGCGGCGGCGGGCGCGGCGCCGAGCAGCATCGGATGAAACGGCTCGCGCATGTAGTCGCGCATCTGCTGCTCTTGCACCGCCAGGGCCGCCGCCACCGCGGGCTGGCGCTGATCCTGCACGTGGCTGAGAATGCCCAGGCCGACGACCGCCGCTAACACCAAGCCGAAGCTGCCCATGGCCACCGGCCGGCGCAGCGGATGCCGCTCCAGCCGCCGATCGAGAAACGGCGTCAAGACGAACAGCCCGATCACGATCCCCGGCACGATCACGATGCCGATCAGCCCGCTGCGGCCGGGCCAAAACTTCAGCCATTCGAAGGCGGGCAGGTAATACCATTCCGGCCGGGGAATGAAGGTGGTGTTGGCGGGATCGGCGCGCGGCCCCAGCGGCACCGGGAAGAAATACGACAACGCCCCGAGCACGGCCACCAGCAGGAGCGCGAACAGGAGATCCATCACCAACTGCCGGGGATAGAAATTCTCCGTCGCCAGCCGCGGCGCCAGCGGGTCCTCGTGGATCGGTCCCGCCGCGCCCGCCTTGCGAAACAGCAAGACGTGCAATCCGATGAACAGGAAAATGCCGGCGGGAATGAAGAACACGTGCAAGACGAAGAAGCGCGAAATCGTCAGCGTTCCCATCTGGCTGCCGCCGCGCAGCAGCGCCTTGATCGCGCCGCCCACCAGCGGCACCTCGCCCATGATGTTGGTGCCGACCGCGGTCGCGAAATACGAGCGCTGATCCCATGGCAGCAGGTAACCGGTGAACGCCATGCCCAGCATCAATGCGAACAGGACGCAGCCGGAAAGCCAGATCAGTTCCCGGCGCCCTTTGTACGAGCCGTAGGTGAAGGTCTGGATGATGTGCAGCAGAAGCAGCACCACGGCAGCGCTGGCGCCGTAGGAGTGCAGGCTGCGCAAGAAAGAACCGGCGGAGACGACCTTCACGATGTAGGCCAGGCTGATGTGCGCGTCGTTGGCCGCCGGCACGTAGTAAATCGCGAGAAAAACGCCCGTGATGACCTGCGACAGGAAGATAAAGAGCAGGCCGGAGCCGAAGATGTAGGCCCAGCGCGCGCCGCCGGGAATCGGCTCGTCGAGCGCCGCGTGTAAGGCGGCGTCAATGCCGGTGCGGCGGTCGAGCCAGCGCCAGAAGCCGCTGCGCCCGGCTGGCGGCGGCGCGGATTGGATTTCCGTCGCCACGGCCCCTCAATCCACCGCTTCCTGCGATGCCAGCAGCTGCCGGTAGAAAACGAAGCGGCAGTAGAGATGGCCGTCCTGAATGCGGTGCGGCAGCGAATCCATGTCGCGCGCCGGCGGACCGGCGAGGCGATGCCCGTCGAGCGCGAACGTCCCGCCATGGCACGGGCAGACGAAGCGTTGTTGATCCCTACGCCACTGCACGCTGCAGCCCAAATGCGGGCAAACCGAGGAGACCACTTTGGGCTGGCCGTGCGAATCCGGGATCACGTACACCATCTGCTGCGTGATCGCGCGTTCCCAGCCGTCCGGCTGCTCGATCGTGACCTGCCGCGCGACGGGGTGATCGAGCCGCGTGAAGCTCTCGAGCGGCCCCAGATCGGACCACCCTTCCTGCCCGGCGCGGCGCCGCAGCGGAAACAGCGCCAGCCGCGCCAGCGGAATCGAAAGCAGCGCCGCCATGCTGGCCGTGCCGACCGCGATCAAGGCGCCTAAAAATGACCTGCGTCCGCCCCTTTCAGAAGATTCGGACGCAGGTGAAGTAGGAGCCGTCGTGTTCATGGCGTAGATGCCCTCCTCCGTTTCGGCCGGGCCGCTAAAAGACGAACCAGAGCAGCAGATAAAGGGTATTGTTGTCGCGGGCGTTGCGGCCGGCGCCGTCGTAATTGGTGCTGGCGCCGTTGAACTTCCAGTAATAGGTGTACTGCGCGAGCAACTGGATGTTTTGCACCGGCCAATAGCCCGCTTGCGCGATCAAGCCGCTGTTGGCGGGGCTGCCGTTGGCGCTGCCGCTGACCGGGCCGGCGCCGTAGAGCAGCGGGTCGGAGGTTCCGCTGTCGTTGAACCAGCCCACGCCTCCGGAATAGCGGTTGCCGAAGTGATAAACGCTATCCAGGCGAACGGCGTTCAGATGATGCTTGGCGGTGCTGGCCAGCCCGGCCGCGACCGAGCCGAGCAGATCTGAGTTTTCGCGGATGTAATTGCCATGCACCGTGATCATGTCGCCGCCGTGGGGAATCTCGAGCTGAAAATCGGCGGCGGGATCGGTGAAGGTGTCGAGCGGGCCGGTGACGGCGTTCGGGAAGGAAGCCACGTGCATGCCGTAGGTGCCGACTTCGAGCGCGGCATGCCCCACGTTCTGCTGCCACGCCAGCCGCCAATAGGGCGCGGCGTTGTGGATGTTGAAGGCGAAATCCGTGCCGGTGGGCGGCTCGGGCGTAATCAAATGGGCCGAGCGGTACACGGTGAAGTCGCCGTAGAGATGGTCATTCCACATCGCGTACGCGCCTGCGCCGGCTACATCGCCGGCCAGCGTCCCGGAAAGAACCGTAACCGCGTTCGGACCTGGCGCCGCGTCCGAGGATGCCCAGGGATAACCCCACGCCGGCGTATCGTTCCAAAGATCCTCGACGGTGGGGTTGTTGTTGACGTCCAATCCGTATACGACTTCCTTGCCCAGCAGCTTGCGGCGGTTGGCGTAGCGGATATCGGTGTTGTCCATGATGAAGTGGCCGTCCGCCGCGGTGTAGGTCACCTGGAAGAAGCTGCCGATGTGCTTTGCCAAAGCGCCGGAAAGGAAAAGACTCAGAGCCTGCGGAAATTCGACGTTCGCGTTTTGCGTGCCCGGCTGCGCCTTCTGCGTCAGCGTGTCCGCGATCTGAAACATCGCCGAAAGCGGCAGCTCCTGGCTGATATTCAGGCCCGCGGTATTGGCCTTGGGCGTGACCTGGATTTCCTTCATCCCGGTCAGCGTGTAGCCGTTGAGCTTGAAGGCGCGGCCAAAAGCGGTGAGCTCGGGGAAGGTGATGTGGCAGGTGCTGCACGGCAACCCGGTTTGGCGCGTAAAGCTGGGAACCGCCCACGCCGGGAAGCCAAGAGACAGGAAGACCAAGAAAACTCCGGCAGTTGCAAGCGAACGATGGTGCACGATTCGACTCCAGGACATCGCTTCGAGTGGTGCAATTCGCTTGCCGAGCGATTTTGCCCACTTATTCTCGACTGTGCCCCGCCGTCGCAAAGTGCGGCAGCGTACTTTGGCCCAAAAATAGGGAAATAACCCCCACACTCACGGAGGACTAAAAGAGTACGGCGATCGGGCGATCGGGCGATCGGACGCCGGTTGGGGCAGAGGCCGCAGGGTAGGGCGGGGACGCGACTCAGCCCGCCGCGTTAAGCGGATTGGCCGCGCGAGTCGCCTGGATCTTGGCGCCGCCCTCGCGAGTCGGCCAATATCGCCCGCCAGTCAGGTAGGCCCAAATCACCGGACTGGGATTCGCCGCGAAAGATAGCATCGCAACCATATTCATAGTCGTCGCCGCTCCGAGGCTGTTTGGCCGCCTTCGCCCGTCGATCCTGACATGGCCGCCAACGCCCCGAGTTCGCCCCGCTTCGGCCTAGCGCCGTCCGCCGCGAGTCCCGCCGCAGCCGTGCCACGCCCGAGCGTCATTCCCCATCGCCTCGCTTGCGGCTACTCTGGCCAACTCCGCCGCCGCAAATCGAATCCTACTTATGAGGCCCCCCAGGGGAAGCCTCTGCGGGCCGCGCAATCCGTGCGCCCCGCCGCTGTTTGACAATTTGCAGCCTCGCGCTTGGCTCGCGCCACAGAATGGAGGGAATCGCCGCCCGGCGATTCCCTCCATCTGGGTGCCCCTATAGGGGTCCCACCCGTTGGGAAGCTCAACACTGCAAGTCTTTCCGGCGCGCCCCAACTCAAGCTGTAAGTGACAGCTCGGTAAGCGTTTAGACCTCCGCTCTCCGCCGCTGCCGCACGCAGGGTGTTGACCTGTACTTCCGGCCAGGCAGCCATCGCACAGGCGGCCGCCGACCCGCTTGAGCGATGCGGCGAGGGGTTCGACAACTGGCGCCAAGCGACTCGAGCCGTCGGTCCAACCGCACCCCGAAACGGCGCCGGCCTGGCGGCCCAGGCTCACTGCCGGAGCCTCTTCCCGAACGGCTCGTTACCGGCGGCAATGGCGGCAGCGGCAACGGCGGCGGCGTCAGCCGGCGCGGAGTTCGCTACCTGTCTGGCGCAAGGTGGCGCGCAGCGCGATCGGCGTGGCGGCGAGCGCTTTCGAAACCGGGCAAGTCTCCTTGGCGGTTTCCGCAACTTTCTGAAAACTCGCTTCGTCCATGCCGCCGGCCTCGACCTCGGTCACCAGTTCGATCGCGGAGATCGCATATCCGTCGCCCGACGGGCCGAAGTGCACCTGGGCCCGCGTGGTCACCGTGTGCGGCGTTGCGCCGGCTTGGGAAAGCGCCGCCGCCAGAGCCATCGAAAAGCAGCCGGCGTGGGCGGCGCCGAGCAGTTCTTCCGGATTGACGCCCGGGCCCTCTTCCATGCGAGACCGAAAGGAAAATGCGCCTTGATAGGCGTCGAAGCACAGGACGCCATGGCCGGCGGTGAGATTGCCCTGCCATTGCGCGGAGGCGGAGCGTACAGGCATATTGGCCCTCCGCCGATTGAGATGCGCAGTTTTCGGAGCGCGCCGCTGCCCGCGGCGGTCAGCCTCCTTCAGCGGCGGATTTGCCGGCGGGCCGCGGAGTCGGGCACGGGCGGTGCGGCGTTCGCGCGTCAGGCGGCCTGAATCGTCGCGCGCGGGCGGCGCAACCCCGCGCCCTCCAGGCGCACGACCACGGCCACGATGAGCCAGAGCGCGGCGCCGTAAACGGCGTACTCGAGCGCCTCCTGTCCCGGCGAGACGCGAAACGCGCCGAAGACGACCAGCGCGCCCGTCGAGCTGACGTGCAGCGCTTGCGCCAGCAGCACGCTTTCGGTGTGGCGATAGGCCCAGCAGATCAGCACGCGCATCGCGGACATCGCCACGCCGAAGGCCAGATAAAACGGCAGCCAATCCGCGCCATGCGGCTGCGCCGCGCCGAGAAAGTCGCTGACGGGAAGGTGCCAGAGCACCCACAGCACTCCCAGATCCGCCGCGAGCGTGAAGGCCGCGCCGCTTTTGCCGCCCGCGGCCTCGAGCATGGCGGGATAGGCGAAGCCCGTCCAGCCGAGCTCTTCGAGAAAGCCCGCCGGCAGGCCGAACAGGATACCCATCCAATAATGATTCGCGCCGTACGCGGGAGAGACGAATCGCGCCAGCAGCGCGAGCACCGCCGGCAGCAAAAGCACCGGCAGCAGGAGCAGCGCCCACCACCAGCCGGCGCGCCAGCGCAGCATGCGCGCCCGCAGCTCGCGCCAGCCCGCGCGTCCTCGATAGACGCAAGTCAGGGTTATGCCGGCGACGCTCGGGCCCAGCAGCATGGCCGGAAACATCAGGATTGCCGTGAGCCGCGAAATCCCGTAGCCGCGCAGCAGATCCGGCGCCGCCACCGCGGCCGCGGCGGCCCAAGAGATCGCGAACGTCAGGAGAAAATACGAGCGGACCCGTCGCCCGGCTTCATCTCTCTTCATCTGACCTAATCGCTAACCTTAACTCAAGCACGTGAGCCGCCGAAGCCTGCTGTCCGGCACGGGCGCCCAACCCGCCCCGCGCCCAGCCCGGCGGCCGCCGGCCCGGCGCCGGGCCCGTCGAGGAGCCGGTGGCGGCCGGGTGCCGCCGGGCGCCGACTCAGCCGAGGAACGTCAGGTCTGCAGCCAAGATGGCGAAGCTGGCGCGGCTGGGCGCGGGAAAGCGCAGCGCGCCGGTCAGGCGCAGCGCCAGCCAGGGGCGCCGGTCGGCGCGCAGGAAGAGCAAGCGCGCGCGCGTTTCTCGTTCACCCACTCGCCGTTCCAGCGCCGCGGCTTCGACCGGCGGCAGCGTAAGAGCGAGCGGCGAAAGCTCCGGCGGCAGCGCGATGCCTCCGGATGCCGCGGCGCGATTGCGGCGCGAGCAGGCAAAAGCGCTGATCGCGGCGGCGTGCAGGATGCCGCCGTCGATTTGCAGTTGGAAGTCGCAGCGGCGCCAATCGGGGCGCGGCGCCGGCGCCGCCCAGCGCAGCGGCCGGGGAGTCTGCGGCGCCGCCTCTGCGATCGCGACCTGCACGCGCAACGCGGCTGGGGCGCAGTCGTTGCGCGCGAGCGCCGGCAATCGCAAACGGTCGACGCGCCCGCGCCAGGCGCGCCGGGCGATCTCGCGGCCGCGCGCGTCCACGGTGACGATCGCGCCGCGCGTTTCCGCCGCCGCGTCCGGGCCGAGGCAGCCGGTCGCCCAGGCGTAAAAGCCCGGGGCCATGGCGTCGCTGGCTTCGATGACCAAATCGCGAAAGACATGCCGCGTGCTGGGTGGCGGCAGCCCGTGGCCGGGCACGTAATCGGGAACGCCGCGCGTCGCGATCTCGGTTGCGCCGTAGGCGTTGGCCCAGCCCGCGAAGCGCCCCTCGAGTTCGAGCGCGGCGCGCAACGCGGGGTCGCTGCCGGCCGCCGGGACCGGCGCCGAAGCCGGGGCCGAGAGCACAGCCGCGTCGCGGCAGGCCGCGAGACAAGCGGCGCTGCCGGCGGCGGCAAGAGTGGTGACGAACTGGCGGCGATTCATAAGCCTCGCGTTATTGCACCGTCAGCGATAGCGATGCCGAATGGCTGTCGGCGCCGGAAGTGCCGGTGACGGTCAAAGTATAAGTGCCCGCGGGCGTGCCCGGGTTCGGCGGCGGAGCCGACGACGAGGACGAGCCGCCGCCGCAGCCGCCGGCGAGCAGCAGCGCGCCCACGAGCGCCGTCCAGGCCAGGCGCCGCTTCCAGGCGCGGTGGCGGCGGGGACGCACCGCCATCCCGAGGGCGGCCAGAGCCAGCGCCAAGAAGATCAACGGCGGCCAGCGCGAGTCCGGACTGTTCCAGGGCGCGAGCGCGCCGGGCGCGGTCGTGGTCACGGTGACCGTGGCGGCGGTGCCGCTCGCCGTCGGCGTCACGCTCGCCGGGCTGACCGAGCAAGCCGCTTCCGCCGGCGCGCCCGAGCAGCTCACGGCCACGGCGCCGTTGAAGCCGCTCTCGGCGGTGAGGGTGAGATTGTAAGTCGCGCTTTGTCCCGGGGTGATCGAAGCGGAACTAGAAGCGGCGGCGAGGCTGAAATCTTCGACCGTCACCGTGCCCGACGCGGCATGACTCAGCCCGCCGGAACTGGCGTTCACGGTGATGGTGTTGGCGCCGGGCTGAAGCGCGGCGGCGGCGACGGTGACCGTCGCCGCGCCGCCGGCGGTGATGCTGGCGGGTGATGCCGTGCAGCCGGAAGCGGGCGCGGCGCAGCTCAGGCTCAAGGTGCCGCCGAAGCCGGCGATGCCGCTCGAGCTCAGCGCCAGCGTCGCCTGATTGCCGGCGACGACCGGGTTGGCGGGAGGGGCCAGGGCAATCGAGAAGTCCTGCACGGTCACTTGCGCGCTCGCCGTCTCGGTCGCGCCATTGGCGGCGCCCGACACGGTTACCGTGTTGGCGCCGTCGCTCAGGCCGGCGGCTGCCACCGTCACCGTTGCCGAGCCGCCGCCGGAAATGCTGGCGGGGCTGACCGAGCAGCCGCTCGCGGGCGCGGTGCAGGTCAGCGCGATCGTGCCGGTGAAGCCGCTGCCGGCCTGCGCCGTGACGCTGAACTGCGCGCCGGCGCCGGCCAGCGCGGTCACGGTTGCCGGCGTAGTGGCGAGCGTGAACGGCAGGCCCGTGATGGTGACCGAAAGGGTTTGCGTGCTGATCTGATCGGTAGCGGCGATGGAGACGGTGGTGGTGCCCAGCGCGATCGCGCTGCCCGCGATCGTGACGGTCACGGGCGTGCCGGGCGCGGCGGTCGCGGGCGAAATGCTGCATCCGCTGGCGGGAGCCGCGCAAGAATAGGCGATGGTCGCGGTTTCGCCATTCGCGCCGCTCGCGGTCACGGTGAAGCTGGCCGCGGTGCCCGCCGCCACGCTGAGGGTGGTCGGCGAAGCCGCTAACGTGAAGCTCGGCGTCGGCAGCGGCGCGATCTCCCACAACCCGCGGCCGTGGGTCGCCGCCACGAGCTGCCGCGAACTCCAGGTTTTCGGCGAGATGCTCAACTGCAGCACGGCGGCGTCGGGCAGACCGCCGCCGACCTGCATCCATTGTTCGTTGGCCGCGCCGCCGTCGGTCGCGGCGAAGACGCCCACGTCGCTGGCCACATAGATGTCGTTGTTGGGGCCGAGCGGGTCGATCAGAATCCAATTCACCGGCGCGTCGGGCAGATTGCCGGTGATATCGGTCCAGGTTGCGCCGCCGTCAGTGGTTTTGAAGACGTGTCCTCCGCCGAAGCCCTGCACGCCGAGATAGACGACGCTGGGATCCACCGGATTGATGGCGACGGAGCTGATCGGCCCGCCGCTCATATTCAGCGGGGCGGTCATGCTCGTCCAGGTGGGACTGCCGCTCATCAGATTCGAGGTCATCTCGAGGCCGCCGTTTAGCGTCGCGAACCAGGCGATGTTGGCGTTGTTGGGATCGGCGGCGACCGCGGTGATGGGGGTGGTGGCGCAGCCGAAATTGGTCACCTTGGTCCACACCAGGCTGCCGGGGTTGTTCGGGTTGGCGGGGCCGAGCCACATATTGCAAACGCCGACCAAAAGCTGGGAGGGCGTGGTGCCGGATCCCGGGATCAGCGTGTACGGCACGTAGAACATGCCGGATTCCGGTATGACGGTGTTATCCGCCGCCTGGGCCAGGGCGCCGGTGCTGGTGTCGTACATCATGATGTCCGCGCCGTTGGGGTATTCGAGCCAATAGTCGCTGGGCGCGGTGGGATCGCTGGCGGTGAAGCCGCCGTCGCCGCCGAAGAATTGGCTCCAGGCTAGGCCGGGGCCGCTGTTCACCGACGTGCCGTTGTCTTGCGCGCCGCCAAACCAGGCGCCTGATTTCTGCGAATCCGGGGAAGCGCTTTGGAACTGGATATTGCCCAGCGTCGCGTTCAGGTTCATCCAGCTCGTGCCGCCGTTGGTCGTGGCCCATGCGCCGCCGTCGTTGCCGATGAACCAGGTGGTCGCGTTGAAGATCGCGATGGCGTGCTGGTCGGGATGAACAAGATTGGCGCCGGAAGCGTAACCGTCGGTGATGTCAGTCCAAGCGGTGCTCAGGCCCGTGGTCGTCATCGCCGGCACGCTCGCCGCGCTCCAAAGATCGATGCCGCCCACGAGCAAGCCGCTGCCGCCCGCCGGGGCCGCGATGTCTTGGTCGTAGTCTCCCTGGCAAGAGGTAACGCCGCCGCCGCTCTCGCAGTAGAGATTCGTGAAGCCGCCGCCCGGCGCGGTCGAGACGTCGGGCATGGGGAGCGGGTGCCAGGTGGTCCCGCCGTCGGTGGATTCGGCCAGCCCGGTGTCGCAATTCGTCGAACCGCCGGTGCAGGGCGTCGGCGTCGCGGGGCCGCCGGTGGCATCGCTCAGTAGCGCATAAAGCGTGCCGTTGCGCGCGGCCAGCGAGGCCCGCGAGAAATCGCCGGCGGGGCTCGCGCCGACAAAGGGCGATGCGAGGATCGTCCAGGACGCGCCTTGGTTGGCGGACTTGAAGATTCCCACATTGCCGGCCGCCGCGTAATAGGTCTTGGCGGTCGCGTCATAGATCAGATCGGTGTCGTTGGCCTGAAGGACGAGGGACCAAGTCTTGCCGGAGTCCGTGGAGCGGTATAGGCCCGTCGGCCCCGCGGCAGCGCCGGCCTCGCAGCAAACGTCGGAGGAGGTGGTTGCGAGGACGACACTGGGCGTGGCCGGATCGAAGAGGATGCGCGAGAATCCCTGGCCCACGAACGATTCGGCGCCGCTGTCAGCGGTGGTGATCGAGGTCCAAGTGGCGCCGCCGTCGGTGGATTCGAGCAAGCCTTGGCCGTAGTAGGAGTCGCCGCTGCCGTTGGGTTCGCCGGTCCCGACCAGCAAGTGCGCGGGATTCGAGGGATCGACGGCAATCGCGCCGACCGCCAGGGTGGGCTGCGAGTCGGTCAGCGGCGTGCATGTGGGCGAGGCGCCGAGCGCGCTAGTGCACTTCCACAGGCCGCCGAAGGCCGCGCCGATGTAAATGGTGTTGCCGGTGGCATCGCTCGGATCGAGGGCGATCGCCGTCACCCGGCCGGAGACGTTGCCATAGGTCGTGGGCACGAGCGCGTCAGGAGTGGTGTTGAGCGGGCGCGGCCCGAGTTCGGTCCAGGCGCCGCTGCCGGTGGGAGTGAATCCGGTGACTCCGGGTTGCGCCGTGGCGCGCGCCGCGGCTCGCGGCGCCAGCGCCACGCGCGCGCGCATCGCCAGGGCCCGCCACAGGTGCGCGGCGGCGGGCAACGAGTCGGGTGATCGGCGGCCGCGCAAGAACCAGGCCTCGCGCGCGCTGGGGTTATCGGCGGGCTGTGCCTTTTCCTGGCCGCGGAGCGCGGCGGGCAGCAGGCATGCGGCGGCTAGGCAAACGGCGGCCGCCAAAATGCGGACGTGGCGCAACTTCATCTTCGACCTCCTAAGTACTGTGAGTGGACTCTAAGCGGTCCAAACGAGTTAGCACAACTGTCCCAACGGTCCTGTATCAGTGCTATCAACAGGGGCAACTGGCAAAGCTGGCTCGGAAGGCGCTCCGCAAGGCGGTTAACGGGCGGCATAGGACGTATCTCCATCGCCCGGGACCGCGCCCAACCCGCCCCGCGCCCAGCCCGGCGGCCGCCGGCCCGGCGCCGGAGTGCAGGCTGGAGAAGGCGGCGAGCGAGAGGACCGGGGCGCAGGCAAGCGTGCCGGTTACGCGTCAGGAACCTGCGATAGGATCTTGGGCATGCTCAGACGAGAGTTTCTGAATGGAGCACTGGCGGCGGGGCTGGTGGCCGGCAGCGCGCCGGCGGCGCGCGCGCTTCGGGCTGAACGCGCTCCCGCTAAACGGGGCGAGGCTGCGGCCTCCGGCGCGCCGGCGCCCGAGCCGGCGAGCGGCGAGCGCGGGCCGTACCTGCGCGCGGGCATTTGTTGCTATTCCTATCGCAAGGCGCTGGCGGCCGGTCAACTGACCTACGAGGAAATCATCGCGCGCGCGGTGGATTGGGAACTGGACACGGTGGACCTGACCGTGTACTGGCTGCCGCAGCCGGACGGCGGCTATCATCAGCGCCTGCGCCGCTACGCCTATCGCAATGGCATGCATTGGTCGGGCATCGCGGTGCGCACCGCCTTCACCGGCGCGACTCCCGCCGATCGCGCCCGCCAGCTCGCCGACGCCCAGCGCTGGGTGGATTACGCCGATGCTGTCGGCGCCTCGCATGTGCGCATCTTCGGCGGCCCCTTGCCGAAGGGCTGGAGCGAAGCGCAAGCGATCCCGTTCGTGACCGAAGGCATGGCGAAGTTGGCCGCCTACGCCGGCGAGCGCGGCATCACCCTCGGCGTCGAGAACGACTTCGGCGTGACGCAGACCGCCGGCCAGGTGCTTCGGTATGTGCGCGCCGTCAATTCGCCGTGGCTGGGCGTGAATGCCGATTCCTTCAATTCGCCGATAGACTCCGCCGCGCAATTCGCCCGCTGCCTGCCCTATGCGACGCATGTGCACTTGAAGACCCAGGTGCACGACGCCCAGGGCCGCGTCCGGCCGGCCGATTGGAATCGTTTGTTCGCGCTGATCGAGGCGGCCGGCTATCGGGGCTCGGTGTCGCTCGAGTACGAGGGCAACGACGCCGCGGCCGACGTGCCGCGCTACGCGCGCCAGTTGAGCGCCATGGTGCGCGCGGCCAATCTCCGGCGCCGCGCCGCATGAGCGAGGGCGCGCCGGGCTTCGCCCATCCGTTTATCGCCGCCGATGCCGCCGCGCTCGGCGCCGCCGCCGCGGCGCATGCTGCCGCGCGCATTCGCGCGCTGGCGGCGCGGCACGGCCGCTTTGCCGTGGTCTTCGCCACCGGCGCATCGCAACTGGCGACGCTGCGAGCGCTGACGGCGATGGATTTGCCCTGGCGGCAAATCGTCGGCTTTCACTTGGATGAATACATCGGCCTGAGCGCCGGCCATCCGGCCTCGTTCCGCTGGTACTTGCGCGAGGAGCTGGCCGCCAAAGCGCCCTTCGCCGCCTTTCACTTCATCGCCGCTGACGCCGCCGATGCCGCCGCCGCCTGCGGCGAGTATGCGCGCCTGCTCGCGGCCGAGCCGCCGCGGCTGGGGCTGATCGGCATCGGCGAGAACGGCCATCTGGCCTTCAACGACCCGGGAGAAGCGGACTTCGACGATCCGGAGGCGGTCAAGATCGTCACTCTCGACTCCGCCTGCCGGAACCAGCAAGTGGCCGAGGGCTGGTTCCCGCGCCTGGAAGATGTGCCGGCGCGCGCGATCACGCTGACGATCCCGGCCATCATGCAAATTCCGGAGTTGGTGGTTTCCGTGCCGGGCGAGCGCAAGGCGGCGATCGTCGAGCGCGTCCTGCGGGGTCCGATCGGTCCCGAGTGCCCGGCGACGATCTTGCGCCGGCACGCGCGCGCGGCGCTGTTCTTGGATCGGGCGTCCGCCGCGAGGCTTTAGCGGCGGGCTTGCAGCTCAGAAATCCACTCTGGGGCCGGCGTTGCGGATCGCGGCCGGCACCTTCCCGAACTGTTTGAAGTTCTCGACGAAGCGGCCGGCCAAATCGCGGGCCGCGCGGTCGTAAGCCTGGGGATCGCGCCAGGTCTCGCGCGGATGCAGCAATTCCCCCGGCACGCCGGGAACGGCCTTCGGCACGGCCACGCCGAAGATCGGATCGGTTTCGAATTCCGCCCCCGCCAGCTCGCCGTTCAGCGCGGCGTTGACGAGCGCGCGGGTGTGCGGCAGCGCGATGCGCCGCCCCGCGCCGAAGCCGCCTCCGGTCCAGCCGGTGTTGATCCACCAGCAGGGCACGCGGTGCGTGCGCAGCCGCTCGCCCAGCATCTGCGCGTACTCGCGCGGCGCCAGCGGCAGGAATGGCGCGCCGAAGCAGGTGCTGAAGGTCGCCTGCGGCTCCTTGACGCCTGCCTCCGTCCCGGCCACTTTGGCGGTGTAGCCGGAAAGGAAGTGATACATCGCCTGGTCGGGCGTCAAGCGCGCGATCGGCGGCAAGACGCCGAAGGCGTCGGCGCAAAGGAAGACGACATGCGCCGGACGCGGGCCGCGCCCGCCGGGGACGACGTTGGCGACGAATTCGAGCGGGTACGCCGCGCGGGTGTTTTCCGTCCACGAAGCGTCGTCATAGCGCGCCGCGCGCGTTTCCGGGTCGAGCACCACGTTCTCGAGCACCGTGCCGTAGCGGATCGCATCCCAGATCTGCGGCTCGTGCTCCCGCGACAAACGGATGCATTTGGCGTAGCAGCCGCCTTCGAAGTTGAAGATTCCGTTCGGTCCCCACCCGTGCTCGTCGTCGCCGATCAAGCGGCGGTCGTGATCGGCCGAGAGCGTGGTCTTGCCCGTGCCCGAAAGGCCGAAGAAAAGCGCGGTGTCGCCGCTCGGCCCGACATTCGCCGAGCAGTGCATCGGAAAGACATCCCACGAGGGCAAAAAGAAATTGAGGGCGCTGAAGACCGATTTCTTGATCTCGCCGGCATACGCCGTGCCGCCGATCAAGACGATGCGGCGGTCCAGGTTGAGGACGATGAAAGTTTCCGAATGAGTGCCGTCTTCGGCGGGGTGGGCCAGGCAGCCGGGCAGATCGAGCACCGTCAGCTCCGGCTCGAATTGCGGCGGATCATCGGCTTGGCGGCGGCGCAGCAGATTGCGCGCGAAGAGCGAATGCCAGGCGAATTCGGTGATCACCCGCACGCTCATGCGGAATTCGCTGTCGGCGCCGGCGAAGCACTCCTGCACGAACAGGTCGCGGCCGCGCACATACTCTTTGGCGCGGTCGAGCAGGCGGTCGAAGCAGGCGGGCGAGATCGGCTGATTCACCTTGCCCCACGCCACCCGCTGCTCGGTGACGCGATCGCGGACCAAAAACCGGTCCCGCGGCGTCCGGCCGGTGAAGCGCCCCGTGCGCGCGGCCAGCGCGCCCGTGCTCGCGAGCGATGCTTCGCCCCGGCGAATCGCCTCTTCGATCAGCAGCGAAGGCGCGGAGTTCACGTGCAGCCGCTCCCGCCCGACGTTCAATTCCAACAGCAAATCCGCGCCGCTGGCGACCTCGAGACTCAACATAGGACCACCTGGCACCATTCTCCGCGCATCGCCGGACGAGGCGCAAGTGACCGCTCGGTCGGGCGCGTTGCGCAATCCGGCACTCCGCCGGGCGGCCAGGCGCCTACTTCACGCGTTCCAAATACTTGCCTTCGGCGGTATCGACGCGAATCTTTTCGCCTTGATTGATGAACGGAGGAACCTGCACCACCAGGCCGGTCTCCATCGTCGCCGGCTTGGTGACATTGGAAACGGTGGCGCCCTTGAGCCCAGGTTCGGTATGGGCGACTTCCAGATCCACGGTGGCGGGCAATTCGACCGAAACCGGTTTGCCCTCGTAGAACTCGACCTTGATCCGCAGATTCGGCACCAAGTACTCGACCGCGTCGCCGAGCACCTCGCGCGACAGGTGGATCTGATCGTAGGTCTCCGTGTTCATGAAATAAAAATCGGAGGTGTCGTTGTAGAGGTATTCCATTTCCGTCTCGTCGAGCACGGCGCGCTCGATGCGGTCTTCCGAGCGGAAGCGGTGCTCGACCATCGAGCCGCTGCGCAGATTGCGCAACTTGGCCTGCACGAAGGCGCGCAAATTGCCCGGCGTGCGATGGGTAATGCTGAAGACGGAATACAGCTCCTTTTCATGAATGATGATCATGCCCGGCCGCAATTGCGTCGCGGAAATCGCCATGGATTCGCTCTCCTGGAGAAAACAACAATTATAAGAGCCGCCCGCCGGACGGCCAATCCGAGACCCCTCATTCCGGGCAGCGCAGCGCCTCATCGGCAGCCAGCGCGGCCAAGCTGGCCAGGGCGGGGAAGCGGTGCGCGGCGATGGGCAGCCGCGCCTTCGCCTCCATGCCCGGCGCGAAGAGGGCGACCAGCGCCGCTCCCGCCGGCGGCTCCAGCCAGGCGCGCAGCCGGCCTTGGGTGTCGGTGAGAACCAGTCGCGGCGGCACTGTGGGCGGTGGCGGCGGCGCCGCCGCGTCCCGGACCCACCAGCGATCGATCTCCCAATAGGTCAGCGTTTCGTCCGCCGCCCATTGCGCGAAGCAGGCGGCGCAGATTTCGCAGCGCGGCGCGCAGGGCATAAAAAGCAGATTCTGCCGGGACCGCAGCGCCGTAGTGGTCATCGGTACGCCGTCGCGTTCGATCGGCAGAGGCGGCAGAGCTTGGCCGAGGGTAATCATGGCAAGGGCGGCCCCGGCTGGGCTTCCCCGTCGAGGCGCTTGACCAAGCGCCAGCCGTCCAGCCCGCCGGGGTAATAGCCGGGCAACACGGCCACCGCCCGGTAGCCCTGATCGCGATAGAAGGCCAGAGCACCGGCATTGTCGACCGCGGCTTCCAATTGCACGTGGCGGGCGCCGGCCGCCGCCATGCGTGTTTCCGCCGCCTGGAGCAACTGCCGGCCGAGGCCGGCGCGGCGGAAGCGGGGCAATACGTCAATCGTGATTACATGCCCGCCGCGCGGATGGGCGACGCCGAGGATGAACCCGGCGATGGAGGTATCGGCCGCTTCCGCCACCAGCGTGAACGCGCCCCGCGCTTTCATATAGCGGCTCATTTCCGGCTGCGAGTAGCGGATCTCGGCGGCGAAGCACGCGGCATCGATCGCCAGCAGCGCGGGAAAGTCCTCGCTTTTCGCCGGCCGGATCGAGAAAGGGCGGGCGGTCCGCTCGGCGTCGCCCGGCTTCGTCGCCGCGCGTTCTTCGCTCCCGCGCTTCCGCGTGCGCTCCCGCGGCTTCACTCGTGGCGCCCCGCTCCGCTCGCGGCCCGCCTCGCTCGTGCGTGGGCGGCCGCCGCCCGGGCTGTCAGGGGCGCGCGGCGGCGCCGCATGAGGGCGTTGCACGAGGCGTTTTTTCGGGCTCGGGGCTGCGCTGGGCGGTTGGCTTGGCTGACGGAACGTGAGCTCGCTGACTGCCGAATCATTGCGTTTGCGGCGACTATAGCAGTTCCCGAGGAACAACTCGGATGGGCAGGCGCTGAGGGCCGCATCGCGGCGAAGGGTCCGATGCCGGTCGCGCGCTTAGCGGATCAGCCGCCCGAAAAGCCGCCCTACAATCCAGCCTAAACCGGCGGCGATGGCCATGGCGGCGCCGAAATGGTCCGCGGCCTGGCGGCCCACGTCCAGGTCCCGCGTCAGGCGCGCGCGCAGCTTGTCCATCGCTTCGCCGACCGCGCGCCGATGCTCGTCCATATGCAGAGCGAGCTCCTGCGAAGATGCCGGAACCGTGGCCATGACTCTAATCCCTTCTTCGGGTCAGGAAACCTAGCAGCAGGCCGGCGCCGAACGCGGCGCCCAGGAGCGGCAGCAAGAACTTGCGGCGTCCTTGGGAAGTCTGAATCTCGCGCCAAAACTTCCGGGCCGACGCCAGCAACTCCCGCCCTTGTCCGGCGCGCTCGCGCACTTGCCGCGTCCACTCGCCCGCCTTTCGGCCATAAGACTCCGCGTGCTTGCGCAGCGGGATTGGCTCGCCTGCGCCCATGCCAGCTTCTGATGCCGCCGTTGGGCCGCGCGGCTAGGCCGCTCGCGCCCGGTGATAGCGGTGTGCGCAGGTAAAGGCGTAATGGATGCCCGACCCATAGGCCAGGATGAACACCAGCGCCCAGCCCAGACGCTCGAGCCAGCTCACCAGCGTTACCGGCCAGACCTGGTACAGCAGCGCCAGTCCGATGGTGACAATCTCCATGACGGTATTGATCTTGCCGACATAGGTGGGCCGAAAATCGCGGAACCCGGTGCTGCGGTAAATCCAAACCGCGGCCACCAAAATGCTCAGGTCGCGCGTGAAAACCAGGATCGTCAGCAGCCAGGGGAAGGCGCCAACGATGGCCAAAACGATGAAAAGCGAGCTAAGCAGCGCCTTGTCGGCGATCGGATCGAGATATTCGCCCAGTTGGGAGTAGATCGGCGGCGCGCCGCGCGGCGCCGGGCTGCGGCGCGCCAGCCAGCCGTCGAAGCCGTCGCTGAGGCCGGCCAGGACGAAGAGCAGCAGCGCCCATCCGAAGGCCCGCATCGCCACCGCCGCCACGATCACCGGCACGGAGAGCAGGCGCGCTTCGGTAATGACATTGGCCGGCCGCAACCAGGCGCGGATTAACGGCTGAGAAGCACCTCCTGCTGTCGCCAAACGGCCCACTCTTCGATTCTAGGGGAAGTGTTTGGCGGGGCCGAGGATGGCCCGCCCAGGCGGGCGCGTGAATCCGGCAAGGCAAGCAAGCGGCGGCGCGCCCGCCACCCGATCCGCGATACTAGGCCGTAGGATCGGCGCGTGCGCGAGCGGCGTTAGCACTCGCAACTCCGGGGCGCTTCCGCATCGGGCTTCCGCGGCAAGCCATGCGCTTTCAGCGGTGGATCGCCGCGAGCTGCCGCACGGCCCAGAGCCGAATCGGCCCCGCTCCAAAAGCGGGGAGGCCGCCGTTGGCCCGGCAAAATCTTCCGCACTTCGGAAGAAAGGTTTCGTTTCGAATCAAGGTTTTCCTCCCGCGTCAGCCGCCGCGCCGCGATCTGGGCCGATTTTCGCGTTGCCGGCAAATGGAACTCGTCGTGCAACTTACGCGCGCGTGGCAGGCGTTCTGGAACTGACGGCAGGGGTGGTGGCGGCGGCGGGAGTCACCACGACTTTGGGCTTCTTCGCTACCAAGCTGATCATCCGCGGCATGGCCCGCAAGCTCAGTTCCGACTCCAGCCATCACTCGTAGCCGAGCCGCCCGGCGCGACCCTTTTCCGAATTCCGAATCCGTTAGTGCACGACCCACCTGGCTGCACGATGGCGGCATCCGGGTAGAATGCAGAGGTCCATGTCATCGCGACTCGTGAGCGCCGGCGCCGCCTTGCTGTTGGTCGCCGGGGGCGCAGCGTATGGAATCGCCCGCTGGCGGCACGCCCATCACCCGGCGGCAACGCCGGCCGCGGTCGCAAAGCCCGCCGCCCCTCCGCCGCCGGTGACCGACCGGGCGCCGCTGCCTAAAGGCGCGACGTTTGCCGCCTTCTTGAGTGAAAAGTTCCAGATTCCGGCAACTGAAGCCGCCGAAATCGTGGCCGCGGCCCGGCCGGCGTACAATCTCGCCCACGTTCGGGCGGGCAATCCGGTGACGGTGGTGCATGAGGGCAACGGCACGATTGACGAGATTCGATATCGCATCGATGCCGACCGGCGGCTCGTCTTGCATGACGACCAGGGAAGCTGGCGCGCGGCAGTCGAGCCCATTGCCTACGAGACGCGCGTGGAAGCCATCAGCGCCACGGTGCAGGATTCGCTCATCGGCGCCATCGAGAAGGCGGGCGAGCAGGACGCTCTGGCGCTCGACCTGGCGCAGATCTTCGGCTGGGATTTGGATTTCTACACCGACCCGCGCGCCGGCGACACCGTGCGCGTGGTCGTCGAAAAGCGCTACTTGAACGGCCAGTTCGCCGGTTACGGCCGCGTGCTCGCGGCGGAATACGTCAACGCCGGCACGGCTTACGAAGCGGTGCGCTTCCACGATGTGGAGGGCCTGCCGGCTTACTTCAAACCGAGCGGCCAGCCGATGAAGCGGGAGTTTCTGCGCTCCCCCTTGAAATTTCAGGCGCGCGTGACTTCGGGCTTCAGCTATCACCGCTTTCATCCCATCCTGAAGATTTACCGGCCGCATCTCGGCGTGGATTATGCGGCGCCGATCGGGACGCCGGTGCAATCCATCGGCAGCGGCACCGTGATCGCGGCCGGCTGGCATGGCGGCGGCGGCCGCGAAGTCAAGATTCGCCACGCCAACGGCTACGAAACGCTGTATTTGCACCTCTCCCGCATCTTGGTCCATGTCGGCCAGCACGTCGCCCAGGGCCAGCGTATCGGTCTGGTGGGCGAGAGCGGCTTGGCGACCGGACCCCATCTCGACTTCCGCATCGAGCACGACGGCCGTTTCGAAAACTTCGAGGTGCTCCGCCGCCGGCTCCCGCCGGCCGCGCCGGTCCCCAAATCGGCCTGGGCCAGCTTTACCGCGCTCTGCGCCCGCTGGCTCCAGCCGCTGGAGGCTCTGGCTCCCAGCGAGCGGGTGGTGATGGCCGCCTCGGCGGCGCCCGGCGCCGCCGTCCCAGCCGCCCCTCCGCAGCCCGGCAAGTCCGCCAATCCCACGGCCGGCCGCTGACGCCGCGCATGGCCCGGCCGCGGCGCCATGCATCCAACCCAACGTTATTTCTCAGGAGGCGCCATGGAAACGGTGCATGAACTCTTCGTTCACGAACTGCATGACATCTATAACGCCGAGCAGCGGCTGCTCGACGTGCTCGCCACCGCCGAACAGAGCAGCCATCGCAGCGATCTGAAACGGGCCTTCGGCCGCCATCGCAAGCAGACCCAGGGCCACGTCCAGCGGCTCGACAAGGTCTTTCAGAGTCTGGGTGAGAGCGCGCAAGGAGAAACTTGCGAAGGCCTGGAAGGGCTCGTTCGGGAGCAAAAGACGACCGAGGAGCAAGGGCTCTCGCCGGAACTGGGCGATCTGAATTTAGGCATGTCGGGCATCAAGATCGAGCATTACGAGATCTCGGCCTATGAGAGCTTGATCTTCCTGGCGCAGAAAATGGGGCATCGCGAAGCCGCCACGCTGATGCGCGAAACGCTCCGCGAAGAGAAGGAAACCGCCCAGCTTCTGACCGAGCTGCTCAAGGCCAGCAAGCTGGAGTGGCGGGCGGGCATGAAGGAAGAGGCACCGGCGCCGCGGCGGCGGCGCGCGGCGTAGCCGGCGCTCCGCAACCCGGGTGCAGCGCCGGGACGCGCCGGTCCGGCCCGGAGGGACCGGGCCCAATCCGCCAGGAACGGGCGGCGGGTTCGGCTATAATCCTGTTTACCTCGATCAGCGTGGCCCGCGCCCAAACTTCGGGCGCGCCCAGAACCCGAGCCTGGATGAGTTCTCGCGTCCGTTCCCTTCGCGCCCTTCGCGCCTTCCTCCCTTTCACCGTGCTCCTGCTGTTGGCGGGCTGCCAGGAGTACTACCTGCCACCCCCGCCGGTGGCCGTCAGCATCTCGCCCTCGCCGAGCTTGGCCAGCAATTTCGTGAACGTGCCGCTGGCGGTGCTCAATTCGAGCACCAACCAGATCGAAACCGGCACGCAGCAGTTCACGGCGACGGTGGTGAACACTGGGAACACCAACGTCACGTGGTCCATCATTGACCCTCGCACCGGCGTGGCGCTGCCCAACGGCGTCGCGCCCGACGGCACCGCCCCGTTCGGGCTGATCGATAGCACCGGGCTTTACACCGCGCCCACGGCGATGCCGGCCGTCAACACCTTCGCGGTGCAAGCGACCTCGGTGGCGGATAAGACGCAAAGCGCGCAGGTGGGGGTGGAACTCGTGGCGCCGACCGCAACCGTGAGCTCGGTCACGATCACGGATGCGGCCAGCGGCAACACCGTCCCGGCCATGATCCAAGGCGGATCCTACGTCCTCGACATCAAGGGCCAATTCCTTTATCCCACAAGCGTGGTCAAGCTGAGCGGAGGCTCGGTGGGCGCGGTGCAGGCGCCGGCCAACGCGCCGCTGCCCCTCGATGAGATCAAGGTCCCCGTCACGATCACGGCGGCGGGCTTAACGCCGCTTCTGGTGGTGAATCCCACGAGCACGCCGGGCAATCCATTTGCGCTGGTGACCGAGCCGGTCAGCCCGGCGGCGACGTCGGCCATGGCGGTAATCATCGAGCCGGTGGTGCTGCCCGGCGCGTCGGCGCCGGTTTTGGTCGACAAGATTTACGTCCCGCAGGCCTCCGGCGACGCGCTGGCCATCATGGATGGCGAGACCGGCACGCGCTTACGGGATCGCAACAACCTGCCCGCGCTCGTGCAGTTGCCGGTCGGCTTCGCGCCGACGATGGCCGCGGCCAATCCCGCCTCCGACCAAGTGATCGCGCTGAGCACCAGCGGCAGCCAATTGGCCGTTGTGGACGCGCTGCACGACACCGTGAGCCAGATCTACGCGCTGCCGGTGACCCAAACCGTTGCGTTCAGCGACGAAACTTGCGGCGTCTGCGCGGCGCTGGTGGATACGCGCCGCGATGAAGCGATCCTCTCGACCGCCAACGGGTTTTTCACCGTCAATTTGGCCACCGGCGCGACTTCTTCCCCCATCGCGGCGCCGACGTCGGAGAACTTCGCCTACGATCCGAATACCCAGAGAATCTATGCGCCGTTCCACGGCGCGAGCGGCAGCGGGCTCAACGTCATCGATCTGTCGAGCGGCGCCGTGTACTCGTACCAGCTTGCGGCGGCCGCGGGCTTCAGTCTCGGCTCCGACCTTTCTGCCGCCGCTCTCGATCCTTCGACGCTGTTCGCGGTGCTGGGCGATTTCGGATCGAGCGAGTATGTCGGGATCAATTTCAATGGCGCGCAGCCCAGCCAGAATTTCATCAGCGCGCCCGCGGCACAATTCCAGATCAGCGCGGCTTGCGGCGGCGGCTGGGACGGCGTGGCCATCGAACCGGGCAGCCACTTCGGCTTTTTCGGCAACCAAGGGGCATGTTTGGGCGTGGCGAGCCTGCCGTCAGCACCGGCCTCCGGTACGCTCGGCCTGGCCAACCAAAACATTCGCTGGGCGCAGATCGGTCTATCGCCGGACGGCATCGCCTGGACGAATCTAGCCGAGCCGCATGGCGAGACCGTGTTCGTGGGCTTGAACGGCACGGTTTACGGCTTGGGCTTGCGCCAGGATCAAGGCATGCTGGTGCGGGTGGATTTGGCGGCGTTGCAGGCCGCCCCGCACCTCGCGGGCGGCGCCGACGCCAACCAGGCGGATATCTCGACTACGCCTTCGCCGGTTGTCTTCATGCCGCTGCATTAGCCTGCCAGCCGCGCTCAACTGACTCCCGGCAGCGGACGGCTGCCGAGGGCACGCGCGCTGTTGACGGCTGCGCTCGCCCGTCGCCCTCGGCCCTTCCCGGTTTCACGCTACCGCTTGGCGCGCGCCGCCTGCGCCTGCTCGCGCTCGAACGTCAGCGCCTCGCCGCCGGCGGCATCCACATCCACCCAAATCGAGTCCTGCGCCTGCACCTGGCGGGTGGCGATCAGACTTGCCAGCGGATGCACGAGCAGGCGCTCGATCGCGCGCTTCAGCGGCCGCGCGCCGTACTTGGGATCCGTGCCGACGCGGAGTAGCATGGCGCGCGCCGCCGGGGAGCAGCGGAACGCGAACCCGGCCGGCGCGCCGCCGGTGCGTAGGCGCTCCCGCACCCAGTTCAACTCTAGATCCAGCACTTGCCCGAGCTGCTCCGGGTCGAGGGGATGAAACACGATGACGGAATCGAGCCGATTGAAGAACTCGGGCGAGAACTTGCGCCGCGCCGCCTCCGTCGCCGCCGCCGCCAAGCGCGGGCCGCTTGCGACCGCCGCGGCCGGCGCGAAGCCGAGGTGGGGCTCGAAGACGCTTTGCATCTCCGCCGCTCCCAGATTGCTGGTCATGAAGATCATCGTCTGCGCGAACGAGACCTTGCGATTGTCGCCCAGCGTCAAGACGGCCTTGTCGAGGATCCCCAGCAGGAGCTGCCAGAGCGCGTCGGACGCCTTCTCGATTTCATCGAAGAGCACCAGCGAGAGCGGCAAATCGGCGGTTTGAAACTGATTCAGCGCCTCCTGCGTCAGCACCGGGTGGGTTTCGCGGTGACCCAAATACCCGGGCGGGGAGCCGATCAGCTTGGCGATCTCGTGGCTGTGCTGGAACTCGGCGCAGTCCACTTTGATGACGGCCTTGGGGTTGTCGAAAAGCGCCGCCGCCAGCGACTCGACGACGTGGGTCTTGCCGGTTCCGGTGGGGCCGAGGAAAAGGAAATTCGCGATCGGCCGCTGCCGTGCCTGCAATCCCGCGAGAAAGGTCTGATAGGCGTCCACGATGGGCAGCAGGGCGTCTTCCTGCCCCACCACGCGTTCGCGCAGCGCCGCCAGCAGCCGCTCCGCCTGAGGGCCGCGGCGCCGTGGATTCAACAATACCCGCGCCACACTCGCCATTGCCGCCCTCCCGTCCTAGTTGGAGGGATGTTTCAGAAGGCCCCTACGTTGCAAAATTCGCGGCCACCCTGGCCGCGCTTTGGGGGCGGGCAAGAAGCCCGCGTGGCTTGCGCCACCACCAGGAGAGCCGCCTGCACGGCTGACGCGGGCGAAGGCGCGCAAGCGAGATCGCCGGCGGCTCCCGGGCTCGCCGTGGTTGTTTGCGCTAAGGATCGGCGATAGCGTCGGGCGATGGCGAGGAATCAACCGATGGAACCCAAGGCTTCAGGAATGGTGGGCGGCTTATTCATTCAAAGCAACGATGCGGAAAGAGCGGTGCAAGAACTTCAGGACGCGGGATTCGAAAAGAAAGAAATTGGTTTGGCCGTGCGCGAGGGCGGCGCGGGACAGCAGTTGGCCGCAACGGAAGGCGGGAAGCAAGAGCATGAGCAGAGCGAGGAATTTTGGTCGCGCATGGAGGAAGAGTTCGGAGGCCCGCGCTCTTCGGCCTCCGGCACCGATATGAGCGCCGGCCTGCCCGAGGACCGCGCGCAATACTTCATGAACGGAGTCATGCAGGGCAAGATCCTCGTCACCGTGGACGCGGGCGACCGCGCCGGAGAAGCCGAGCAAATCTTGAGCCGCTGCGGCGCCGATCTCGGCGGCGCGATCGCGCCGGCCGCGGCCGCGCCGCCCGTCGGGACGACATCGGCCGAGCCCGGCAACCAGCGCATCGAACTGGTCGGCGAAGTCCTGCGCGTCGGCAAGACCGCGGTCCCGGCCGGCGAAGCGCGCATCCGCAAGGAGGTCGTCACCGAGACCCAGCACGTGCAGGTGCCGGTCAGCCACGAAGAACTGGTCGTGGAGCGCGAGCCGGGGACGGGTCAGCCGGCATCTCGGCCGGTGGGCGCCGAAGGCGGAGAGATTCGCGTTCCGCTGACACGGGAAGAACCGCAAGTGAAGAAGGAAACGGTCCAAGAGGGCGTAGTGGACGTGGCGAAAAAGAAGATCGAAGAAGTCCGCAGCATCACGGAAAAACTGCGCCACGAAAAGGCTGAGGTGGAAGGCGAGGAGCGCCCGGAAACGCGGCGTCCGCCCGAGCGCGCCGCCTAGCGGCGGAATCGTCGGGAATTTGCGGGGGCCGGGCGGCGCGGCAGGCCCCCGCAAACCCTGTCTCCGGCGCTGTTCGTCGCGGCGGACTGCCCGAACCGGCTCGCCGCGCCCCCGATCCGCAATCCCGGAGCAGCAACGGTGCTAGGGTAAGAGGACCGGGGGCACCATGGCGAGCGCGCTCGAAGCGACGGCGGCGGCGGATTGGCGCGCGCTTTTCCATCCGCTGGTCGCCGCCTGGTTCGAGCAGCGCTTCGGTGAGCCGACCGAGCCGCAACTGGCGGGCTGGCCGCTGATCGCGGGCGGCGGCAACGTGCTGATCACTGCGCCGACCGGCTCCGGGAAGACGCTGGCGGCCTTTCTCGTCGCCATCGATCGCGTCTTTTGCCAGGCCGTGGCCGGCCGCCTGCAAGACGCAACGCAGATCGTTTATCTCTCGCCGCTCAAGGCCTTAGCCAACGACGTTCAGAAGAACCTCGAAGAACCGCTGGCGGGGATTTGCCGCTTCGCGCTCGAGCAGGGCCAATTGCTGCCCGAGCTGCGCGCCGCGGTGCGCACCGGCGACACCCTGGCCGGCGAGCGCGCGGACCAAGTCAAGCGGCCGCCGCATATCCTGGTGACGACGCCGGAGTCGCTCTACCTGTTGCTGACGTCGGTGCGCGGTCGGCGAATGCTGGCGACGGCGCGCACCGTGATCGTGGATGAGATTCACGCCGTCGCCGCCAGCAAACGCGGCTCGCATCTGGCGCTATCCCTGGAGCGGCTGCAAGCGCTTTGCGCCAATCCATTGCAGCGCATCGGCTTGTCGGCGACCGTTAAACCTGCGCATGAGATCGCCGGCCTGCTGGTAGGCGCTGCGGCGGCGCCGGCGCGGGTGGCGATTCCACGGCGCGCGGGAATGCAGTTGCACGTGGAGACGCCGCGCCGCTCCGCGCTCGGCGCCATCGCCACGAACGATGAGTGGGCCGAGCGCTACGATCGCATCGCCGAGCTGGCGCGCGAGCACCGCTCGATCCTGGTCTTCGTTTCCACGCGTGCGCTCGCCGAGCGGGTCGCGCACCATGTGCGCGCGCGCCTGGGCGAAGAGGCGGTGGCGGCGCACCACGGCAGCTTGTCGCGCAAGATTCGCCTGCGCGCCGAAGAACGCTTCAAGCGAGGCGAGCTGAAGGTGATGGTGGCGACCGCCTCGCTCGAGCTGGGCTTGGATATCGGCAGCGTCGATCTCGTCTGCCAGATAGGCTCGCCGCGCGTGATGGCCGTCGCCTGGCAGCGCATCGGCAGGGCGGGGCACTGGAAGGGCGGCACGCCCCGCGGCTGCTTCTTTCCCCTGACGCGGGACGATTTGCTCGAGTGCGCGGCGCTGGTCGAGGCCATGAACCGGGCGCTGCGCGGCGGCGGCGAAACCGAGGCGCTCGATTCGCTGGCGGTGCCGCCTTGGCCGCGTGACATTCTCGCGCAGCAGATCGTCGCCACCGTCGCCACCGGCGATTGGGACGAAGACGAATTGTTCGCGCTCTGCCGCCGCGCCTATCCCTATCGCGAGCTGCCGCGGCAGGAGTTCGACGCGGTGGTGCGGGTGCTGTCCGAGGGCATTTCGCATCGCCGCGGGCGGTCCGGTGCCTTCCTGCACCGCTACGCGCAGCCGGCGCCCGCCGAGGCAGGTGGGCCCGGGCCGCGGCCGCTGCGCTACCGCCTGCGCGCGCGCCGCGGGGCGCGGCTGGCGGCGCTGACCAGCGGCGGCGCCATCGCCGAGAATGCCGCCTATCAGGTCGTCGCCGAGCCCGAGAACCTGCCCATCGGCACGCTCGATGAAGATTTCGCCATCGAGAGCAACGCCGGCGACGTGATCTTGCTGGGCACGACCTCCTGGATGATCCGCGGCGTCGAAACCGGGCGCGTGCGCGTCGAAAACGCGCACGGCGCGCCGCCCACCGTGCCCTTCTGGCGGGGGGAAGCGCCCGGCCGGACGGCGGAGTTTTCCGCCGTCGTCGCCGATTTTCGCCGCCGCTTGGCCGCCGGCGAAGTCGGCGACCCAGCGGCCTGCGGCCTCGACGAAAGCGGCTTCGCCCAGGCCCGCGCCTATGCCGCCGCCGGGGCGGCCGAACTCGGCGGCGCGCCCACGCCGGACGAAATCGTCGCCGAGCGCTTCTTTGACGAAGCAGGCGGCATGCAGTTGGTCCTGCATGCGCCCTTCGGGAGCCGCATCAACAAGGCCTGGGGCATGGCGCTGCGCAAGCGCTTCTGCCGCGGCTTCGATTTCGAGCTGCAGGCGGCGGCCAGCGAGAACGGCCTGGTGCTCTCGTTGAGCGAGCAGCACAGCTTCCCGCTCGAAACCATCTTCGAGTTCCTCAATGCGCGCACCGTCACCGCCATCCTCACGCAAGCCGTGCTGCAAGCGCCCCTGTTTCAGACGCGCTGGCGCTGGGCGGCGGGGCGCGCGCTGGCGTTCCTGCGCTTCAGCGGCGGGCGCAAGGTGCCGCCGCGGCTCCAGCGCATGCGCGCCGAAGACTTGCTGGCGGCGGCCTTTCCCCAAGCCGTCGGCTGCCAAGATAACCACGGCGGCGCGGACCTGGAGGTTCCCGATCATCCGCTCGTGCGCGAGGCGATGCGCGACTGCCTGGAAGAAGCGCTCGATTTGCCCGGGCTGCTCGCGGTTTTGGAGGGCATCGAATCCGGCCGCATTCGCTGCCGCGCCGTCGACCGTCCCGCGCCGTCGGTCTTTGCGCACGAGATCCTGAACTCCGCGCCCTACAGCTATCTCGACGATGCGCCGCTCGAGGAGCGGCGGGCGCGCGCGGTCAATTTGCGGCGGTCGCAGGACGCCGGGGGCGAAATCGGCGCCCTCGACCGCGAGGCGATCGCCGCCGTCCGCGAGGAAGCGTGGCCCGCGCCGGAGAGCGCCGACGAGCTGCACGATCTGCTGCTGTCGCTGGCGTGGCTGCCGGAAGCCGGCGTCCCCGCGGATTGGGCGGCGTGGATCGAGGCGCTGCGGCTCGCCGGACGCGTCGCGCGGCAGCGCATCGGCGATCGCCCGGGATGGCGCCCGATCGAACATGCCGCGGTCGCGCCGGACGCGGCGGGGGAGGAGTTCGCGCGCCGCGCCGTCGGCGGCTGGATGGAAATCCTGGGCCCGGTCGAAGCGACGGCGCTGGCGGAGCGCTTGGGGCTGCCGGCCGCCGCCGTCGAGAGCGCGCTGCTCGCGCTCGAAGGCGACGGCCAAGTCTTGCGCGGGCATTTCACCCGCGCCGCCGGCCCGCTGGAGTGGTGCGAGCGGCGGCTGCTGGCGCGCATTCACCGGCGCACGGTGGCGGGGCTGCGCGCGCAGATCGAGCCGGTGGCGCCGGCGGTGCTGATGCGCTTTCTCTTCCGCTGGCAGCATCTGGATCCGCAGACGCGCTTGCACGGACGGCACGGGCTGGCGCTCGTGCTGCATCAGTTGCAAGGCTTCGAAGCCGCCGCCAGCGACTGGGAACGCCGCATCTTGCCCGCCCGCATCGCCGGGTACGATCCCGGCCTGCTCGACGCGCTCTGCCTGAGCGGCGAGTTCGCCTGGGCGCGGCGGACGCCGCCGCCCGCCCCCGCGCAGGCGCCGGCGCGCGCGCGGCGGCCCACCCGGCACGCGCCGGTGGCGTTCTTCCGCCGCGAAGACGCGGCCTGGCTGCTGGCCGCGCCGGCATGCGGCGACGGCGCCGCGCCGGTCAGCGGGCCGGCGCGCTTGGTGCTCGAGGCGCTCGAGCGCCATGGGGCGCTGTTTTTCTCCGATCTGGTGCGGCTGGCCGGCGCCGGGCGCGAGAAGCTGGTGGCCAGCCAGGTGGAGGACGCGCTGTGGGAGCTGGCGGTGGCGGCGCGCGTGACCGCCGACGGCTTCGACAACTTACGCGCCCTGCTCGACCCCAAGCGCCGCCGCGGCGAAGGCGCGGGCCGCATGGCCCGGCCGCGCCAGGCAGTGGGCCGCTGGACCACGCTGGCCAGCCTGCGCGGCGCGGGCGCGCCCTTGGCGGAAGAGGCGCGGCGCGAGTGGGCGGAATGCCATGCGCGCCAGCTCCTGCGCCGCTACGGCGTGCTCTGCCGCGCCATGCTGGAGCGCGAGGCGCCGCCGCTCGCCTGGTACGAGCTGCACGGCGCCTGCCGCCGCCTGGAAGCGCGTGGCGAGATTCGCGGCGGCCGATTCGTCAGCGGCTTGGCCGGGGAGCAGTTCGCCTTGCCGGAAGCGGTCGAGGCCCTGCGCGCCGCGCGCAAGCTGCCGCCGCTCGCCGCGCCGATGCGGCTTGCCGCCAGCGACCCCCTGAATCTGGCGGGCATCCTGATCCCGGGCGAGCGCGTTCCCGCGCAGGGCGGCCAGACCGTCGAAATCGCGGGCATCTAGCGCGCCAACGGCGCCCGCTGGCGCGGCATCCAAGTCACCATGAGGCCCAAGCACGGCCTGCGCTGGCTGGGTTCCGGCCTGCTCGTGCTCGGCGCGGCCATGCTGGTCGCGGCGATCACGCAGTATGGCTTCATGTTCGAGCGCCAGGCGCAGCTCCGCTCGGAATGGTCGCACGCCGCGGCCATGGCGGCAGCGCCCCGCCGGAGCGCCGCACCGCCCGTATCGCCGGCCGGCCTCTCCGGTCCGATTCGCATCGTGATCCCGAAGATCGGGCTCGACGATCTGGTCGCGCGCGGCACCGGCTACGCCGCGCTGCTCGCCGGCCCGGGCTGGATGCCGGGCACGGCCGCTCCCGGCATGCCCGGCAATGTCGTGATCGCCGGCCATCGCGACACATTCTTTCGCCATGTCCACGAACTGCAGCCGGGCGATTGGGTGCTTTTGCGGCGCGCCGGGCGCGAGTTTCGCTACCAGGTCACCGCCCGCCGGATCCTCAAGCCCAGCGACACTGCGGTGCTCAACCGCACGCGCGATGCCGAGCTGACGCTGGTAACCTGCTATCCGACCTATTGGGTCGGCCCCGCTCCCGACCGGCTGATCGTGCAGGCGCGCCTGGTGCCGCAGCCCTCCGCGCCCGCGCCGCGTCTCCAGGCCCAGCGCTAGGCGGCGCCGCCGCCCGCGCCGCGCTTTAGAATCGAGTGTGGCCGCCGAATCTGACGCGCTTGTCATCGGAGCGGGCCTCATCGGCCTCGCCATTGCGCGCGAACTCGATCGCCAGGGCGTTCGGGCGACGGTCTTGGAGAGAGGCCAAGCGGGAACGGAGAGTTCCTGGGCCGGCGCCGGCATGCTGGCGGCGCAGCAAACCGCCGCAGCTTCACCCCTGCGCCCGCTGGCCCTCGCCAGCGCCGAGCTTTACCCGGATTTTGTGGCGGAGTTGGAGCGGGAAACCGGCGTCAGCGTCGATTACCGCCAGTGCGGCACGATCGTGCTGGCAGGCGGCCGCCAAACCCATTTCGACGATCACTGCGTGGATAACCGGCGTTTGACCGCAGCTCTGATTGCGGCGGTGCGCCGCCGCGGCATTCGCCTGATCGAAAACTGCGCGGCATCCGCGATCGCGCCGCAGGGCGGCGCCTGGGTGGTGGAAACCGCAGCGGCGCCGCTGCGCGCGCGCCACATCGTGATCGCCGCCGGCGCCTGGTCCGGCTCCTTGCTGCTGCCCGGCACGCGCCCGCGCAAGGGCCAGATGCTCGCGATTGCCGCCCCGCCGGGGCTCTTGCGCCAGGTCATCGTCGCGCCCGAGGTCTATCTGGTGCCCCGCGCCGATGGACGGGTGCTGGCCGGTGCCACGGTTGAAGACGTCGGCTTCGATACCAAGGTTGACGCGGCGGCGATCGAGCGCTTGCGCGCCGCAGCGGTCCAGATTCTGCCGGAGCTCGCCCGCTTTCCCGTCGCCGAAGCTTGGGCCGGCCTGCGTCCCGGCACCCATGACGATTTGCCGTACCTGGGCCCGCTGCCCGCATACCCGGGGATTTGGGCGGCCACGGGTCACTTTCGCGACGGTATCCTGCTCACGCCCATTACCGCGCAATTGATCGCGAACCTGATCCTCGGCCGCTCTCCAGGGTTGGAGATCGCCGCCTTCGCGCCCTCGCGTTTCTAGCCGCGGGCGAAATCCGCCGCCGATGGCATTGGTGCGCCGTCCGCGCGCGGGCACCGCGCTTCCGCCCCGGCCTCGAGCTACCAGCTCCCGCCTTGGTTGCCGCCGCCCCCCAGCACGCCGCCGAGAATGCCGCCCAGCACGCCCGCCCCCGCTACCGCGGCAGGCGCGTTGCCGCCGGTGCGCGTGGCTTGCGCCGCGATGCGGCTGACCAAGCGATCGAAGGAGAGCGTTTGCAGGATCACCTCGCCCGGCCCGGTCAGCACGATGAAGAACAGCCCCTCGCCGCCGAACAGCAAATTCTTGAAGCCCTTCACGAACTCGATGTCATAGGCGATGTTGGCGTCGAAGGCGACGACGGTGCCGGTATCCACGCGCATTTGCTCGCCCGGCCGCAGTTGCTTGCGAATGAAGTGGCCGCCCGCATGCACCAGCGCGTCTCCCTGCCCGCTGAGCTTCTGCAGAATGAAACCTTCTCCGGCGAACAAGCCGTAGCCGAGCTTGCGCGTGAAGGCCACGCTCACCGCGACGTTGGGACTGCAACAGAGGAACGAATGCCGCTGGCACAGCCATTCTCTGGCGCCCACCGGCAACGGATGGATGGTGCCGGGGTAGGGCGCGGCGAAGGCGGCCTCGCCGCCGGTCGCGCTCCCAAAGCTGGAGAGAAAGAACGAGTCGCCCGCCAGCGCCCGCTTCATGCCGGCCATGAATCCGCCGCCGGTGCCTGTCTGCATCTCGACTTCCCCTTGCATGTACAGCAGCGCGCCCGGCTCGGCCAGGACCGCTTGCCCGCCGCCGAGGCGGAACACCGCCGCCTGCATTTCATAGCCGACGATGCGATAGGGAACGCCCGCCAAACTGCCGCTCAAGCCGCTGGCCGTGTCCGCCGGTTCCGCGGCTTCGAGCGACGACGCCGCCGCGGATTGCATGGCCGCCAGCGGCGTTCCGCAATGCACGCAAAATTTCGCGCTCTCCGGCAGATCGCCGGCGTGACAGTTGGGGCAGGTCATGGCGCTAGCGTATCATCCCGCGATTGCCCCCGATTGCGCGCCGCGCGGGCGGGCGAACGCAGGCAACCGCCGCGGCGGCGGCGCGCGCCGGCATTGGACATCGCGCGCGGGCGCGCATATACTCGCCAGTTCCGGAGAAGCTCGCCATGTCCTTTCGCTCGCGCTCTCTCGCGCGCTTTGCGCGCCCTCTCGCGCTGCCGCTCGCGGCCGGCGCCGCCGCGCTGATGCTCGCCGGCCTGCTGACGGCCGTGCACGCCGCCGACAACCCGCCGCAGTTGACGGGCTTCTCGCCGCAAGATGCCGCGAGCGAATTGGCCTGGGAGCAAAAGTTCGACGCCCTGCCGAGCCCGGTGCGGCTGCGCGCGGATATGTACCACCTCTCCGCCTTGCCGCACAACCTCGGCTCCGAGCGGGACCACGAGAACGCCGAATGGATCCTGCATCAGTTCCAGTCCTACGGCCTGGACGCGCATATCGAGGAGTTCGACGTGCTGTTTCCGACGCCCATCTCGCGCTCGCTGGAGCTGATCGCGCCCGAGCACTACAGCGCGCAGCTCAAGGAACCGCCCGTAGCAGTGGATCCCGATTCGACCGACCCCGGCCAATTGCCCACCTACAACGCCTATTCGCCGGATGGCGACGTCACCGCGCAGTTGGTTTACGTGAACTATGGCCTGCCCTCCGATTACGACGAGCTCGCCAAGCTGGGCATCAGCGTCAAGGGCAGGATCGTCATCGCGCGCTATGGCATGAGCTGGCGCGGCATCAAACCCAAGGTCGCCGCCGAGCATGGGGCGGTGGGCTGCCTGATCTATTCCGATCCGCGCGACGACGGCTACTTCCAGGGCGACATCTTTCCCCAGGGGCCGTTCCGCCCGTGGCAGGGCGTGCAGCGCGGCAGCGTGATGATGATGGAAGTGCATCCCGGCGATCCGACGACGCCGGGCTACGGCTCGGTGCCGGGCGCCAAGCACGAGAAACCGGATACGCTCGAGAAGATTCCGGTCCTGCCGATCTCCTACGGCGATGCGTTGCCGCTGCTGCGTGCGCTCGCCGGTCCGGTGGCGCCGGAGAATTGGCGCGGCGCCCTGCCCATCACCTACCACGCCGGCCCCGGTCCTGCCGTCGTTCACCTGGCCCTCAAGTTCGACTACAAACTCACCCCCACCTACGACGTTATCGCCAGAATTCCCGGCAGCACCTGGCCCGGCCAATGGGTGATTCGCGGCAATCACCATGACGGCTGGGTGAACGGCGCCGAGGATCCGATCAGCGGCCTCGACGCCGAGCTCGAGGAGGCGCGCGCCTACGGCCAGCTCTTGAAACAAGGCTGGCGGCCGAAGCGCACGATCATCTATTGCGCTTGGGACGGCGAAGAACCCGGCCTGCTCGGCTCGACGGAGTGGGCCGAAACGCACGCCGCCGAGCTCGAACAGCACGCGGTGGCCTACATCAATTCCGACACCAACGATCGCGGGTATTTGGGCGTCGAGGGCAGCCATTCGCTCGAGCACTTTTTCAACGACGTCGCCAAGAGCGTCACCGATCCCGAAACCGGTGAAAGCGTCTGGGAACGGCTCCGCAGCCACCGCATCGAAGAGGCGAAGACTGCCGCCGACAAGGCCAAGATCGAGAACCGCCCCGACCTGCGCATCGGCGCGCTCGGCTCGGGCAGCGATTACTCCACGTTCTTGCAGCACCTGGGCATCGCCTCCGCCAATCTCGGCTATCAAGGCGAATGCAACGGCGGCATTTATCACTCCATTTACGATGATTTCTACTGGTACACGCACTTCTGCGACGGCACCTATGTTTATGGGCGCGCCCTGTCGCAGACCGCCGGGCACGCGGTGATGCGCCTGGCCGACGCCGACGTTTTGCCGTTCCAGTTCGGCGATTTCGCCGACACCATCGCCCTTTACCAGCGACAACTCGAGGAGCTGCACAAGAACACCGCCGGCGCGCCGGCCTTCGACTTCAGCCCGCTGAGCGATGCGGTCTCGCGCCTGAAGGCGGCCGCCGCCCGGTACGATCAGGCGTTCGCCGCCGATGCCGGCAGCGGTAATCTTTACAGCGAAAGCGCCGAGCAACTGGGCGCGCTGGACCAGCTCCTGCTGCAGAGCGAACGCAAGCTGATGGATGCGGCCGGTCTGCCGCGCCGCCCCTGGTACAAGCACCAGATCTACGCGCCCGGCTTCTACACCGGTTACGGCGTCAAGACCTTGCCGGGCATGCGTGAGGCCATGGAGCAGAAAAACTGGGACGAAGCCGAGAGGGAACAGGCGATCATCGTCAAGGCCCTCGACGCCTTCACCGCGCAAATCCAGGCCGCCGCCGCCAAGCTGTAAAGGCGAACAACAGCCGGGCGGGAAAAAGGGCTGGTGCGCTCCGGCTCCGCCTGGCTCACCGGCGGGCGTCGGTCTCGAGGTAGCGGGCGAGCGGCTCGGGATCCACGTTCCCGCCGCTAAGGATGACGCCCACCTGCCGGTGGCCGCGCACGCGCCGTGCGAGCACGGCGGCCAGCCCGGCCGCGCCCGAGGGTTCCGCCAAGATCTTCGCCCGCAACAGCAGAAAGGCAAGCGCGTGAATCAGCTCCGCATCGCTGACGGTCACGATCTCGCGCACATGTTGGCGGATGATCGGGAACGTCAGCTCGCCGGGCTGGATCGTGCGCAGGCCGTCGGCGATCGTGGGATTGTCGGCGATCGCCGTGATTTGGCCCCGTTCGAGGGAGAGCTTGACGTCGGCCGCCGTCTCCGGCTCGACGCCATAGACTTCGAGGCGCGGATTGCGTCCATGCGCCGCGATCGCCGAGCCTGAGATCAGACCGCCGCCGCCCACCGGCACGACCAAGGCATCGAGTTCGGGGGCGTCTTCCAGCAGTTCAAGGGCGGCCGTGCCGGCGCCGGCGATGATGCGCGGATCGTCGAAGGGCGGCACGAGCACGCGTCCCTCGGCGGCGACGAGCTGGGCCGCCAATTCCTCCCGTTTCTGCCGCGCGCGGTCATAGAGGTGAACCTTGCCGCCGAAGGCGCGCACCGCCGCAAGCTTGGCGCGGGGCGCGTCCTCGGGCATCACCAGCTCCGCCGAGATGCCCAGCTCCCGCGCCGCCAGCGCCACCGCCTGCGCGTGATTGCCGCTCGAGAAAGCCAGCACGCCGCGCCGCCGCTCCTCCTCGCTCAACTGCAGCAGGCGGTTCATGGCGCCGCGAAACTTGAAAGCGCCGCCGCGCTGCAGGTTCTCGGCTTTCAAGAAGACCGCGCAGCACGCGGCTTCGTCCACCGAGCGGGAACGAATCACCGGCGTGCGGTGCGCCCGGCCGCGAATGCGATCGCGCGCGCCCAGAATATCGGCGAACTCGACCGCCAGCCGCGGCGGCGCGCCGCTCATGCGGTCAGCTCCGGATGCTGGCGGTGCCAATCCGTGGCGTTTTCGTAGGCGGCGGCCACGTGCAGCGCGCCGGTCTCGGCCAGTGGCGCGGCCATGATCTCCAGTCCGACCGGCATATGCCCGTCGGCGGTGAAGCCGATCGAAACCGCGACGGCGGGAAAGCCCAGCAGATTGCCGGCGCCGCTCAGTTGGTAGTTGCGGGCCGCGGCGGCGGGCGGCGGCGCGGCGGCGCGACGGGCCGCATGGCGGCGGCGCGCCGCCTGCTCCTGCTGCTTGAAGGGCACGTCGGCGAGGGGAGCGCCGCTGTCTTCGGCGATATTCAAAACCACGTCGAACTGCCGGTAGTAGCCGAGCATCGCCTCTTGCGCGATGCGCCGCAGCTTGCAGCTTCGCAGGTAGGCCACGCCGTGCGTCTGCGCGCCCGCGTACAGCCCGACGCGCTGGCCTTGATCCTTGATCTTGCGGAAGTCCGGACTGTGCAGCAGATTCTCGAACGCCGATGCGCCCTCGACATCCACGATCGTTTCGGCCGCATCCCCGTACGGCAGGTCGGGCAAGCTGGTGGACGTCATCGTCGCCCCCAAGCGCCGGAAGACCGTCAAGGCCTGTTCATAGGCCGGCCGCACCGGGCTGTCCGGCGGCAAATGGTCGGCGGGAAAGTAGCCCACGCGATAACCGTGCAAATTGTGCGGCGTCGGCGGATAGGCGAAGGCGGCATTCAGACAGCTCGGGTCGCGGGGGTCGGCGCCGCTGATGGCCTTCAAGATCAGCGGCAGATCTTCCACGCGGCGCGCCATCGGGCCGATTTTGTCCATCGTCCAGCTCAGCGCCATCGCGCCGGCGCGGCTGACGCGGCCGTAGGTCGGCCGCAGGCCGGCGATGCCGCAATACGTGGAAGGATTGATGATCGAGCCCCACGTCTCCGAGCCGATCGCGAAGCCGACCAAGCCGGCCGCCACGGCTCCGCCGGGGCCGCTCGAGCTGCCTCCCGTCCAGCGCTTGGGGTCCCAAGGATTGCGCGCCGGGCCGGTGAGCGAGGCGGCGGCGCTCTGGTAGTTGCCGGCGCCGGCCAATTCGATCATCGCCAGCTTGGCCACGAGCACCGCGCCGGCCTCGCGCAAGCGCCGAACCACGGTCGCATCGTCGCTGGGCACGCGATCGGCGAACGCCGGGCAGCCCCACGTGGTGCGAATTCCGGCGGTGTCGAGCAGATCCTTGGCCCCGTACGGTATGCCGTGCAGCGGCCCGCGCACGCGCCCGCGGCGCAACTCCTCGTCGGCGGCGCGGGCTTGCTGGCGCGCCAGGTCGGGCGTCAGCGTCGCCACCAAGTTCAGGCGCTGCCCGATGGTGCTCAGCCGGCTCAGATAGAACTCGGTCAATTGCAGCGAGGTAAATTCCCGCCGCCGCAGGCGCTCGCCCAATTCTCTGACGCTGAGGAAGGCCGTCTCCGGAGGCAGGGAGCTCACTGGCGTCCCCCTCGTTTGCGCCGCGCCGGGACGATTTCAGCCGGCATGGCCGCCCGAAAGACAAAATCAGGCTCAACCGAGTAGGGGATCCGAACCGCATCCAGCCGCGCCAACGATTTTTGGCGCTCGGGCAAGGATTTCTGATACTCCGCCATCTCATCCGCCGATAAGGGCGAACCATGGGCGTCGGCTTCGTCCCGAACGTCTTGGGAGGCGGAAGCCAAGGGCAGGTGTTCCGCTGCCGCCAAGGCCGGTAGGCCCAATGCGGCGGCGGAAAGCTTGGCAAAGGCGCGGCGATTCATAACTGGCCAATGTACGTCCGCCCCGGGCGCCGCGCAAGCGAACGGCTCGCGCCCCGCGCGCCGCCGGGTCGTCAGCCGCCGAGCCGCGTCTGCCGCGGGAGCTATCGCGTCGTGTACTCGGGCAACGGCGCGGGATCGATATTTTTCGGACGCACCGGCTCTTGCAGCCGGTAAAGGTGGTTGAGCGGTCCTGAACCGCCGCCGATGGGGTAAGCGGCTCGCAACGCCGCACTCACGTAAGCCTTGGCCTGCACCACGGCGTCGCCGAGGTTCTTGCCCTGGGCCAGGTTCGCCGCCAACGCGGCGGAAAACGTGCAGCCCGTGCCGTGCGTGTGCGGAGTCCGCACGCGGTCGCCGCCCAAACTGGTGGCGGCGGCGCCGTCGAACAGCACATCCACGGGCTTCTCCAGATGACCGCCGGTGACGACCACGGCGCGCGCGCCCATGGCGTGCAGAGCAACCGCCGCTTCATGCATCTGCGGCTCGTTGGTGACCGGCATGCCCGTCAATAGGGCCGCCTCGTCCAAATTGGGCGTGATCACCGACGCTGCCCTCAGCAGCCGCTGCCGCATCGCTTCGATGCCGGGCTCATCGATCAGAGCTGCGCCGGAAGTCGCTCGCAGCACCGGATCCAGTACCACCCAGGCGGCCGGCGTGCGCTCGAGCGCGCCGGCCACGACTTCGACCGATTCGCGATTCGCCAGCATGCCGATCTTGATCGCCGCCGGCGCCAGATCCGCCATCAGGCACTCGATTTGCTCCGCCAACGTGGTAGCCGCCACGGCGGCGTAGCCGCGGACGCCCAGTGTGTTTTGGATAGTGATGGCGGTGACCGCCGCAACCCCGTAGCAATGATTGGCGGCAAACGTTTTGAGGTCGGCCGCGATCCCGGCGCCGCAAGTCGGATCGAACCCCGCGATGGTCAGCACCACCGGCGGCGCCGCAGGCTGGTGCATGTCAGAACCCCCTAAGCTCTATGTAAACTCTTGCCACCACGATTGCAACAGTAAAAGCAAACTTTTGACGCAGGCTCCCCATCGCCGCTTGCGGACCCGCGGCCGGCGCCTCGGCGGCGGGCCGGCGACCGCCTCGCCCAAGAGCCAGGCAACCGCGCGGCCGGGATTACCGTTCTGCCTAGACATGTTGGGGATTGTCCCCGCCGCCGGCGCCGGCAGCCGGTTGCAGCCCTTGGCGTTCTCCAAGGAGCTCTTGCCCGTGGCCAGCGGCGGCATCGGCCGCGCCAAAGCGGTCGCGGAATTTGTCGTGGATCGCATGCTGGCCGCCGGCGCCGATCGCGTCGGCATCGTGATCGGGCCGGAAAAGGCGGACCTGCTCCGCCACTTCGGGCGCTTGCCGGGCTATGAGCGGCTCTTTTACACCCTGCAGCCGAGGCCGCTGGGACTTTGTGACGCGATTTTTCGCGTGGCGCGCCACGTCCGGCCATATGAATTGGTCTTGATCGGACTGCCCGACACCATTTGGCATCCTGCCGACGCCTTCACGCGCGTGCCGACCGGCCAAATCCATCTCATCACCTTTCCCGTCACCGAACCGGAGTTTTTCGACGCCGTCCGGATGGATTCCGCCGGAAGGGTGGAAAGGATCGAGGTCAAGACGCCCGGCGCGCGCGACCGCCGCGTGTGGGGCGCGATTTCGGCTCCCGGAGAGCAGTTCCTGGCGCTGGGAGACTTGTACCGCCGGCGCGGCGCGCGCGACCAGTTCCTGGGCGACCTGCTGAACGCTTGGATCGAGGCGGGCTATGAAGTCAGCGCCGACACGCAAGGCGGCGCGTATTACGACGTCGGCACTTGGGATGGCTTTCGCGCCGCGATCGCTCCCGGCAGCGCCGCCCACGCCGCTTAGCTCGCCGCCTTAGCCTCTGTTCGTCGCGGGGGGCCGTCTGGCGGGCCTAGAACAGGCGCTCCTGGCGGCGCAAATTGCCGAACGTCGCTACATTCGCCAGCGTGAAGTTGAACCGCAGTTGATTTTCGCGGCGCAGCGTGGCCAGCGCGAAGCGGCGATATTGAAGGGAAAATCCGCAGCAATCCCAGTTGTAGCTGGCCTGCACCGTCGTGTATTGCAGCAAGCCTTGGTGCGCATCGTAGGCGGCGGCGACCGCCATGCTGAGCCCGGGACGGTCGGGATTGCCGTATCCGGTCGTGAAGTGCAGTTGATTGAACTTGGGCGGCAACGTCGTGCCCAGCGGAATCAAGCCCAGCGGCGTGTTGACCAGAAAATGGCTGCCGGAAAAGAACAGTTCGCCGACATGAAACGTGCCGGAGAAAGCGCTGGCCGAGATCCGGCTGTGGCTGACGTCGTAATCCAGCCGCCAATCTCCGTCGAAGGCGCTGAACGGCGAGACCCGCACCACCGAGCTGATCGGCGATTCGCGGCTGGGCAGGGAAGCGAAGGCAAACGGCGTCAGCAGCGCCGTCGTCAGGAATACGTTGCGGCTCCCGGAGATCAGCGCGCCGCCGAACGTCGGGTCGAAGAAATGCTTTTGCGTCAGGGTCCAAGACGCCAGCTCGCGCGTGGGCCCGTTGCCCGTGCGCGCATACAACCGGTTGGTGAAGCCGTATTCGATCTCGCGCGTATTGCTGAGAATGTCCCGATCGTCGAAGCGAATCACGTCGTCGGCGTTGTTGATCCCGCCGGTGTAATGAAATGCCGCCAGCGGCTCGAAAACGTGCTTCAGCTTGTCGCCGAGCGGCCCGCCCGGCGTCGCGAATACGCGCTCCAAGCTCGGCGGCGTCCAGGTGACGTCCACCGATTGCGAGAATCGCTCCAGCCCGCTGTGCACGTCGAGCGTGGGCGCGGATTGGGTGGAAGCCGGCGTCGCCAACCGCCGCGAGTAGCTCGTCGAGCGCACGGAGACGTCGGTGGTGATCGAACCGGCCGGCGTCCACACCGGCATCGTCAGCCGCGGATACAAATCCACGCGATCCATGACTCCGCTCTGAAAGCCCGGCTGCAGGCGATCCAGCTCCGCCCCTTCGAAATCCCAGGAAAAATAAAGCGGTACGCGGGCGGCGGGGCCGGTGAGCGGGCGGGATTCGCTCTGCCAATCCACCGACGGGAACGACGCCAGTGAGACCGACGTGCTCGGCGTCGCCGTCAGGAAATTCTGGTAGCGGTGGGCCATCAATGACAGATCGCTGCCGTTCTTTTGGCGCTCGCTGAAGCCCGTTGAAATCACCTCCGAATTGATCGCCTCGCTGAAGGTTTCCGTGAATGCCAGGCGATAGATGAAAGACGACAGGTAATTGGCGTCGATGACCGTGCGAAACGATCCCGTTTCCGCTTCGGATTCGTCCTGGCCGGCGGAAGCCGCCGGCGGCGCCGCCCCGTCTTCGCCTCCCTCCGTCGTCTGGTTCTCCTGGTCCTGCGGCCGGGCGCCGCTCGGCGGCCGGGCTACCACGCCCTTGGGTTCGAAGGTGATCAGCAAATGCGCCTCTTGCCCGCCTTGCTTGAGCCGCCCGCCATTCGGCGCGAGCTGGCCGCGATCGAACACGCCCGAGAGATTGAATTGTAGATAGGTGCGCCGCGTGGGGTAGCTCTCGATTCCGAGCAGATCGGCCCAGCCGCGGCGGCTGAAATCTTGCGCGCCCACGATCACGTTGGTGCTGCGGTTCGGGGCCCAGAAATAGCTCTCGCCCAGCACCGTTCCTTTTTGCGTGTTTTGCCCGATGATGGGCAGCAGGAAGCCGCTATGGCGGCCGGAAATGTGGGTCGAGTGCGTCAGGTACGGCGCGTAGAAAATGGGAACGCGAAACAAGCGAAACACGGCGTTGTCCAGCGTCGCGTTGGCGCCCAGCTCCACGTCGACCCGGCTCGCCGACAGCGTCCATTTCGGATTGGGCAGCCGGCAGGAGGTGACCGTGCCGTCTTCCAGCCGGTAATGATTCGGGCCCAGGCGAAGCAGCTTGCGTCCCGAGAAGATCAAGGGGTTGCGGGATAGCAGGCTCACTTTCTTGCCGCTGAAGCGCATCCCGCTCACGCCTTGAAAATCGTCGAACTCTCCTTGTTGGGTGCGGAAATTGTACCGGCCGTTCCGGCCTTCGATGTGCGTCGCTTCTGCCGGCAGGTCCAGGGCCACGTGCCCGGTCGCGACCGCTTCGCCGGTATTGCGGTCATAGGAAATTTGGTCGGCGGTCATTCGGATCGGGCCGTAATCGATTTCGACATGGCCCTTCAGGACGTACACGCCGTTCTCCGCCTGCTGCGAATCGGCTTGGAAGGTGACGTAGGGGGCGGAAAACTGGCCCGCAGTACCTAAAACGGCAACGCGCTGTCCTGCGAGCATGGCGCAAAGTACGCCGAGCACCCCAATAATCGAAAGTTGCCGGAACCCCACCGTGGACCATTGTCCCCAATGCGGAGCGGAAGCGGAAGCAGGCGCGTGCCTATGCGGGAACTCCGCCGCCACCTCGGCGCGCATGGAACAGGTGCGCCTGCCCTTGGGCGATGCCGGTGACGACTGGCGCCAGGCCGTGCGCATGAGCCTGGCACGGCATCGCGAACGTCGTGCGCGTCTGGGCGTGCCCGGCCCCGGCGGCGCGCCCGAAGCGGCCAAGGTAGTTCCTTTTCAGCGTCCTTCGCCCGCTCGCCGCGCCCCAGTCGCCGCGCCGGGTTCCCAGGGCGGCGCGGCCGGCCTCGCCTGCGCGCCGGAGCCCGCGCCCATTTCAACTCCTCCTCCCGAACCCTTGGCCGAGCCGGTGATCGTCGCGCCGCCGCGTCCCGCGAACCCGAGCGGCATGACGCTTCCGTTGCCCTTCGCGGCGGCCGAAGGCCACGTGGAGATCGAGGCTCCCCCGCCGCCCAGCGATATCGCCGAAACGATCCCATCGTTGGGGGTACCGCCCGCCTCTCCCCAGGCACGCTTTCGCAGCGGCATCGAAGACGCGGCTTGGGCGATTTTGCTAGCCGCTTCGTTTTCCCTTGCCGCCTGGATCGCCCACGGATTTCCCGTGCCCATGCGCTTCACCCGCGCGACATTGCCTTGGTGGCTCGGGCTGATCGTCGGATTGCCGGCATTTTGGTCGTTGATCTTGGCTTGGACGTCGATGCAATTGGGCGCCCAGACGCCGGGCATGCGCCACGCCGGCCTCGTCGTCATGACTTTCGATGGGCGGCTCGCCGATCGCGCTCTCAGGCGCCGCCGCGCTTGGGCCAGCGTTATCTCGCTCGGCGCGCTCGGCCTCGGCTACTTTTGGGTGTTTCTCGATCCCGACCAGATGACCTGGCACGATCACCTGTCCGGAACGCTCTTGGTCGCACGGCCCCGGCCGACCGTGGCGGCCGACGCATCGGCGGCGGGCGCATCGGCGGGAGGCAGGCCGCGAACCCAGGAGTGATCCGCAGGGAATTGGATCGCCCGTGGCGGCCAAGCCCCGCGTCCCTACCGGAAAAGCCAGGCTCCGGCCTTCAGGCCGCCGTTCCTCCCGACCATAAAATTCTTGGCGGCTCCGCGCCCCTCGGCCGGCGCCGGCCGCCAACCGCCTCAACTGCGAGTGTTTTTCGCCTTCTGCTCGAGAATCTCCTCTTCCTCTTTGCCTTCGGCGCTCAACTTCAATAGGACCGAGTAGTCCTCGAGCGTCGTCGTGTCGCCGCTGATCTTGTCGGCGGTCACCAACTCCCGCAGCAGTCGCCGCATGATCTTGCCGCTGCGGGTTTTCGGCAGCGCTTCCACCAGACGGATCTCATCCGGACGAGCGAAGCCGCCGATCTCGTGGCCGATCCATTGCCGCAATTCCTCGACCAGCTCCGGCGATTTCGGCACCCCGCCCTTGCAGGTGGCGAAGACCACGAGCGCCTGCCCCTTGAGATCATGCGGACGCCCCACCGCCGCGGCCTCGGCCACGGCCGCGTGGCGCACCATGGCGCTCTCGACTTCCATCGTGCTCAGCCGGTGGCCGCTGACGTTGATCACGTCGTCCACGCGGCCGAGCACCCAGTAGTAGCCGTCGGCATCGCGGCGGGCGGCGTCGCCGGTGAAGTACACATCCGGAATCTTCGTCCAATAGGTCTGCCGGTACCGCTCGTCGTCGCCGTAGAGCGTGCGAAACATGGCGGGCCAGGGCCGGCGGATCACGAGATATCCTTGCTGTCCCGCCGGCACCGGCTCGCCGCGCAAATCCACGACGTCGGGCACGATTCCCGGCAGCGGCAGCGTCGCGCTTCCCGGCTTGGTGGCCACCGCGCCGGGCATCGGCGAAATCATGATCGCGCCGGTCTCCGTCTGCCACCAGGTATCCACGATCGGGCAGCGGTCTTTGCCGATCACCTGGTGATACCACTTCCATGCTGCCGGGTTGATGGGCTCACCCACCGAACCCAGCAACCGCAAGCTGCCCAGATCGTGCTTGTTCGGCCATTGGTCGCCCAGGCGTATGAAGCTCCGAATCGCCGTCGGCGAGGTGTAAAACACGTTCACCCGGTACTTTTCGATCAAGCGCCAAAACCGGTCCGGCTCCGGCCAGTCCGGCGCGCCTTCGTACATCAAGGTGGTGGCGCCCATCGAGAGCGGACCGTAAACGATGTAGGAGTGCCCCGTCACCCAGCCGATGTCGGCGGTGCACCAATAGGTATCCTCTTCGCGCAAGTCGAAGACCCACTGCATGGTCATGTGGGTTTGCAGCAAATAGCCCGCAGTCGTATGCACGACGCCCTTGGGCTTGCCCGTCGTGCCGCTGGTGTAAAGCACGTAAAGCGGGTGTTCGCTGTCGAGCGCTTCGGCCGGACAATCTTCGGGCGCGCCGAACATCAAATCGTGCCACCAATGATCGCGGCCCTCGCGCATGGCGATCTCCGCGCCCTTATGCCGGTACACGATCGAATGGCGCACGCCGGGGCACTCGGCCAGCGCCGCGTCCATATTCCGTTTCAAGGGAATCTCGCGCCCGCGGCGTTGCCCGGCATCCGCGGTCAGGACCAAATTGGCGTTGAGATCGTCGATGCGCGTCTTGAGCGCCTCCGACGAAAACCCCCCGAAGACCACGGAATGGATGATGCCCAGCCGCGCGCAGGCCAGCATCGCCACCGCCGCCTCCGGCACCATCGGCATATAAATGATGGCGCGGTCGCCGGTCTTGTACCCAAGCCGCTTGAGCACGTTGGCCAGCTTCGAGACGCGGCGGAACAGGTCCTGATAGGTGAGGACCCGCTGCTCGAAATTCTCTCCCTCCCAGATGATCGCGGCCTTGTTCTTGCGCGCCCCGCTCAAATGCCGATCCAGGCAGTTGTAGGCGGCGTTGGTCCGGCCGCCGAGGAACCATTTCGCGAACGGCGGCTGCCAGTCGAGCACCTTGTTGAAAGGCTGGAACCAGTGCAGCTCCTGGCGCGCCAGATCGCCCCAAAATTCCTCCGGATGGTCCAAAGCGGCGCGATACAGCCGATCATAGGCGGCGCGGCTGGAAACGACCGCCCGCTGGCTGAATTCCGGCGTTGGAGAATATAGTTCGTCCGCCACGGCGTCGAAATCCTCCTCGTTGCTCCATCCGCATCATACCGCGACCCATGCAGCCCAACCACTCACGTTCCGCAGCCCGCAACCGGCCGCGGCCGGCTCCGACCGCTCCGAGACCGGGCGCCGCTCTTTATAATTGAAGCCGCAGAGGAAACCCATATGCGTTCCGATTGGATTGCACAACGCCAGGCCCGGCAGCAGGCTGCCGGCCTCGAGGCCATGACGCAGCTGCACTTCGCCAAGCGCGGGGAAATCACCGAAGAAATGGCCTTCGTCGCGCGCCGCGAGGGCCTGGCGCCGGAGCTGATCCGCGACGAGCTGGCCGCCGGCCGCCTGATCATTCCCGCCAACATCCGGCATCCGGAGCTCGAGCCCATGGCCATCGGCGTCGCGTCGCGGTGCAAGGTGAACGCCAACATCGGCAATTCCGCCGTGACCAGCAACATCGAAGCCGAGCTGGAAAAGCTCCATGTCGCGGTTCACTATGGCGCCGACACCGTCATGGACCTCTCCACCGGCGGCGACATTCCCGCGATTCGCGAGCAGATCCTCCGGCATTCGCCGGTGCCGATCGGCACCGTCCCCATCTATGAAGCGCTGACTAAGGTTCGCCACGTCCGCGACCTAAGCCGCGACGTCTTGCTGGAAACCATCGAGAGCCAGGCCGAACAGGGCGTGGACTATATGACCATCCATGCCGGCATCTTGCGCCGTTATTTGCCTCTGACCGCGGGGCGCATCACCGGCATCGTCAGCCGCGGCGGCAGCATTCTCGCCCAGTGGATGATGGAGAACCACCGCGAGAATCCGCTCTACGAATACTTCGACGACATCTGCAAGATCTTCCGCAAATTCGACGTGAGCTTCTCGCTGGGCGACAGCCTGCGCCCGGGCTGCCTGCACGACGCCAGCGACGAGGCGCAATTCGCCGAACTGGCCACCCTGGGCGAGTTGGCCCGCCGCGCCTGGGACTACGAGGTGCAAGTGATGATCGAAGGTCCCGGCCACGTGCCCATGGATCAGATCCAGTTGCAGGTGGAGAAAGAAGTCGCGCTCTGCCATGGCGCCCCGTTCTACACGCTGGGGCCGCTGGTGACCGACTTCGCTCCCGGCTATGATCACATCACCAGCGCTATCGGCGCCGCCATGATCGGCTGGCACGGCGCCTCCATGCTTTGCTATGTCACCCCCAAGGAGCACCTGGGGCTGCCGAATGCCGACGACGTCAAGCAGGGCCTGATCGCCTACAAGATCGCCGCTCACGCCGCCGATATCGCCCGGCACCGCCCGGGCAGCCGCGATCGCGACGATGAACTTTCCCGCGCCCGCTACCACTTCGATTGGAATCGCCAGTTCGAGCTCGCGCTCGATCCAGAGACGGCGCGCGCCATGCACGACGAGACCTTGCCGGAAGAAGGCTACAAGGAAGCCCGCTTCTGCTCCATGTGCGGCCCTAAGTTCTGCTCGATGAATATCTCCGCCAAGGTCGAGACGCTGCTGGCGGCGGAAACCTTGAAGCCGTGACCTCGCAGGCCCAAGAACTGCTGCGCTCCGAGTTCAACCGCTGGGCCAAGGAGGGCTGGGCGGAAGCGATGGAGCGCCATCACTTTCGCATCACCGAGAAGGCCATCCGCCGCATGGAGCTGGGCGAGGACGAGCGCATCCTCGAACTGGGCTGCGGCGACGGCTGGGCGTGCCGCCTGCTCGCCAAGCTGCTCGGCCCGCGCTCGCGCATCGTCGGCCTCGACATTTCCGATGAGATGATCCGCCTCGCGCGCCGCAAGAGCGAGGGCATCGAAAATGTGCGCTACCTTTGGGGACCGGCCAGCAAAATCGATTGCGCGGACAACTATTTCACCCGCGTCCTCAGCGTCGAGTCCTTTTACTACTATCCCGACCAAGCCGCGGTCCTCGATGAGCTGCTCCGCGTCACCATGCGCATGGGCCGGATCTATCTCTTGATGTGCATCTTCGCCGAGAACCCCGACAGCAAACGCTGGGTGGAGCGCTTGCAGGTGCCGGTGCACGTGCGCAGCGCGGCGGAATATCGCGCGCTGCTCGAAAGCCGCGGCTGGGTGGAAGTCGAAACCGAGCAGTTCGATCCCGATCCCGACTCGCCTCCGGAAACGCAAGCCCACGACCGCGCTTTGCTGGTCAGCGCCCGCAAGCCCGATTCCCCCGTGCATCTTAGCCAGTCTTCCTGAGGGCTGCCGTCCCCGCGCGCCCCGCCGCCTCCGCCGTCCCTGCCGCGCTTGTTTCCCTCCCTGCTTTGCCCGCTGGCAGCCGAACTGGCAGGGCGCGCAGCCGTGGAGTAGCACGTTCGACCAGGGCGGCGCCCGACCGAGAAGGTGAGAAAACGATACGTCGCCGGTGTCCCGGCCTGGTCTCGCGGGCGGCTACCGGCAGATGCCGGGCTCTCGTCCCCGCACCTCGTGCGCAGACCTAGTTCGAAAGGAGGATCGGGCGGCGCTGCGCGCGGATTTCGCCGCGCTTCGCGCAGGCCCGGCGCGCGGCGCCGCGGCCGAGGAAACCGGCAGCAAAACCGGAGATTCACCTTGACTTGCGCGCGTGAGCCGGATAAAAAGTCATTCACAACCTTTTCTCGACCCATGAAAGACCCATGACCTGCCCAAGAGGGCAGGACTGCGGCGGTGTCGAATGCGATGGTTGGCAGCGAACGTGCCATGAAGTCACTGCAACCGCCGAGCGTCAGGGAGGCGAAAGGGCAGCGGGCGCAAAGAGCTGTCCGTTGGTTGGGGAGCAAGCGAATGGGGAACACGAACGACTCGCCCGAAGTCATGAACATCCGCCAGGCGGCGGAATACTTGGGCATCTCCAGCGACACGCTCTATAAGTATTTGGCCGAGGAGCGCATCCCCGCGTTCAAGCTCGGCAACCGCTGGAAATTCAAGAAGACCGTGCTCGACCGCTGGATGGAGCGGCAAAGTTTCCCGGTGGCCTCCGCCGCCGCGCCGCGGCGCCCGGAAAAAGCCAAGGAGAACCGCTAATCGCATGGCGCGACGCCCCAAGAATCGTCCTTTGCTCGGCCTCGACATCGGTTCCAGCTCCGTCAAGCTGGTCGAGGTGCACCGCACGCGCGCGGGGCTCGAGGCCTCGGTCGTCGATCTGCGCGCCCTGTCGCCGGAAGTGGTCGTGGATGGCGCCATCGTGGACAACCTGGCTCTCTCCACCACCATCGCGCAGATGCTCAAAGACAGCCGCACCAAGAATCGCGCTGTCGCCACCGCCGTCAGCGGCCATTCCGTCATCGTCAAGCAGATCTCCATGCCGGCGATGACCGAAGACGAGCTTGCCGACACCATGACCTCCGAGGCGCAGCAGCACGTGCCCTTCGAGCTCAGCGACGTCAATCTCGACTATCAGATCCTCGACCTCAAGGACAACGGCACCATGGACGTGCTGTTGGTCGCGGTCAAGAAAGACAAAATCGTCAACTACAGCAACGCCCTCAATATGGCGGGTTTGACCCCGGCGATCGTCGATCACGACCCCTTCGCCATTCAAAACTGTTACGAGTTCAACTATCAACCGGAGCCGGATGAGATCGTCGCGCTGCTGAACCTCGGCGCGAGCGTCACCAACATCATCGTGAGCAAAGGCGGCACGCCGCTCTTCACCCGCGACGTGAGCGTCGGCGGCAATCAGTACACCGACGCGCTGCAAAAGGAGTTCGGCCTCGGCTTCGAAGACGCCGAGCAGGCCAAGCTCGGCGGCCCCTCGGCCCCGCCCGAGGAAAAGCGCCTGCCGGTGTTGAAGTCCGTCTCGGAAATCATTCTCCTGGAAATTCAGAAGACCTTTGACTTTTTCCGCGCCAGCGCCGGCGGCCAGCATATCGGCAAGCTGCTGCTCTCGGGCGGCGCCGCGCGCACCTCGGGTCTCACCGACCTGTTGCAAAGCGAATTCGGCGTGCCCATCGAGCTCTTGGATCCGTTTCGTCGCGTCGGCTATGTGGAAACGGGCGCGATGGGCGATGCCGTGAACCGCTTTCGGCCGCGCCTCGCCGTGGCAGTGGGTTTGGCGCTGCGGAGCTTCGAGGATCTATGATTCGCATCAACCTGATGGGCACCGCGGTCAAGCGCCCGCGCCAAGCCAAATTGGCGCCCGAGGCCTTCGCCGCCTCCGCGCCTCCCGCCACGATGATCGGCCTGGGCCTGATCGTGCTGGCGATCGTGGCGCTCATCGGCACCTATTTCTACGTGCAGCATCAGACCGCCGTGCTCGCCGCGCAGCTGACTGCGGCCCAGCAGGAATCCGCCCGGCTGCAAGCCGTGCGCCGCGAATTTCAAGAGAATACCCAGCGCCGCGCGGAACTGACGCGGCGCATCAACGTCATCGATCAGCTCAAGAACAGCCAATCCGGCCCGATGTCGCTGCTGGAGGCGGTGCGCCGTTCCGTCGACCAGACGCCCGGCGTGTGGCTGATCTCGATCACGCAAAAGGGAGGCGAACTTAACGTCCAAGGCTCGGCCCTAAGCCTCGCCGCCGTCGCCAATTTGATGACGGCCATGAAAAAGAGCGGGTATTTCCAACAGGTGGCACTGAGTGAATCCACTCAGGCCACCGGCAAGAGCCCCAATCCGTTCGCGTTCACGCTTACCGCCGTGCCCGAAGGCGCCCCCGGCGCGGCCGCGCGGCCCGCCGGAGCCCGTTCCTAACGCCGCCACCCGGAGAGAACTGCCATGCCTTCGTTACAAGACATGTCCCCGCGAGCGCAGGTGATCCTTTTCGCGGTTCTCGCGCTGGTGCTCTACTTTTTCGGCCAGTATGCGCTGCTCAGCAGCGCGCGCGCCGCCAACTCCGCCACCGAAGCGCAAATCCAGAGCATCGAGCAGCAGAATGCGCAGTTGCGCCCCTACGCGCGCCGCGCCGAGCTCTTGCGCGCCGAAAACCAGACCCTCCAGCGCCAGCTCGACACCCTGCTGGCCATCGTGCCCAGCCAGCAAGCCACCGATCAATTTGTGCGCGAATTGGAAGACACCGCCGAGCGCAGCTCGGTCTTCATTCGCAAGATCTCCGTCAAGCCGGTGGTCAAGAAAGAGTTTTACGTCGCCGCGCCCTACGACCTCACATTGGACGGCTCCTATACCGCTCTCGAGAACTTTTATTCGAATCTCGGCCGCCTGCAGCGCATCGTCAACGTCGATGCCCTCGGTCTCAAGGGCCTGGGCCACGACGCCAGTTATCCCTATCGCCCTGACGAATCGGTGATCGCCGACTGCACGGTCACGACGTTCTTCAGTTCCAACGCGCCGGCCGCGGCGGTGCCGCGCGCCGGGGCCAAATAACGCTTGCGGATTGCTGCCATGTCGCGAGTCCCCATCTCCGCTCTTTTGCCGCCACCCCGTCTGGGGCGGTTCCCCCTGGCGCTCGCCGCCGCCGTGCTGGCTTGCCTCTGCCTGCTGCCCGCACAGACGGCCGCGCACCCGCGGCACTCCGGACGCGATCCCTTCAAGTCCTTGATCCCGCCCCCCGGCGAGGGCAAAGCCGGGCCGCTCAATTTGCCGGGCGGCAAGGCGGGGTTGCTGATCGACAAGCTGGTGGTGCAAGGCGTGGCGGTCGGCGGTCCGACCGGCCCGGTGGCGCTGGTGGCGGAAGGCGCCGAGACCTTCTTCTTGCGGCCGGGAGATCACATCTACGACGGCGTGGTGGTGCACATCGAGCCGCAAGGCATCGTCTTCCAGCGCACCAAGGCAATGGATAAGACCCAGCAGGTGGGCGGGGAAGTGACCCGCGGCATTGCTGCCGCAACCGACGCGCCCTAGGCACGAGGAAACGACTATGAAGACCCTATGCAGGATCTCGAAACGACGCGCCCCGCGCATGGCCGCGGCCATCGCGCTCGGCTGTGTCGCGATGCTGGCTGCGCCCGTTCCGCCGCAGGGTGCGGCGGCGGCGGCCGGCGCCAAGCGCCCTACCTTAGTTCCGACCTCCGCCACGGCAACGCCGGCCAAGCCCAGCACCGCCACGGCGGCGCCGGCCAAGCCGAGCACCGCCATCACTCGGCTCGAGATTCAGGCGAGTCCATTCCAAACCACGATCAGTCTCGCCGCCCGGCCGCATCCTCCCGTCTATCACGCCTTCTATTTGCATCATCCCGACCGTTGGGTGCTCGATCTGAAAGACGCCAGCGACGGCTTGCCGCGCGAACACTGGAAGGTGCTGAACTCGGGAATTACCGACGTGCGCGCGGGCCAGTTCGAGCCCAACGTCGTGCGCATCGTCCTCGATCTCAACGAGCCGGTCCATCCGCGGGTTAGCACGGAAGCCGGGCGCCTGCAAATCAGCGTGAAGTCCGCCGCGATTTTCCCGGCCGCGCCGGCCACAACCGCCGCCGCGTCCCCGAAGCACGCCGCAGAGGGCGCACCCAAGCCGGCCCCGAGCGCCACGGCGATGATGAACAAGCCTGCTGCCGCACCGGCGCCGTTGATCGCGGCGGTCAACCAACCCGTTGCGGCCGCGCCCGCCACCACCGCTTTGGTTTCCTCCCCCACCACGACCGCTTCGGCGCCCGCCGCCGCGCCCGGTCCGGCCGCCGCGCGCGAGCCGCAGCCGCCGGCGCCCGCGCCCGCGGTGAAGACGACCGCGCTCGCCGGCAGCGCCGCCGCCCACTTCGCTCCGCCTGCGACTTCCGCCGTCGCCCCCGCGGCGCGCCCCTTGCCGCCGCCCGCCGCCGCCGTGCTGCGCCCGACGCCGCAGGCCGCTTCGTCTTCGCCGGTCACGCCCCGGGGCGTGGCGCCGCCCTCGTTGCAGCAGCCGCTGATCGGCACGACGCCGGGCACCGGCGAGCCTACGGTCTACACCGGCGAAAGGATCACGCTCAATCTTAAAAACGCGGATCTGACCGATTTCTTCCGCCTCATCAATCAGATCAGCGGCCTCAACATCATCGTGGACCCGGCCGTGAAGGGCACCGTCACCATGGTGTTGCAAGAGGTGCCGTGGGATCAGGCGCTCGACATCGTCCTGCGCAACAACGGCCTCGGCCGCAAGCTGGAGGGCAATGTCCTCTACATCGCGACCCTGAAGACGCTGCAGGCGCAAAACCAAGAAATCGCCGACCTGAAGAAATCGCAGGCGGCCGCGGCGCCGTTCGTGGATAAGGTCATCCCCCTCAACTACGCCAAAGCGGATGACGTGGCCAAGATACTCACCACCAAAGGCTTCGTCCTCGGCGAAAACGAGATGGTGACCACCGATTCCCGCACCAACGCCCTGATCTTGCACGTCCACCCCGACACCTTGCCCGCCATCGACTCGCTCGTCACGCGGCTCGACCGCAAGACGCCGCAAGTCGAGATCGAAGCCCGCGTCGTCGCCGCGACCCGCAATTTCGTCCGCGACCTCGGCGTGCAGCTGGGCTTCGGCGCCGGCAATGCCTCCAGTGCCGTCGGCGGCGCCAGTAGCGTCGGCGCGAGCCAAACCATCACCAACATCGCCAACCCGAAGTACGTCTTGAGCCAGAACCCGGCGGGCGCGCTGCCCTTGAACGTCAATCTCGGCGCGACCGCGCCGACCAGCGGCATCGCCTTCATCAACGCCAGCAGCACCTTCCGGCTTGACGCCATCCTCACCGCCGCCGAGTCGAAGGGCTTGGGCCATATCCTGTCCCGTCCGAAGGTCGTGACCCAAAACAACATGCAGGCGACGGTGCAGCAGGGCGTTCGTATTCCCGTGCAGACGACCATCAACAACACCATCAGCGTGCAGTTCTTCAACGTCACGTTGCGCTTGACGGTGACGCCGCAGATCACCGCCGACAACACGGTCTTCATGAACGTGGATGTCGAAAACGACGCTATCGATACCGGCATTCCGCCGGTCAACGGCATCCCCGCCATCGATACTCAACAGGCCACCACCAACGTGTTGGTCGCGAACGGCGGCACCGTCGTCATCGGCGGGGTCATGATCAACAACAACCAGAACGCAGTGTTCCAAGTGCCTTTCTTGGGCAGCTTGCCGGTCATCGGCAATCTTTTCAAGCGGCAGTCGGTCAACAATACGAGCCAGGAACTGCTGTTCTTCATCACCCCGCACATCGTGCAGGGTTAGCCGAGCGGGAATCGGGGCCGGCGCCAGCACCTGGCGCCGGCCCTTTTTTTTATTGCTTGATCCTCCTGCCGCGCCGCCCACCGGTCCACGGACGGCAGCTGCGAATTCAGACCGGGCGGTCGCGATTGCCGCGAACGTAGCGCGCCCCTGAAGACGCATCGCGCGGCGCCGCCGCGCGCCACCCGTTCCGGCCTTTTCCCGCCGCCGCCCGCGCGCGGCCGCGGGCCGTCAACTGCAGGCTCTTTTCTCGCCGTGGGATGCCATGATGGAGGCATGCGGAGGAACGGAAAGCGCGTTGAATAACACCGGCCGTTGGACCTTCGCCGTACGCGCGCTGCGCCACCGCAACTATCGCCTCTTCTTCGGCGGCCAGAGTATCTCGCTCATCGGCACCTGGATGACCCGCATCGCCACGGTGTGGCTGGTCTTCCGGCTCTCCCACTCGGCGATGCTGCTGGGCGTCGTCGGCTTCGCCGGCCAAATCCCCACGCTCTTGCTGGCGCCCTTCGCCGGCGTCTGGGTGGACCGCCTCAACCGCCATCGCGTGCTGGTGGCGACGCAAGTGCTGTCGATGGTGCAATCGTTCTGGCTGGCGGCGCTGGCCTTGACCGGTACGATCACGGTGGCCGACATCATTTGGCTGAGCGCGTTTCAGGGCCTGATCAACGCCTTCGACATGCCCGGCCGCCAAGCGTTCGTCATCGAAATGATCGAGGACCGCGCCGATTTGGCCAACGCCATCGCCATCAATTCCTCGATGGTGAACCTGGCCCGCCTCGTCGGTCCTTCCATCGCCGGCCTGCTGATCGCCGCCGTCGGCGAGGGCTACATCTTCCTCATTGACGGGGTCAGCTACCTGGCCGTGATCGCCTCCTTGCTGATGATGAGCCTCGGGGTCCGGCCGCCGCTGCCCGCGCGCTCCGGCATGCTGCAGGAACTGCGCGCCGGCTGGAGTTACGTCGCCGGCCTGCTCCCCATCCGCGCGCTGCTGCTGTTGCTGGGCCTCGCCAGCCTCATGGGCATGCCCTACACCGTCTTGATGCCGATCTTCGCCGGCACGATCCTGCACGGCGGGCCCAGCGCGCTCGGCTTTCTGATGGGCGCTTCCGGCGTCGGCGCCCTCGCCGCCGCCATCGCCTTGGCCGCGCGCCGCACGGTCATCGGCCTCGGCCGCTTGGTCGCCATCTCGGCAGCCATCTTCGGCGGCGGCCTGATCGCCTTCTCCGCCTCCCGCCTGCTTTGGCTGTCGCTGCTGATGATGTTCTTAGTCGGCTATGGAATGATGCAGCAGATGGCCGCCAGCAATACGATCCTGCAAACCATCGTCGAGGAAGAGAAGCGCGGCCGGGTCATGAGTTACTACACCATGGCGGTGGTCGGCATGGCGCCCTTGGGCAGCCTGCTCGCCGGCTGGCTCGCCGCCCGCCTCGGCGCGCCGGCGGCGCTGCTCATCAGCGGCATCGCCGTGGTCATCGGCGCCGGTTGGTTTGCGCTGCTGCTGCCCGCCCTGCGTCGCGTCACGCGCCCCCTCTACGCCCAGCTCGGCATCATTTCCGAACTCGCCAGCGGCGTGCAGGCCGCCTCCGCCTTGACCACACCGCCGCAGGACTGAAGCCCCCGCAGCCGGGCTTCGGCCATCGCTCCGCGGCAGCGGGCGGCCGCCGGGTGGCGTTCTTGCGCCGCGGAGAGTCCGCGGACGCGCCGGCCGCAGGCCGCCCTTCGGCCGCCTGCTGCCTATTGCGGCAGCGCCCGCAGCACGGCCTCGGTAAATTCCGCCGTATTCGCGGTCCCGCCGACGTCGCGGGTCAAATGTTCGCCCGCGCGATACACCGCCAGCAGCGCCTGGCGCAGCCGCTCCGCCGCCTCCGGCTGCTGGATATGCCGCAGCAGCATCTCCGCCGCCATCATCACCGCCGTGGGATTGGCGACGCCGCGCCCGGCAATGTCCGGCGCCGAGCCGTGCACCGCCTCGAAGATCGCGTGCTTTTCGCCCAAGTTGGCGCCGGCCACCAACCCCAATCCGCCCACCAAGCCGGCGCACAGATCGCTCAGGATGTCGCCGTAAAGATTCTCGAGCACCAGCACGTCGAACTGGTGCGGCTTCATCACCAACTGCATGCATGCGTTATCCACGATGGCCTCGCCGTACTGAATGTCCGGGTACTCCTGCGCCGCCTCCCGCGCGCAGCGCAGGAACAGGCCGTCGGTCAGCTTCATGATGTTGGCCTTGTGAATCGCGTGCACGCGCTTGCGCCCGTGCCGGCGCGCGTACTCGAAGGCGAAATGCGCGATGCGCCGGCAGGCTTTCTCGCTGGCGATCTTCAAGCTCTCGACCACCCCGGGCACCACTTCGTGCTCGATGCCGCTATAGAGGCCTTCCGTGTTCTCCCGCACCACGACCAGGTCCACATCCTGGAACCGGCTGGGCACGTTCGGCAGGTTATAGACCGGCCGCAAATTGGCGTAGAGATCGAAACGCTTGCGCAGCGCCACGTTGACGCTCGGGAAGCCGCCGCCGATCGGCGTCGTGATCGGCCCTTTCAGGCAGACCCCGGTCTCCGCGATGCTCTCCAGCATCGCCTTCGGCAAGAAATCGTTGCCGGCGTCGACGGCCTCTTGCCCCGCCTTGAAATCGTGCCAGCGGATTTGCGCGCCGGCGGCATCGAGCACTTTGAGCGTGGCGGCGATGACCTCGGGACCGATGCCGTCGCCGTGAAGCAGGGTCACATCTTGCATGCTGGCGTTTCCCTTGCGGCGGCATCCGGCGATTCGCAAGCGGCGGTGCCCGCCTTGCCGCCGGGCGCGTCCGCGCTGCCGCCGCGGGCCGCGGCCGCCAGCGCCGCCAGGCTTTCGCCCGATGTCGCTTCGATTTCCCGATGCAGGCTGCGGCCGTGGGCGTCCATGGTGACGACGGCGGGGAAGTCCTCGACCTCAAGCTCCCACATCGCCTCCGGCCGGCCCAGTTCGAGCCAGTGGACGCCGTGCACCGCGCGAATCGCCCGCGCGTAGAACTGCGCCGCCCCGCCCACCGCGTTCAAATACACCGCGCCGCACGCCGCCAGCGCCGCCAGCGTCCGGGCGCCCATGCCGCCCTTGCCGATGACCGCCCGCACGCCGTAGCGGCGGAGCACCTCGGCCTGGTACGGCTCTTCGCGGCTGCTGGTCGTCGGCCCCGCCGCCGTAATCCGCCAGCCGCAGCCCGGGGCCTCGAGCGCCACCGGACCGCAGTGATAAAGGACTGCGCCACGGAGACTTACCGGAGGCCCCTCATGCATCAGACGAGCATGCACCGCGTCCCGCCCGGTGACGATGCGACCGGAGATCGCCACCAGGTCGCCGGCCTTCAGCCGGCGCGCGTCTGCTTCGCTCAGCGGCGCTCGCAGCGGGATGCGCCGCCCGCCGTCCGCAGCCGGCGCCGGCGCGGGCGCCTCCGCCTCCGCCTGCTCGCGATACAGCCAGCGCTTGATCTCGCCGCTGCGGGCGTCGAGCACCACCCCCAGCCTCCGGAACGCCCAGCATTCATATGCCACGGAAACGAAAAAGCTGGCCGGCAGGCGGTTGAGCGCGGTGATCTTGCAGCCGATCAGCGACACCGCGCCGCCGAAACCCATGGCGCCGATGCCGAGCGTGTTCGCCCGCTCGACGATGTCCCGTTCGAGCTCGGCCAGGCGCGGATCCGGATTGGTGTCTTCGAGCGGCCGCAGCAACTGCGTCTTGGCCGCCTCATACCCCGACGCGCGGTCGCCGCCGATCGCGACGCCCAGCGCTCCCGGCGCGCAGCCCTGCCCCTGCGCTTGCCACACGGCATGCAGGATGCATTTGCGCGCGCCCTCCAGATCGCGGCTGGCGCGGCCCACCCGCTCCAGTTCCGCGGGCAGGGAATACTGAATGTTCTTGTTCTCGCAGCCGCCGCCCTTGAGCAGCAGCTTGATCTCGATCTCCTCGCCGTTCTCCCACTGCTCGAAATGCAGCACCGGCGTGCCCGGCCCCAGGTTGTCGCCGCTGTTCGCGCCCGTCAGCGGATCGACGCTGTTCGGGCGCAGCTTGCCCCGCCGCGTGGCTTCCGCGATGGCCGCGCGAATCTCCTGGGCCAGCGCGATTTGGTCGCACCCGACCGGCGTTCGCAAGAAAAACGTCGGCATGCCGGTGTCCTGGCAGATCGGCGCGGAATCCCGGCTGGCGAGCGCGATATTGGCGTCAATGATGGCCAGCGATTGCCCGCTGAGGCTGGCCGGCGCTTCCACGCCCAGGGCGCGCCGCATGGCGCGGCGCACGTCGGGCGGCAGGTCCGTGGCCGTCGCGGTGATCAATGCGAGCAGGGAAGACGCGAAACCGGGCATAGACAAGGGTGGCCGGAGAACCTCACAGTATAGACCGCTGCCCTCGCATCCCGGCCCCCCTGCGCCCAATGCCTTGCGCGAGCCGGGGCCGCGCGCGATTCCCGCTGTCTGGCGGCCGCGCGGCTGCCCGCGTCTGGATCCCGGCGGCGGCTAGCCGCCCGTTCGCCGACGCCCTGCCCGCCGCGCCGTGATCCGCACCAGCGGCGGCATCCACGGGCGGCATTCGCGCTCCGCGGCGCGGCTATACGTCATCAGGATGCCGGCCACGCGCGCGCGAACGAGCCCCCGCATCGCGCGCGCCACCAGCGGCCGCCGCTCCCAGCCGTCGCGGACGATCAGCAATACCCCGTCGCTCAAGCTGCCCCAGGCCGAAGCATCGGCGAGCGGCAACAGCGGCGGCGCGTCCACCACCACCCAGCGAAACTGGGCGCGGAGCCGCTCCAAGCGCTCCCGCGCGCCCGGCGCCAGCAAGAGTTGGATCGGAGTTTCCGCCCGCCGGCCGGGCGCCATGAGCGCGACGTCCGGACCGATCGAGCTGATGCAGGCCTCCGGATCCGAAATCGCCTCCGCCATCCAGTCGCTCCAGCCCGGCCGCCCCTCCACGTGCCAATGCCGGCTCAAGCTCATCTCGCCGCGCGCGTCGGCATCGACGAGCAGCACCCGGCCGGAGTCGATTCGTGCCAGGGCCCGGGCGAGGTTCGCGGCCGCGACGCTCTTGCCTTCGCCGCCGCTGCCGCTCGTGCAGGTCAGGATCGGAGACGACCGGCCGGTCTGCTCGCGCCAATCCACCAGCCGCACCGCCGCCAGCCGCACGCGTTCCGCGCGAATGCCCGCCCAATCGTTCCAGGCGGCGAGCGCGCCGCGCAGCGCGGGGGGCACCGGCGCTCGCTCGGCGGGATGGGCGGCGCGAGACATCAATCAGGCTCTCCAGGCGAGTGCGAGATTGCCGGCGACGAGGGCGGCGAGCAGCAAGACCCACGCCGTCCGCTCCAGCCCGCGCCACAGCGCGATCCGCACCCGTTCACGGCCGTCGATCAAAGGCGGCAAGCTGCCGAGCACCGGTGCTCGCCACGCCGCCGCCGCCGCGGCTTCGCCCCAGAGACGCGGATCGCGCCGCTCGCCCCACTCGGCCCAGGCGGCGCCGAGGATCGCGCCCAGCACCAGGCCCAGGCAGCTGAAAAGACGTGGATCCGCGAAGCCGGTCCGCCGCGCCGTCACCGGCCGCTCCAGGACCGCGGGCGCCGCCGGCTGCGCCGCCGGCTGCGCCCGCGATGGCAGTTCCCTCAGCGCCGCCCGCGCCTGCGCCAGCGCCTGCTGCAAGGCCGCGGCTTGGAGCTGAAGGCGCCGTTCCGCCGCAACTTGCTCGGCGAGCGCCGTTTGCCGCCGCGCAAGCGCGCTCAGTTGCGTTTGCTCGGCGGCGATGTCGCGCGCCAGCGCGGCATTGCCGGCGGCGAGCGCGCTCAGCTTCGCGCGCCATTTCGCGCCGCCGGAGGCAGCGGGCGCCGGCGCCGGCGCCGCTGTTTGCCGCTGCAAGGCCGCGATCTGCGCCTTGAGAATCTTGATGTCGGGATAGTTGTCCGTGTACCGGGTGCGCAAGCCGGCCAAGCGCTCCTCGAGCGCGCGCAAGGGCCCGGCCGTCGCGTCCGCGGCCGGGCGCGCGGGCGGCCGCGCCCGCCGCAGCGTGCGCAGGATCTGCGCCTGCTGCGCCGCTAGCCGCTGATTCTGCGCCAGCTGGTCGCGGAGCTCGCGGCCTTCTTGCCGGAGCGTGAGCAGCATCGCGGCATCGGCGCTGGCTTGCCCGGACGAGAACTGCGGATGCGCCGCCTGAAACGCCTGCCAGGCGCGCTCGCGCGCCGCCAAGGCGTCCTGCGCGCGCAGCCGTCTGGCGTCCGGCGGCTGCGGCGCGTGCGCTGGCGGCGTCGTCAGCAGTGCCGCCACGTCGCTCAGCACCGCGACCGCTTGCGCCGCGCGCCCGGCGCGCACCGTCAGCGCAAACGTCCGCGGGCCGCCGCTGCCTTGATCCTGCGCCCCCGTTGCAACCGGCTCGAGCAACGCGCGCGCGAAGGTTTCGCCGTTCAACCGCGTTGCGGCGCGATAAGCCGGATGCCCCCCCAGCACCTGGTCGAGCCGCTCCGCGGTTAGCACTTGCGCCAGTTGCGCCGCCAGCCCGGAATTTCCCGGCGGCGCCGCCTGCGTCCAGGCTAGCTCCGCGGTCGCCTCGTAGGCGGGCGGGCAGTGCCGCGCCAGCCAGATCCCCGCCAGCGAGCCCGCGCACAATCCCGCCAGCACGCTCCATTTGCGCCGCGGCCGCCAACCCAGGCGGCCCGGGCCCGTCGCGGCGCCCATTTAGCCTCGCGCCAGGCGCAGATGATAGCTCAGCCCCAGAGTCACCGCATTGCTGTTGAAATTCGGCCCAAACGGCAGATTGCCGTTTTGCCGCTGCCGCGTGCTGGTGAACCGGGCCGAGAGGCTCCAATCCCTGCCGAGCTGGCGCTCGATGCCGCCGCTGGCGCTGGCCGACTGAAACGTGCCGCGGGCGCCCACCAGATTCGCCGCCGTCATGCGCGCATAGCTCGCGTCCAGATCCACATGCCAGGCGTCGAGGAACCGCCGGCCGATGCCGCCGGTGACGGAGGTGACGCGGGCGGCGCTGGCGAGAAAGCCGCCGCTGTCGCTCACCGATTCCTGCGCGCTCAGCGAGAGCGCCGTCAGGCCCGACTCATGGTTGATGCTCGCGCGCCCCGCCCAATAGGTGTGGTACGGCTGCACCGCCAGCGTCGGGATGGGCAGCGTGCCCCCCGCGGGCACTCCGAACATCTGCAGCAGATTCTCGGTCTCGTGCACCCGCTGCGGCCCGGCGCCCAAGGCGATCTTGGTGCGCGCGTTGAACAGATGGGTATAAGTGAGAAAGGCCGTTTGCGAGACCATGTGCCCGGTGCCGTGCCCGAACGAGGCGTTCTCATACGAGTACTGCGCGCCCAAGGTGGACAGCGCGCTCAGCCGGTACTGGTAGCTGGCCGAGCCGCCCGCGCCTTCCATGTTCGTCAGGCCGGAGGCGTCGCCGGAATACTGGCGCGTCAGGAAATCGCCGGAAAAGACGAAATAGCTGCGATAACTCGCGACATAGATGAGCGAGGCGCTCGGCGTCTGCGAGTACATCCGCCGGTTGGGCGCGGAAACGGTGACGTTCAGCGGCGAATTGGCATTGAATGCGGCCGGATTCAGCAGATAGCGCCCGTAGCTCGCCTGATCGTCGAGTCGGAGGTACCAGTGCTCGTTCAGGCGCCCGCTGAGGTCGAGCGCGCCGGTTTGGTTGAACTGATCGAGCCCCAGCCCGGCGCGATACCACTCGTAGCTCGGCGCATAGGAGAGCGCCCAGTTCAGCCCGCCCCGCTCCTGCCGCACATCCACCTCGCCGTTGAGCAGCTCGAAGGCGGAGCCGGCGCTGGACGTCGATCCGTTCACGTGATCCGTATAGCCGGTTTGCGTACCGAAGCCGAAATCGAAAAAGTTGGTCACCTGCGGCTGTCCCGCGGAGCGGATCGGCGAGAGCGTGCTGACGGTTTGCGCGATCACCGTGGGATCGGAGGATAGCGCCGGCGGAACCGCTTGGCCCGCGAGCCCAAGGCCCAGGCAGCCGAGTAGAGCCGGCGCGACGGATAGGCGACGCAGCAAGAGCATGGAGGTTAATTGGGCACGACCACCGTGTCTTCGGGCAGCAGTTCGACGTTCTGCCACGGCTTGTGCCCTTTGATCACGTTGGGATAGTCGAAGGGATAAATCCATCGCGATCCATCCGGCTTCTTGCGCAAGACATAGACCTTGTTCTTCTTGGCGAATTGCGCGAAGCCGCCGGCGGCGGCGATGGCGTCGAGCACGGTGGTGGGCTTGTCGAGCGGGAACACTCCCGGCTTATTGACCGCGCCGAGCACGTTGAAGGTCCGGCTCACGACCTTTTCCACCATCACCGTGACCTCCGGATGATCGATGTAGGTCGTGAGTCTTTTGGTTAGGAGTTGCTGCAACTGCTCGGGCGTCAGTCCCGCTGCGGTGATCACTCCCACCAGCGGCAAGGAAATCTTGCCGTCCGGCCGCACCGGCACCGTGCCCGAAACATTGGGCTCTTGCCAGACGCTGATCTTCAGTTCGTCGCCCGGCCCCAGCGCGTAGCCGCCGCCGGCCGCCGGCGTCGCGGCGGCGTTCGCGGCCGCGCTCTTCGGCGGCGTGGGGTCGGCCTTGGCGGCGGCATTGCTCGATGCCTGCCCCGCCAGCGTCGCGGCAAGCAAGGCCAGCCCCAAAGCCAGCCCCAATGGACGGTACAGCCTAGCCATGTCAGATCCTCCTACTCGAGCTCCATCGCCCCGGCCCATTCCGCCGCCCGCGTCACCGGCTGGGAGTGCTTCGATGGCAGCCCTGCGTCTTTGATTTTATATAGCAGCGCGCGGTAGCTGATGCGCAGCGCCTTCGCCGCCCGCTTGCGATTCCAATCGTTGGCTTCGAGCGCCTGCAAGATGATCCGGCCTTCGAGCTGGCGCAGCGCCCGGCTGGTGAGCTCTTTGAGCGAGGCCGAGCCGTCCAGGCGATAGCTCTCGGCGCGGGCGCTCGTCCGCTGCGCCGCTTGCAGTTCCTGCAGCACCAGATCTTCCGACTCGAAAATCACGTACCGCTTGACGAAGTTTTCGAGTTCGCGGATATTGCCGGGCCAGTCGTGCCGCTCGAGCAAGCGCAGGGCCCGCCCCGATAGCGGGGGCACCGCGTGCCCGAAGCGGCGGGCGTGGCAGGCGATGAGGTAATCCGCCAGCGCCGGCAAGTCTTCCAGCCGCTCGCGCAGCGGCGGCACGCGCACGCTGAGCACGTTCAGCCGGTAAAACAAATCGCGCCGGAACGCCCCGTGCTCGACCGCGGCGGCGAGGTCGCGGCTGGTGGCGCTGACGACGCGCAGCTCGCACGGCGGGATGCCGCCGCCCCCGGCCGCCACCGTCTGGCCGTCGCCGAGCATCCGCAGCAATTGCATCTGCGCGAAACCGTCGAGCTCGCCCACTTCATCCAGGAACAGCGTGCCCGGTGCGGAGACAGCCGCACCGGCGGTATCGCCGCCGCTCGCGCCCAAAGCCGCCGCGGAAAGGCCGGCGCAATTGAGCCGGAAACAGAGTCCTGACTGCCCGAGTGACTGCTCATGGAGATAGCTGGCAATGAGCTCTTTGCCGGTTCCGCTTTCCCCTTCCAGCAAGACCGGCACATCCGCATGCGCCACGCGGTCCAGCTTCTGCCGCAACAGAACCATCGCCGCGCTGCGGCCGAACAAGATGCGCGGCGGCACGGCGGGCGTCGGAAGGCGAACTAGGACGGTAGGGTCCATCGCGACCCGGCAAAGGGCGCAAATCATCCTGCACTCTGGTTGCCATAAAACTGCAGCCGCGCGCACCTGTCCCAACCCTGGGATTCACTTCAAATAGCTATTGTAACCGAATAGATATAAAGGCTTTCCTCAGTATGACGATGGACGGCCCGACACGGGCATCCCGGCGCGAAAGCGCAAAGATTTTCACACTTTGGAAGAACTCTTCCCGGAGCGAGATCCACCCGAACGGGGTGGACTTTTCCCAAGCCTGGACGCCGGCGGCCCAGAATTTCCGCCGCCGATCCTCCTGGCCCCCTACACGCGGGCATCTCATCGCGCGGGCATGGGATCGGGACAAGCCACTCACTGGGAAGACTCGCGCCGCTTGGCGGGGAGTTTCGTCGCGAGAGTTGAAAAAATGTTGACTTCGTGTGTGCAAACCGTTACACTCCTGCTAAATTGGTGCGCGGGTCCCGGTTGCGTCTCGCCTACATCGCGGGTATTTCGTCCCGTTGCGAACCTTCCTGGCCGGCGTGGCGATGTGGGTAACGCTCTATGAGCAAACACGCCGAGTCGATTCGAGGGGAAAGGCGCGTGAGCCAGGTCAGCACCCTGCCGGTTCGCAGCCGCGCCGCGAAATGTCCGCCGCAAAGCGATCGCGAGGAAGCGAGCCATTGGCCCGCTTCGAGTAATCGCGCGCACATCGTGGCGCTCGCTAGCGCCGCCCATGATATGAAGAGTCCGCTGGCCACGATCGCCGGGTACGCCGATCTTTTGGTGACGGGCAAGTTGGGGCCGCTCGAGGAACGGCAGCGCGAAGTCCTCGCCGAAATCAACTCCAATTGCTTGCGCTTACAGCGCATCGTGGATGATTGCCTCGGTTATGGGATGCTCGAGGCCGGCGGCGTTCACTTGCAGGTGGAAGAGGCCGATCTCGGCGCCTGTCTGACAGAGCTCTATGGCTTTTGGCTGAGTTCGTTTCAGAGGAAAGGCGTAGCCCTCTACCTTTTGCCGCCGTCCGCGCTGCCGCCGTTTCCCTTCGATTACCACAAGATTCAGCAGGCGATCTCCAATCTCTTGGAGAACGCCCTCAAATTCACGCCCGCCGGCGGCACCGTATGGCTCTCGTGGGAGCCTCATTTTTGGGAGCGTCGCAACCGTTGGGAGCGCGTCATCCAGGGCGACCGGCGGCAGATCAATCAAACGACTCCGAACGCAGTGCGCATTAGCGTCTGCGACACCGGCCCCGGCATCGACCCCGAATACCACCAAGAGATCTTCGAGGAATTCATTCGTCTGCCCAATGGCGAGCGGCCTTCGCTCGGAGTCGGCCTGGGCCTGGCGATCGCGCGCCGCCTGATTCAATCCCACGGGGGAAAGATTTGGGTGGAGAGCGAACTCATGGCGGGCAGCAAATTCTGCCTGCTCTTGCCCTTGCGCCACGGTTAGTCTCGGCCGGCGGCGCCTCGTCCTTTGTCCGTTGCCCATGGCTAAAGCTCGAGTCCTAATCGTTGACGATGAACCGGAAGAGCTCGGCTACGTCCGCGCGACGCTGGAGGCGAACGCGTGCGAAGTCGAGATCGCCGAAAGCGGCAACCAAGCCATCCAGCGTGTCGGGCGCGACCCGATTCCGGATCTGGTGCTGCTCGACGTGCGCATGCCCGGGCTCGACGGCATCGAGACTTTAGGCCGGCTCCGCAGCATTCGTCCTGGCCTGAAGGTGGTGATGCTGTCCAACCAAAACGATACGCGCAAGGCCGTCACCGCCGCGCAGATGGGCGCCTCCGACTATCTCACCAAGCCGTTGCGCGAGGCGGATCTGCAGAGCCTGTTGATTGTGCCCCCGGCCCTCGATCCTTCTCTCGACGGGGTGGAGTCGCTGCCGGCGATCGAGGGCATCGGTGACGACAAGGTCTGCGTGATGGTCAGCGCGGCGATGCGCCGCGTGCGCGCGCAGGCGCTGCAAGTCGCGCCGATTGACGTGCCCGTGCTCCTGCTGGGCGAGAGCGGCACCGGCAAAGAGGTCGTCGCGCGTCTGATCCACCGTCATTCCACCCGCGCCCACGCCCCCTTCGTCAAGATTAACTGCGCCGCTTTGCCCGCGGAACTGCTCGAAAGCGAATTGTTCGGCTACGAGGCCGGTGCCTTCACCGGCGCGGTACGCGCCAAGCCCGGGCGCTTCGAGATCTGCGACAAAGGCACGCTGCTCCTCGATGAGATCGGCGAAATGCCGCCGCATCTGCAAACCCGGCTCTTGCACGTCTTGCAGGATGGCAGCTTCAGCCGCCTGGGCGGGCGCAAGACGCATCGCGCCGACGTGCGGGTGCTGGCGGCGACCAACATCGACGTTCCCAAGGCCATCGCCAGCGGCCAGCTGCGTAGCGATCTCTACTATCGGCTGAGCGCCTTCGTCATCAACCTGCCGCCGTTGCGGGAACGCCAAGAGGCGATCCCGGTGCTGCTGCGGCAATTCATTCTGCGCTTTGCCGAGCGCTACTCGCGGCCGCCGCTGCCGCTCTCCCCTGCCATGCTCGAGGCCTGTCTCAAATATTCCTGGCCCGGCAATTTGCGCGAGATGGAAAACTTCGTCAAGCGCTACTTGATCCTGGGGGATGAACAGCAGGCCATCGCCGAGCTGCAAGCCGCCGCGCCCGCTGCCCCGGCGCCCGCGCCCGCGCCGGCGGCCGCGGCCGTGGAAGCGCCGCGGGATTTGAAGTCGTTGGTGCGCGATGTCAAGGCCGAGGCGGAAGGGGAAGCGATCGCGCGTGCGCTGGAACAATGCCGCGGCGTTCGCAAGGAAGCCGCGCGCGTCCTCGGCATCAGCTACAAAGCGCTCCTGTACAAGATGCGTGCTTGCGGCTTGGACCGCTAGCCGCCGCCGGACCTTCCCCGCCTCATCGCAAACCGCCGCCCGCCCGCTTTAAGCCGCACGCGCCGCGCTCCCGCCGCGCAGCTGCCGCCGCAGGCTTCCGGCTGCGCTCGCCCGGCCCCGCCTGCGTGCTCCGTAAGCGATAGGTTGGGTCTTTAGCCGCGGCGGCTGCGTGCGGCGCCCCGCGTCCGTTCGCCGGCCCCGGGCCGCGGCCACGCGGCGCGAATCGTGCTGGTGATGCCGCCGCGCGGGCGAAACCGCCCCTCCACCTCCGCCCACGCCGGGCGGCAGGCCGCCACCAGGTCTTCCAGGATGCGGTTGACGGCGTTCTCGTAAAAAATTCCGAGATTCCGGTACGCCAGCAGATATTCCTTGAGCGACTTCAGCTCCACGCACTCCCGCCGCGGCTGATAGCGGATCGTGAGGGTGGCGAAGTCGGGCAGGCCGGTCTTCGGGCAGACCGACGTGTACTCCGGTACTTCGATGGCGATTTCGTAGCCGGGGAATTGATTGGGCCAGGTCTCCAGCGGCGGCAGCGCCGCCTGCAACCCGGCGCGCGCGTGTTCAGCGGTGTAGCGCGGCGAAGAATGCGCCATGGCTATAATCCCAACATGTCCTCTCGACAGGTGATTGCGTCATCGGAGGGCCCGAACGCCATCGGCCCTTACTCGCAGGCGATCCGCGCCAATGGCTTCATCTTCGTCTCCGGCCAGGTGGCGATCGATCCCGCCACCAACGCATTGATTCCCGACGCCGATATTCGCGCCCAAACCGAACGCGTGCTCAAGAACATCCAGGGTATCTTGCACGGCGCCGGCAGCAGCATGCATGATGTGGTGAAGACCACCGTCTATCTCGCCGACCTCGGCGAATTCGTGGCGATGAACGAGGTGTACCAAACCTTTTTCGGCGCCGAGCCGCCGGCGCGCTCCACCGTCGAAGTGCGGCGCTTGCCCCGCGACGTGAAGATCGAGATCGACGTGATCGCGATCGGCTAGGCCTTGACCACGCGATTCGATTTGATGCAGTTGGTGCAGACGCGCAGCCGCCGGTTGCCGCCGCCGACCTTGGCGCGAACCGTTTGGAGGTTGACCTCCCAACGCCGCTTCGTCACGTTGTGAGCGTGGCTGATGCGGTTGCCGAATTGCGGCCCCTTGCCGCAGATGTCACAGACGCGCGCCATAGGACTGTGGTCTCCCGAGAAGTGCTGCGCGCGCCCGGGCATCCCCTTGCCCGATCGCGGCGCAAAAGCTTATGGTAACAGAAGCGATGGCGCCCCGGCTCGGCGATATCATCGAAGACCATTGCTCCCGTTGCACGCGCCTGACCGACCACTCTATCGTGGCGGTCGTCAACGACGAGGTCGTCAAGGTGCGCTGCCGCACGTGCAATCACGAGCATCCCTACCGGCACGGTCGCAGCCCCAAACGTAAGCCCGCCGCCAAGCAATCCGCCTTCGATCAGGTCCTGGCCGGGATCCTGGCCGCCCAGCCGCCGCCCCCGCCGCCGCCGGCGCCCAAGCCGCGCCGCCGCCGCAGCCGCTAGCCGCGCGCGTACCGCCTTCGCGGCGTCAGCAGCCAAATCGCCAGCATGCCGGCGAGGAACCCGCCCAGGTGCGCGAACCACGCCACCCCGCCCGCCGCCGGATGCGCCAGCGCGCTGGCCCCGCTGAGGAACTGAATCAGAAACCAGGCGCCGAGAATGATCCAAGCCGGCAATTCCCAAAAGGTGAAGAAGACCAGCAAAAAGACCAGCGTCAGCACGCGCGCCCGCGGGTAGCGGATGAAATACGCCCCCAGCACGCCGGCGATGGCGCCGCTGGCCCCGATCGTCGGCACCAGACTGTGCGGATCGGCCGCCACCTGCGTCATCGCGGCGATCACGCCGCAGCCCAGGTAGAACGCTAGGTAGCGGCCGTGGCCCAGCAGATCCTCGACGTTGTCGCCGAAGAGGTACAGCATCCACATGTTGCCGATCAAATGCCACCAGCCGCCGTGCAAGAACATGCTGGTGAAGACCGGCACGATCACCGCCGCCAAGCCGATGGGCGTGCCGTGCGCGAAAAGATTCACGCGATACGGCACCAGCCCCAGCGTCGGAAACACCACTCGTTCCAGATAGCGGCTGGGCAGCTCGAGCTCGTAGAGAAACACGACCGTGTTGAGCCCGATCAAGACCCAATTCATCCACGGGAAGCGGCGCCGTGGCGCGTCGTCGCGCAGGGGAAAGAACATACGTGCGGAGAGCTAGCGCTGGCGACTCCCGGCCGTGGCTGCCGCCCCGCCGGCCGCGGGCTGCGGCGCGAACCTCGCAGCGCGCGCCCCTCGCCCGCGGTGCGCCGGGTCGCTTCGGGACTATAGCATGGCCGCGCGAGGCCGCCCCGCCCCCCGCCTAACGATTGTCCGCCGCCGTCCCGGAGGCGCGATCGCGGGGGGAACGCGCACGCGCCGCGTTCCCGCGCGGCCGGCGATCAACGGCCGGCTACGATGGGTGATTCCCGGCCGCGGTCGTTGCCGACTGCATTGAATCAAGAGACGGCGTCAAGCCGGAGCGCGGCCTTTCAGTTCAGCCGCGGCGGCGATCCGGAAGGGAAGCGGGCGCGATCGATTTTCTTGCGACCGGCGAAGCCTTCGTCGGTGCCGTGCCAGTGCTCGATGCGCTCCTCGCCCAGCTTCCAGCACAACAGCACCACCCGGCCTTCGCGCAAACAAGGAAAGTCGAGCAAGCCTTCGTTCAGGTCCTTGAGCTGGACGCCGGCGGCCTCGATCTCCGCCACCGCGTCCTTCAGCCGCTGCGCCGCCCGCTCGCGCTCCGCGCGCAGTGCCGCCAGTTTCAGCGGATCGAGCTGCACCCCGCCCAGCAGCAGCACGCGGGTGACGATCCGCTGCAACTGCGCGTCGATCTCCTCGCCCTGCCGCAGCGCCGCGCGCGCGGTCTCGAGCAGCGAGCGCAGCACCGGTAACAATGCCTCCGCCTCGCTGAGCGTGAACATCTTGGCCATGGCAGGCTCAGTTCAGGGCCAGCATGCGATCGAGCGCCACGCGCGCCCACTGCTTGACCGGCTCGGGCACCTGGATGCGGTTCACCACTTGCCCGCGCTCGAGATTTTCGAGCGCCCAGCAGAGATGCTGCGGCGAAATGCGGAACATGGTCGTGCACACGGGGCAGGCGTTCGCGTCGAGCGGCACGATCGTTTGCTCAGGGTGCTCTTGCGCCAGCCGATGCACCAGATGCAGCTCGGTGCCGATCGCCCAGGCGGTGCCCGGCGCCGCCGCGCGCACCTGGCGCAGGATGAACTCGGTCGAGCCGACGAGATCCGCCGCTTGCGCCACCTCGAAGCGGCACTCGGGATGGACGATGACGCGAATCCCCGGCCGCTCCGCGCGCCGCTGCGCCACGTGCTCCGGAAGAAAGCGCTGGTGCACGGAACAGTGCCCCTTCCAAAGCAGCACGCGCGCTTCGGCCAGCCGCCGCGCGCTATGGCCGCCCCCATCCAAGCGCGGATCCCAAACCGCCATGTCCTCCAGGCCGATCCCCAAGGCGTGCGCGGTGTTGCGGCCGAGGTGCTGGTCGGGCAGGAACAGAACCTTCGCCCGTTGCGCAAACGCCCAGCGCAGCGCCGCGGCCGCGTTCGAGGAAGTGCAGACCAGCCCGCCGCGCTCGCCGCAAAATGCCTTGATCGCGGCGGTGGAATTGATATAGGTGATGGGCAGCACCTGAGCGGCGAGACCGCAGTCCTCGAGCTGGCTCCAGGCATCCTCGACTTGCGTCAGCTCCGCCATGTCGGCCATGGAGCAGCCGGCATTGAGGTCCGGCAAGATCACCTGCTGATGCGGGGCGCGCAGAATATCGGCGCTCTCCGCCATGAAGTGCACGCCGCAAAACACGATCGCTTCCGCTTCCGGGTGCTGCTGGCATTGCCGCGCCAGGTGCAGCGAGTCGCCGCGATGGTCCGCGAAGCGAATCACTTCGTCGCGCTGGTAGTGGTGGCCGAGGATCAGCGCCTTGGCGCCCAGCCGCGCTCGCACCGCCGCGATCCGGTCGGCCAAGGAGTGGTCCGGATGCACCAAATAGCTGTCTAGCGTGCAGTCGGCTAAGGCGCTCATGGAGAAGGACGCGACCTTCCATTTTAGCCTGCCGGGGCGCCGCCCGGCTTCGGCGCCGCCCCGCCGGCCGTGCCCGGTTAGCCGCCGATATGGACCATGGTCCGCGAGGGCCGCTGAAACCCGGGCTCGCCGATATGGTGGCGCTCTTCCTTGTGGAGTACCGCGCGCAAGATGAACGCCTGGATGGCGGCGTCTTCCGCGCCTTGGCGCAGCAACTGCGCCAAGTCCCATTCCCGCAGGGAGAACAGGCAGGTGCGGATCTTGCCGTCGGCGGTCAGGCGCACGCGGCTGCAGTGGCCGCAAAACGGCCGCGTCACCGGCGCGATGATCCCGATCTCCCCGGGGGCGCCGTCCCGGAAGCGAAACCGAAGCGCCGTTTCGCTCGGCGCGCCCGGCACCTCGACGAGCGGGTGGATCTTTTCGATGCGCGCCACGATTTCGTCATAGGGCACGACCATCTCCCGCGACCAAACCCGGCCCTCTTCGAGCGGCATGAATTCGATGAAGCGCACTACGACGCCGCGCTCCCGCGCGAAGGCGGCAAAGGCTTCCACCTCGTCGTCGTTGAAGCCGCGCAGCAAGACCACGTTGATCTTGACCGGCGCCAGGCCGGCGGCTTGCGCCCGCTCGATGCTCTCCACCACCCGCGGAAATCCCGCCGCCACGCGCGTGATGCGCGCGAATTTTTCCGCGTGCACGCTGTCCAGGCTGATCGTCACCCGCCGCAGCCCGGCGCGGCGCAGCGGCGCGGCCAAGTCCGCCAGCAGATGCCCGTTGGTCGTCACCGCCAGGTCCTCGACGCCCATCGCCGCCAGCTGCGCTACGAAGTCCACCAAGCCCGCGCGCAGCAGCGGTTCGCCGCCCGTCAGGCGGATCTTGCGGATGCCCAGTGCGACAAAGTTGCTGGCCGCGCGCGCCAGCTCGTCCCAGGAAAGCTCGGCGGCGTGATGTCCATTCGGCGCTTCGCCGGCGCGGCAATAGACGCAGCGATAGTTGCAGCGGTCGGTGACCGAGATGCGAAGGTCGTGAATCGAACGCTGGAAGCGATCGAGCATGGGGCGCGGGCCTGCCACGCCCAGCGGCTGGGCCCGGCGTTCCTATTTTACCGCCCGCAACCGCGCTGCCCCTCACCATCAAAAGGGGACAGCCTGATATTTCCCCATTTACCTCTTTGCAAAAGGGGACAGCCTGATATTTCCCTATTTATCTTTTTGAAAACGGGGACAGATCCGGGGCCAGCGTCGGGCGTCCGCCCGCGGCGGCGACACGCCGCCGCCTCGACCTCTGCTTCGTCCTCC